>CEWO01042402.1_pt1 | contig 41200 bp, 32 predicted proteins | sample 361561 | NCBI WGS metagenome assembly CEWO01 (sample SAMEA2623627, study PRJEB7988) | marine metagenome | isolation source: saline water (ENVO:00002010), including
AATTGGATACAACAAATGCAGTGGCAAGGAACAAATCCTAAAAATTCGATAGATTCTGAGATAAACATGGGTGTGTTGAGAGGAGACGAATTTCTCAATTCCTATGCAATTTGAAAGTGGGGAAGGAAATTAATATGTCGGAAAAGCTGAAAATATTATCTCAGATAATTAAAAAAGAAGAGCAAACAAAGCATGCAATACTTATTGACCCAGCAGATCAAACCCCAGATGTTGCTGCAAAACGGTGTCTTGCTGCGGTTAATGCAGGAAGTAGTATGATATTGATAGGGGGATCCTCTAACACAGATACTAAAAATGTTGATGATACTGTAATAGCCATTAAAGAAATGTTGGAATTAGTTACTTGGGCAAAATCACAAGACTCTATGAGAATAAATAATAACCCCATTCCTATTATATTATTTCCACAAGGTGCAACGGCACTATCTTCTACTGCCGATGCAGTTACATTTATGATGCTCATGAATAGCACTAGTCCTAGATACTTAATAGAAGAACAAGTTATTGGAGCTCCTCTAATTAAAAAAAGTAATATTGAACCATTACCTATGGGTTATTTGGTCTGTGCTCCAGGCGGTAAAGTTGGAGAAGTAGGTAAGGCTGACCTTATATTAAAAGGGGATAAAAAAAGAGTTGAAGCGTATGCACTAACTGCAGAATATTATGGTTTTAAACTATTATATCTTGAAGCTGGAAGTGGAGCAAAAGAACCTGTTGATTCAGAATTAATTAAATCCGCAAGAGATGCATGCGACTTAACAATTATTGTAGGGGGCGGAATAAGAGATGGCCAAGCAGCTAAAAAAGCTGCAGAGGCTGGAGCTGATTGGATTATAACCGGCAATCTTACTGAAGAATATAATGATGCAGATGAGTTACAAAGAGTTTTGACGGAATTTATCATTGAAATGAATTCATAAACACTGGATAGATTAAATTTTTACAGCAGAGTTCAAGGCCAACATACCACTCTGAATACGTGGCGCCTCCCTCATGCCCCTGTTGCAACACAGACATGAATGAAGATAATAATAATGAAATATTATTTTTATGTAACTCATGTCATGGAACTATGGCAAGTAATACTTGGATAGAAAAAAACCTAAAACCTGGGATAATTAAACGATTACAATTACCTGTAGAAGAACCAACAGATGCCAAATTTTCATGTCCTGTTTGCCCAGGTAAGATGAAAACATATTTTGTATCTATTCCATTAAATTCATATTCTGAGGAAAAGATCCAAATCGACAGGTGTGAACGTTGTAAATCTATATGGTTTGACAATAAAGAATTAAATCAAGTTCTTCCGGATGGTATTAATTCTTTCGACGTCCCCTCTTCTAATGAAGAGCGAATATTTACTAAAATTTTTACAAGTAAATTTTGGTTAGAAATGTTAAGATAAATTATTTGACAAAAACAGATAGGCATGTAAGCGAACCATCCGCTTCCATAATTGGCGCCATATCTACCGAAGTAATTGAAAAATTATTGTCTAATAATATTTGTCGAGTTAGTGGAAAGTCACTAGGAATCACTACTCTATCATTTGAATAACCTAATACATTTGAAGCATAACTTTCTGAATTGGGTATTTTTATTATCTCATCAACAAACCCAAATTCTTTCGGGTTAAGATGTCCTTCGGCCATGATTATTGTCCCGGGACGAGGAGTGGAACACACCGTCGTCAAGTGTAGAGTACTCTGAGGGATGTTAATATATCTCACATCATAACCATTTTCTGTAATTTCTTTCCCTAGAAATTCAGCACCTTGTTTATTTGTCCGAGACGAAATCCCAATTAAGAAACAATCATCAAAAAAAACAACATCTCCACCATCTAATCTGCAATTTTTAGGCATTTTAATTATATCATAATCTTTTGATAAGTAATCTTTCACTGCAAGTTCTTCCCCTTCTCGTGATGGATGACCCATATTAGAAATAACAGCTTTCTCATCTATCATTATTGCAGTATCTTCTACAAAACAACAATCAGGATGATCAGACAATTCGGGCAGTACAACGACATCTGTTCCATGGGCTTCTAATGCAGTAACATACGCTTTATGCGACCCTTGGGCCAAATTCATACTGGGAGTATTTTTACCAAAAAACGTTGATATAGCCTTTGAATAACTAGATGAAATAGACCTTGTTAACGCGCTTTTTTTTTCGCGGTCATATACGCCCGGCACAACATTCCGGATACACCCGGTTTGATAACACTTCGGAAAACGAATGGATATTACCTTAAAACGTAAATAATTTAATTATAAATTCTTAATCTAATTAGTATGTAGTATTGATGCTATCACTCTACTTGTTTTAGAGACTCTACTAATTTTTCAATATGCCTTTCCATATCTATTATCAAAACCATTAATTCTTCTTCATTTTTTAATAGATTTGAATTTTCTAACTCTAATTTTTTTATCTTTTCCAAATTTAAATTCAGAGACTCTCTACGAATTTTCTCATTCTGAAGTTGCTTCTCAAGTCTTGTTATTCTTATATTAGCAACTCTCAACTTTTCTTCATAGCTAGCCACAACTGATCTATCTTCACCGCTAGAATAATTTTTTAATCCATCATTATTTTGTTTTCTACTTTTTATTAATTCCAATTCTAAATTGTTTACTTCATCCCACAGAGTTATAATTTCTTCAACTAAACGGTCTTGTGAAATATCCTTCAATCGTTCAGCCAAATCAGCGTTTTCGGAAGGAGAAATTTTTTCTCCTTCCTGGTCTTCATTGTATGATTCCATCTACTTTCATTAACTAAACTTGATAATACACATTTGAACCTTGAGTATATCTTCCTACCAAAACATCATTATTACATCTTAATTTATTTTTCCAAACTAATATAACACGGCGCTTTTATATCAAAACCTTTCTTCGCTCAAGATATGAAAGCGTATAGGGCTAAAGGAACATTTCGCAATGGCAAACACGACCAGGCGTACACATTGGATATTATAGCCAGTGATGATGAAGATGCAAAACATCGTATATATTCTAATTTTGGAAGTAGACACAATGTACCGCGTAGATTCATTCAAATAGACTCACTAGAAACAATAAACCCTGCTGACTCAATAGCGCCCGCGGTCATAGCTCATTTTAGGGAATAATAGTCATTTTTTCGTTAGATAATAAAAATTGTGAAAGCATAGATAGGGCTAGGGGTCGTATGAAAAAAGCTTTCATGCGCCAATATTGGCGTATCCAACAGAGCCAAACCCTTATTTCAATGGTTTTTTGGATTACCACTTTAACACTTTTAATGTGGCCTTATGTCAGCTGGCGCTTCACAAATAAGAATGACATTATAGGGGTATCAACAACATATTGGGGTCTTCTTTCTATTGCTCTTGCAGTATTAATAGGGGTATTATTGTTAGGTTGGACTTATGATGTAGTTCTCGGGTTGTGGCGTGAACATCTCACAGTTGTGCAAGAAAGAAATCCTTTCACAACATACAAAATAAATGCTCCGGTAGGCCTGATTTTATCCCAAACCAACACCATATTACGAAAAACCTCAGATGATAATCCCGAAATTCTAAGACATTGTGATTTTATAGATAGATGGCTTGAATGGAATGCAGGCCAAGAAATATGGGCGAGAACAATGTCATCATGGAAGGAAATAATAGGAGAAGAAGACCCGTACCTCTTTCATCTATCAGAAAAGGGTCGTGAACAACTGGAAGAAGCGGCAAAAGAAATACAAGATTTCTAATTTTAAGGAGTTTTAATTTTTGAATCCAGAAAAAATTATTCATATAGCCGAGTTAGCAGGAGAGGCAATATTAGAGATATATAATCGAAGTGAAGAATTAAAAGTTGAGAAAAAAGATGACAACTCTCCTTTAACTGAGGCAGATATAGCTGCTCATAATATAATTGTCAACAATCTCCTAGATATTGATTCATCACCAATAGTTTCTGAAGAGGGAATAGAAGGCAATCCCCAAACAAGTAAATTGTGTTGGTTGGTAGATCCATTAGATGGAACAAAGGAATTCATAAAGAGAAATGGAATGTTTACTGTGAACATAGCTCTTATGCAGAAAGAAAATGATTTCTGGAAACCAATTTTTGGAGTAGTCCACGCTCCTGTGACAAAAACAACGTGGTTTGGAGGAGTCATGATTCCTGCGGAACGAAGAGGCCCATCAGGCTCAGGATTAATGATGGTCAAACCCTCTATTTCACCATCACCTGTACGACTAGTAGCTAGTGGCTCTCATCGAGGACTACTCGACGAAAATTTTGCGAAAACTTTAGGTGATTATGATCTAGTTAGAATGGGCTCTTCTCTTAAGGCATGTATTGTAGCAGAAGGAAACGCTGACCTATATCCAAGATTTGGCCCTACATCGTGCTGGGATATAGCTGCTGCACATGCTATTGTATTAAGTGCAGGAGGGCTCGTCTTGGATCCCGAAGGAAACACATTGAATTATGATATTATTAAAAATATCTTAAATCCATACTTTTTAGTGGCTGCAGATGATAGATGGACAAAGAATTGGATTAAGCAAAATAATAATATAAATTGAACATATTCCCCGCTGATGTGAAATACGCATCAATATTCCCAGTATCAATGACGCACCTCGAGTCCCTTGAAGCTGAAGCGATTCACATCATGCGAGAAGTTGTAGCCGAGGCAGAAAATCCAGTTATGCTCTATTCAATTGGAAAAGACTCTTCAGTGATGCTGCATCTTGCAAAGAAAGCTTTCCATCCCTCTAAACTCCCTTTCCCAATAATGCATATAGATACAACCTGGAAATTTTCAGAAATGATAGAATTCAGAGATAAAACTGCAAATGAACAAGGATTAGACTTGATTGTGCATATCAATCCAGAAGGTCAAAAAATGAACATAAGTCCATTCACTCATGGATCTGCTAAACATACAGAAATTATGAAAACAGAAGGATTGAAACAAGCAATCGACAAATATCAATTTGATGTTGCATTTGGCGGTGCCAGGCGTGATGAGGAAAAATCAAGGGCAAAAGAAAGAATTTTTTCATTTAGATCTAAAGAACATCGCTGGGATCCTAAAAAACAAAGACCCGAATTATGGAATATCTACAATTCTTATAAGAACAAAGGAGAAACAATCCGAGTATTCCCACTATCTAATTGGACTGAATTAGATATTTGGCAATACATACACCTTGAAAAAATACCTATAGTACCTCTTTATTTTTCTAAAAAAAGACCAGTAGTTGAAAGAGATGGAACTCTGATACTCGTAGATGATGATAGAATACCTCTAGAAGAAGGGGAAGAACCAATTATGAAGAGTGTCAGATTTCGTACCCTTGGCTGCTATCCACTTTCTGGTGCTGTAGAGTCAGAAGCAGACACACTGCCTGATATAATTCAGGAAATGCTACTAACTACTACTTCAGAACGTCAGGGGCGAACTATTGATTTTGATACCAAATCTTCAATGGAAAAGAAAAAACAGGAAGGTTATTTCTAATGGTGCATGTGGACGATTTAATAGCGCAAGATATCGATCTATACCTGAAAAAACATCAAGAGAAAGAAATACTCAGATTCATTACTTGTGGTTCTGTAGATGATGGCAAATCAACTCTAATAGGCCGGATGCTATATGAGTCTCATATGCTATTTGATGACCAATTATCTGCATTAAAAAAGGACTCAAAGAGTATGGGAACACAAGGTCAGGACATAGATTTCGCCTTATTGGTTGATGGATTATCAGCAGAAAGAGAACAAGGCATAACCATAGACGTCGCCTATCGGTTTTTCTCTACAGAAAATAGGAAGTATATTGTTGCAGATACACCAGGGCATGAAGAATATACACGTAACATGGCCACAGGATCATCGACAGCGGATGCTGCCATAATATTAGTTGATGCTAGAAATGGAATAATGACCCAAACAAAAAGACATTCTTTCATCGTTTCGATGGTGGGAGTTAAAAAAATAATATTGGCAATAAATAAACTGGATTTAGTAGATTACTCAAAAGAAATATATGAAAATATAGTAAAAGAATATTCTAAATTTGCTAAAGAAGCATTAGAAATTGAAGAAATAACAACCATACCGATTTCTGCTCTATTAGGGGATAATATTACTTCTAGGAGTGAAAATACGCCATGGTATACAGGACCAACTATCATGAAATATTTAGAAACTGTTGAGGTCGAAGAAGCAAATTCCTCAGAACCATTCAGAATGCCAGTCCAATGGGTCAATAGGCCAAATTTGGATTTTCGAGGATATTGCGGCTTAGTTGCAAGTGGAAAAATTAAAATCGGAGATAAAATAAGAGTCTTACCAGGTGGAAAAAACTCGTCAATTAAATCAATTTTTTCATATGATCAAGAATTAAGTGAGGCTAAGACTGGTAATTCAGTAACCATAACATTGAGTGATGAAATAGATGTTTCAAGAGGTAATGTAATTGTTTCTGCTCATGAACCATGTGGTGAAGCAGATCAATTTCAGTCTCGAATTCTGTGGATGAGTGACGAAACAATGAAGCCAGGGAGACAGTATATATTCAAATCTAATACACAAACTGCAATGTTAAATTTAGGGAAGTTAAAATATCAAATAGATGTAAATACATTAAATGAAATACCAGCAAATGATCTAGGATTAAATCAAATCGCTGTATGTAACATCTCTCTAAATAAAAGAATTGCTTTTGACCCTTACAGACAAAATAAAACTACTGGTGGATTTATAATTATTGATAAACTATCAAACCATACTGTTGGGATGGGTCTTATTGATTTCGCACTAAGACGTTCAGATAATATTCATTGGCAAAATATGGATATCACAAAGGAGCAACGCGCTCAACAAAAAAATCAATTACCAAAAATAATTTGGTTCACTGGACTTTCCGGATCTGGAAAATCTTCTATTGCAAATATTTTAGAAAAGAAATTACACACAATGGGCAAACATACCATTATACTGGATGGTGATAATATTAGACACGGATTGAATAAAGATCTTGGATTTACTGAAGCCGATAGAGTAGAAAATATCCGAAGAGTGGGCGAAGTTACAAAATTAATGGTAGATAGTGGCTTAATTTGCATAACTGCATTTATTTCTCCATTTGAATCTGAAAGAAGAATGATACGTTCTCTAGTCCAAGAAGGTGAATTTATAGAAATATTTGTTGATACTCCCTTGTCAATATGTGAAGAAAGAGATGTAAAAGGCCTTTATGCCAAAGCGAGATCAGGTCAGTTACCAAATTTCACTGGTATTTCTAGTCCATTTGAAAATCCTCAAAATCCGGAGATTAGAATAGATACCACAATAAACTCTCCCGAATCTGCCGCTGATATTATTATTGATTTTCTGGAAAAAGATTTTTTAAGGTAGTTTTAATTGATATTATTTCCGACGGATTCATGACAGTGGATAAGTTCGCTTATCCCGATGACTACTACAGACAAGACTGAATTGCAAAAAATTGCACAACAAGTCGAAATAAGTAGAGAGCGCTTACAGGCAATGGAACAGCAGATAAAAAGATTAGAAGATATAAAATTAGAACAAAATTTAGCCTTACAAACATTAAATACAATTCCTAAAGAAGGTGCTGAGGGAGTTATGATACCCTTGGGTTCCGGAGTTCAAATATTAGCGAATATCCCAAAAGATGCTGGTGCAGTTATTGATATAGGTAGCAGAGTTCAGGCAGAAAAAACTAGAGAGGAGGCTATTTTGGTCTTGGGTAAGAGAAATGAAGAATTAAGCAGTATCATAGAAAAATTAAAATCTGAGTTTGGCGTTTTAGAACAGTATATCGTTTCATTAGCTCATCAATTTACTACAGGAGTAGAACAAATTCAAGAAGGAAAAACTGAAATAATTGATGAAGAAAATAGTAAGACAGCCTCGCCAGTAACCATAAATCCAAGAAAAAGAAGGAAAAGAGGGACGGAATTAACACTTGATGATTGAGGTATTTTCAATGGGCTTATTTGACAGATTTAAAAAAAGAGTTAATGAACCCCTAATTAAAAATGAAATTACAGCAGATGAGGATTCTAAAGAGGCTATATTAGCAATCGCTCAAAGAGAGAAAAACCTTGCCAAAATTAAAAATAATAAACATAAAAATCTAGAAAATGAAATAGAAACGCACACTCCAGCTGAAGAAGAGTGGGATGATCCTGAGAATAATATAATTACGAATCCTTTTTCCAATAAGACATCAAAAGAAAGAAAAAAAGGTTTAAGAGAGGAGAAAATAAAAAAGAATATCAAATCTAAACATAAAAGAAAAATGAATAACGTTATGCATTCTACTACTGGGAGAGAGTTAGTGAAAACAAATACATCTAAATTTAACATAGATTTTTCTCAAGATGAAGTACAAAGAGGAGGTCGAATAATTAAAGGAGGTCCTGTTTTAGAACAGATTTTAGAGGAATTAGAAGAAGATCTCCTTTCCTCAGACATAGGGCATTCATCAGTATCAGAATTAATAAGTCTCTTACGAATTCAACTGATTGGGGCTCGTGTAAATAAAAAAATAAATTTAGAAGAATTAATAGAAAGGGTTGTAAAAAATGCACTTATTTCATTATTAGAAGCAGGATACTGGGATTTTGATAAAACAATACAAAACTTCGTATCTGAAGAAACACCTGTTACTATAATGATAGTTGGAGTGAATGGAACTGGAAAAACAACTACTACAGCTAAAATAACACACCGTTTAACAAATATTGGTTACTCAGTTGTTTTGGCTGCAGCTGATACATTTAGGGCTGGTGCAATAGATCAATTATCATTACACGCTCAAAAATTAAATGTTAGGTGTATCCAAAGTCAAAGAGGAGGAGATGCAGCAGCAGTTTCTAGAGATGCTATAGAGAGTGCTAAGGCGAAAGGGGAAGATATAGTGATAATCGATACCGCTGGGAGAATGCAAAACAAGACAAATCTAATGAATGAATTACAGAAAATACATAGAGTCACTAAACCGCATCTGGTTCTATTCGTCGCCGATGCCTTAGCGGGAAACGATGCTATATTGCAAGCAAAAGAATTTCAAAAAGTATTATCATTTGATGGAGCAATATTATCGAAATTAGATACTGATGCCCGAGGTGGAGCAGCACTTTCTATTGCTCACGCGACCGGCCGACCAATAATATTGGCTGGTGTAGGACAAGAATACGAAGATTTAGAATTATTTAATCCTAAATGGTTATTAAATTCTATTTTAAACTAAAATTGATAGCGTACTATTGTAAATAAAGCCCTCTCTGAATCTATTAGAATGACTGCCCAGAAACAGAAGATTGCGTTGATTGCAATTAATAATTCAATAACTGCAGGGAGAATAAATACCATAATGAAAGAGAAAGGCTGGGCATGTAATAAAACATCAGATGGTGATAAAACTGTAGATAAATATGTCGAATATAATCCAGAAATTATTTTTATAAGCTTAGATTTAACATCAATGGATGGTCATATTACAGCTTTGGAAATTAGAGAAATTGATCCAAATGCTAGAATTGTTTTTGTTTCAAGCAAAACAAGATTATCCAAGGCACAGGATGCCGCATATTCTGCAGGTGCAGTAGGAGTTTTGATTACACCACTTACTAAATCTAAGATTAATGAAAAATGGAAAGATTTCTTTTCAAAAATTCCCGACGCTCCAGGATTAGACGATTTAGACGAGTTGTATCCAGAACTTATTCATAATGAAGATAATACATTACCCCCTCTCCCACTTCCTGAATTAATCTTACCCCCAGTAAATACTAATTTTTCTGACGTTCCTAAAGAGAAGAAAGAAAAGAGAAAAACCATAAAAATAATCTTTACGTTACTTATATTATCTTCCTTAATAGGGGTTATTTTTTACAGTGGCCTGATAGATATAACTAGCATTTCTATCTAGATAAAAAAAGATTTAGAATATTTCAAAAATTCTTTTTGAAGCGGCAATGAGCAAAACTGCAGATAAAATATATCTTACAGATTTTTGTTGTGCACTTTCTGAACCATATTTTGAGCCAATATAAGCTCCTAATAATACCGCTATGGCAAATGGGACAATGTTATCAAGACTAACAAGATGATTAGAAACACTAGATCCCAAAATTCCTGCTGCAGAATTAAACCAAATAAAAACTGCAGAAGTAGCAGCGGCTGTCTTTGGATTCGCCCATCCTTTAATTACCAATATTGGAGATAACAAAACTCCACCCCCAATTCCCACCAAACCACAAACTAAACCTATCAATCCACCTATAATTAATGAATGAGAAATTTTAGGAATAGTTACTTCTGATTCTTTTTCTGAATTTTTATTGTTTATTAGTTTCCAGGCTGCAAAAATTAAAAATAAAGAAAGAAGTAAATCATAACTATTCCCCTCTATTTTTAATGAACTAGCATAAAGAGTAAAAGGAATACTAGTTATTAAGAAAGGCCAACTCAGATTAAAATCGTGAAATCCTTCCTTTCTATAATTAAAAAATGCAACCCCTGCTACTATAATGTTTAATATCCAAGCGTGTTGTTTTAGCCATAAATCACCTTCATTGGCATAAATACTTAAAGATAAAATAGCCAAATACCCAGAAGCACCTCCGTGTCCGACAGAAGAGTACAATACGGCCATTAAAAATAACCCTAATACAATTATCTCAAAACCCAACTCCATATCAATTGCTAAAGCAAGAGAACTTTAACAACTTCCTCCTCATATCAACATCATGGAAGGGGTAACAATAGAGGATGCTATTAGTATATCTTGCGAAACACCTCTAACTAGAAAATCAGAAATAGTTTCCTTGGATGATGCAATAGATAGGATATTAGCTATTGATATACATTCAAAAGTTAATGATCCACGTTTTGATAATTCTTCTATGGACGGTTGGGCTGTAAGGTCAGAAGATTGTCAAAATTTGGGTAATAAATTAATAATAATTGGGACTAATCAAACTGGTAATTATAAATCTAATTCAGTAAAATCTGGAGAAGCTTGTAGAATAATGACAGGTGCACCAATGCCCGAGGGCGCAGATGCTATTGTTATAATAGAGGATACAGTAATAGATGGAAATCTTGTAACAATCAATGGCCCTGCAAGAAGAGAATATATCCGTAAGTGTGGAGAGAATATTTCTAAAGGTCAAAAAACATTACTTGCAGGTACTTTACTGTCTTCTTCCAGAATTTCTCTTTCTGCAACAATTGGTTACAACGAATTAGAAGTAATATGTAAACCTAAGATTGCAATAATAAGTAATGGAGATGAATTAATAGAGCCGGGACAGAAACTTCTTGATGGACAAATATACGAATCAAACTCTTTTGGCCTAGCAGCATTAGTTAAGAAAATTGGTTGTGAACCTGTTAGATTAGGAATAGTACATGATACCATGGAAGGATTAAGAAATTCATTGAATTTTGCTTCTAAAAACTGTGATGCTATTTTGACTAGTGGTGGAGTAAGCATGGGTGAATGGGATCTTGTACGTAAAATAATGCAAGAAGAAGGAGATATTAAATTTTGGAAAATAAAAATGAGACCTGGAGGACCTCCATTATTTGGTAAATGGGGAAATATACCTCTATTTGGCTTACCTGGAAACCCTGTAAGCAGCCATGTAGTTTTTACAATGGTAGTTTTTCCTTGGATATCTAGTTCACTGGGTTATCATGAAGATCAAGGACCGCGTTTAGCAGACAAAGTCAGCGTAATTTCAGAATCACATATTAAAGGCGCACCAGGAAAAGTATGTTTAAGAAGAATACAAATAAATAATAAAAATGGGGTTTTGTATGCAAATACAAAAACGCATCAAGGTAGCGGAAATATCAATAGCATGGTTGTTCATAACGGATTATCCTTATTGCCCCCGGATAAAGATGCTAAACCAGGTGAAAAAATTGAAGCATTATGGATAAGATGATTACATTCTTGTTTTAATTTTATAACCATGAATTCAAGGGCTATCGTTGTCCCCCCTGTTTATATTAGGGGAGCATAATATGTCACCAAACAGAAATCATTCCAATCCAGATGGATGGATAGAAGTACGTGGTGCAAGGACACATAATCTCAAAGACATCGATGTAAATATACCTAGAGGAAAGTTTGTTGTCTTAACAGGAGTTTCTGGTTCGGGGAAATCATCCCTGGCATTTGATACATTATATGCAGAAGGACAAAGAAGATATGTCGAAAGCTTAAGCTCTTACGCTCGTCAATTTTTAGGACAAATGAAAAAGCCGGATTGTGATTCGATCGAAGGCTTATCTCCTGCAATAAGTATAGATCAAAAACAAGGTAGTCATAACCCCCGTTCTACAGTAGCAACCGTTACAGAAATGATGGATTACATGCGTCTGTTATGGGCTAGAGTAGGAATCCCTCATTGTCCAGAATGTGGAAATGAAGTTACAAGACGAACAATTCAGGAAATTGTAGATGATGTAATGTGGCGTTTTGAAAATCATGCTTTGGCAGTATGGAGCCCAACAATTCGTAACCGAAAAGGAACTCATAATGATTTATTTAAAGCACTTGTAGAACAGGGGTATCTAGAAGGTAAAGTAAATGGTAGAGAAGTTAGTTTTGAAGATCCCCCATCTCTAGAAAAGAATTTAAGGCATGATATAGATATTAGAATTGATAGATTAAAATTGTCTAGGGAAAATAGACAACGTTTGACCGAAGCAATTGATGCTGGGTTGCGTTTAGGTGGAGGTACAGTAGCAGTAGAAAGTATGAAGTTTAATACTCCTAAATCTAATAATAAAAAAGTATCCAAATCGCATGCTCAGGAGGGAGAAATCATAGCTTATTCGGAGGAATTTGCATGTCCCGAACATGGAGCCTTCCTTCCAGAAATGTCTCCAAGAGTATTTTCATTCAATAATCCATTAGGTGCATGTCCTGCATGTCAAGGACTGGGCGTTCAGAGAACTTTTTCAGCAGATTTAATAATCGATAAAATTTCAACAGTACGAGATGGTTGTATTATTCCTTTTCGTCGTTCAATGATGTCAGGTTGGTATAGAAAGCAAATGATTCAAACATGTAATCACTATCAAATTCCAATTGATGTACCATTTAGAGATTTAAATGAGGACTTCCAGGATATTCTGATGAATGGCTCAGGTAGTACATCAATAAAATTTGAATTTACTTCTGATGGCGGTTCTTTTTACAAAATGTCTAAACCCTGGGAAGGAGTTTATTCTAGACTAAACAGAACATATACAGACACAAGCTCGGATCGTACTAGGTCACGACTTACCTCTTACATGACTGATGAACCCTGTTTAGATTGTAATGGACAGAAATTGAATTCAGCCGTAAGTGGAGTTATTGTAGGAGGCATTTCTTTGCCAGAAATATCTGCTTGTAGCGTTCTTGAAGCTCTAGCAGTAGTGCAAAAATGGCGTTCAGAAAATAAGGAAGACACATGGGTAAAATTAGGAAGGGAAAAACCGAATTCAAATACAGTTCAAAAATCAAATAATTTAGACGAAAAATCAATTTATATTGGTAACGATATTATCAAAGAGATAGAATCAAGATTAAGATTTTTGGCATTAGTCGGTCTAGATTATCTGACATTGGATCGTCGTGCTAACACACTTTCAGGAGGAGAATCCCAAAGAATTAGGTTAGCTACTCAGATTGGTACAAGACTAACCGGTGTAATGTATGTATTGGATGAGCCCAGTATAGGGCTGCACCCAAGAGACAATGGTCGATTATTAGAAACATTACGAGAATTAACAGATTTAGGTAATACTCTACTTGTAGTTGAGCATGATGAAGCCACAATGAGGCAGGCAGATTGGGTAGTTGATATTGGCCCTGGAGCAGGTAAAGAAGGAGGACAAATATTAGTCAGTGGCACCATTAATGAATTATTAAAAAACAAAGAAAGTATTACCAGTGCTTACTTGTCAGGTAGATCAATCATTCCATTACCGACCGATAGACACAAACCTAAAAAAAACTACTGGATTCATATCAAAGGTGCAAAACAAAATAATTTACAGAATATCGATGTCAATATTCCATTAGGATGCTTGGTTGTATTTACTGGTGTCTCAGGCTCTGGAAAATCATCTTTAGTTACATCTACTTTAGCACCAGCACTCCTCAGACAATTGCACGGTTCAGACAATACTCCAGGGACTCACGATAGTATCGAAGGTCTAGAAAATGTAGATAAAGCAATTGTAATCAATCAATCTCCTATCGGCCGGACGCCTAGATCAAATCCTGCAACATACACAGGACTATTTACTCCAATTAGAGAATTATTTTCAAAAACCAATATCTCAAAGGAAAGAGGCTACGGCCCAGGTCAATTTTCTTTCAATGTCAAAGGAGGGAGATGCGAATCATGCAAGGGCGCAGGCTCGTCTAAGTTGGAAATGAACTTCCTACCAGATGTATGGGTTACATGTGATATTTGTAAGGGTAAAAGATACACACGAGAAACTTTGGAGGCTTTATGGAAAGGAAAAACAATACATGATGTTTTAGAAATGAATGTTGAAGAAGCATGTAATTTCTTTAAAAATCAAAAATCTATATACAGAATTTTATCTACTTTACAAGATGTAGGCTTGGGATATATACGACTTGGTCAACCTGCTACTACATTATCCGGTGGTGAAGCACAAAGAGTAAAATTAGCAACAGAATTACATAAAGTTCCTAGGAAGCATACATTATACATACTGGACGAACCAACAACAGGATTATCATTATCTGATGTACATCAATTGACTGATGTATTACTAAGATTACGAAGAAACGGACACACCGTTATCGTGATAGAACACCACTTAGATGTCGTCAAATGTGCAGATTGGGTAATAGATTTAGGGCCGGAAGGAGGTGAAAGAGGAGGTTGTATTGTAGCAGAAGGAACTCCTCAAGATATCTCCAAAAATAGTGATAGTTTTACTGGCAAGCATCTAAAAAATTTAGTTTAAAAATGGCGGGCGCGGCAGGATTCGAACCCGCGGTCCCTGGCTTAGGAGGCCAGTGCATTATCCAAGCTATGCTACACGCCCATTCTTCCCAAGCCCCCCTTCTCAAGAAATGTATCGTTAAATATATCATTTTTTAAATAAATAAGCCGATAGCATAAACTTTGTAATACTCTTCGAACAAATGTGAGTAAAGAGTCCGAACTACCGACTCCCTATGGTGATGGTAGTATTTATGGTGCAGGTAATCAAAACTCATTATACCGAAGAGTGAAGGCAAGAGATACTGGAAGAAAATTATGGACGAGAATTGCATCTTATCGAATTTTGCAACAAATACGAGTTTCTCTAACATTCATAGCGCCTATTTATGCAACGCTAAATTATTTTGATGTTTCAGGGACAAATGTTAATATTAGTATATTTCTTTTTATCTTAATTTTTACATTATTTATTCCTAGCTTTTTAGCAATAATATTTGCACAAATGTCTGCTAGAGATAGACTACAATTAAAGACCGCAGATGGAAAAAAATCAATGAATTCCATACCAGGAACTGAACGTATATTGAATACTTTGCGGGAAAGAAGAGTTTTAGAAACAACTAGGATACTAACTCCCTTATTCAGTGCCATTTTACTTTATTTTATTTCTGAATTCCAAACAGATATAATCTTAGGCTCAATACTAAATACTTCTGCAATCGTTTTGGGATTATTTTGTTTTTTATTATCCATTTCTCTCGACTCGACACAAGTTCCTATGAGGGATAACCAGTTCCCATTATTATCCTTACATGCGCCAACATTACATCATAGCGCACTTGAAAAAGTTATTACTGAAATATTGATAGCACATTTAGATCCTGAAACCGCATCTTATTTCGAAGAGTGGGTTGCCTCTTTAAAAAATAAAGTCAGAAGGCACATAAATTCGGAAGAAGCAGTTGAATATTTACTTAGAACATTACATCTAAACTCATTAAATTTACTAGATGAAAACAGAATGTTTTCTGAAATAAAAAGAGTATTCAAAGTTTCAGCAGTAGATGATTTGAAATCAGATTCAAAATTTAATTTAAAATCTTTAAAAATTCTTCTTCAGCACACAAAAAGTTGGCAACCTTCTTTTTTCAGAGTAATAGATAGATTGGTAGGTGATGTGCAGAGAGGACACTCTTCTATAATAGAAGATGAATGGAGGATGGATTTAGAAATACCTCCATTAGCCTCAGAAGGTCAGACCGATTTAATAGCTATGGTGCATAATTTTTCAGGAGAAGAGAGAATAATAGAAATTGAAATTATATCTGCAGAGGGCGCACCAACATCACAAGTAATAAGATTACAATCACCTACTTCCAAGAGATTAAAGTCTTCTATAGATCTAAATAAGGATGACGAAGATCTTGTTAATGCACTTACTGAAAAATTAGATAATTGTGTTACACTTTGGGTTGGTTTAGCATGGCCAAATACAGTATCAGGAAGTCGACCCGTTCAAATAAATTTAAATTTAGAAAACGGTGAAACTTTGATCAGCACAGTAGTAAATACTGCGATTTCTGCAGGAGCTCATGCTGAAAGTGCTGGAAATAAAATGATTGATGCAGCATCTTCGGTCAGAGAATTAGCACTTAGTTTTGCTGAATAGTCACCCTCAATTAAGATACTTCATGCGTCATGTTCATGACATTATTGTTACTGCGATACCATATGGAGTCCTGGGATGTGGTAGTTATCGGCGGTAATCCAGCCGCACTTCGTGCAGCCATAGCATCTGCAGATGGAGGCTCAAACACGCTCCTGATTGACAGTGGTGGAATAGGATCAAAACAAGGAAAACCATCAATTGCAGGTATTGCTGCGAGTGTGGGCGAAATCGATTCTTCAGCACATCGTGATGATACTATATTGAGTGGTGGTGAAAATACAGATAATATTTCTGCTGCAAGAGCTTGTGGTGAAGCGGTTTCAATAGTTTCTGAATTAGAAAGATGGGGCTTAGTTTTTAGAAGAGATGAGGAAGGATTACCACACCGTTCGAATTCTCCTGGCCATAGTAAAGCAAGATTAACAGGATGTGGAGATGCGTCCGTCAGAGAAATTACTAGAGTTTTAGAAGAACAGATAATAAAGAGAAAAGTAACTAGAAGATATGATTGCCAAGTCACATCTCTTATTTCAGATAATAAGCAGATAAGAGGACTTATTTATTTAGATATTATTTCAGGAGAAATTAAATCAATACAGGCTAAATCAATAATACTTGCAACAGAAGGATACGAGGGACTATGGAAATCTCCCATGGAAGGATCTGGGACAGGTTTGGCCTTAGCAATAAAATCTGATATTAAACTCAAAGGTATGAATAATTTCCCAATACATCCCTTAATGGTCAAGGATACTAATTTACATATTCCAATAGAAATTTTAGATGCCGGCGGCCAACTTAGAAAGCCAAATGGAGATGATGCACAGCCAAATGATGTTTTAGAAGAAAATTGTGTATTAGATTTAAGAAAAATGAATCAAGATAACAAAATATGGTTTGACAATATAATTTCAAATATAAAAAATAGAACAAATCTAGATATAAATATTGATGTTATACCTGTTTCTTTTAGTGTAGTAACAACAGGCGGAATTCCTATTGATACCGAAGGACGTGTCACATTAGATAAAGGAAAAATGTGGTTTACAGGATTATTCGCCGCTGGTCAATCTTCGAATAATGGAATGCATGGTGATGGACTATTACCTGGTAATATGCTATTGTATGACCTCTTTTCTGGTCAAATAGCAGGTTCAAATGCTGCTTCATGGGCAATAAAAGAAAAATTCTCTAATTCTTCTTTGATAAATTCTGAAGAAAAAAAATATTTAGATGAAGTAAACAATATTCATAACTCTGATGGAAAATCAGTGGGACAAATCTCAACAATCTTAACATCTTTAGCAAATGATTTATTGATAGACTCCAGTCAGTACTCTGCCATTAATAAATCATTAAGCCAATTACAGAAACAGGGAATTAGATTGACAGACAAATCAAAAGTTATGAACACAGAATTATTGACTGCGATTCAATTAAGCCATTTAATGATGATATTAGAAGAAATACTCTTAGAAAACTAGAAAGGATTGGGTAAATTGTCTGATGAAGAGACTATATTTTCCATGATAATAGATGGTAAAATTCCCTCATATAAATTATATGAAGATGAATTAATAATTGCAATATTGGACATTAATCCATTTAGCCCAGGACATACATTATTAATTCCGAAAGAAAAAGTTACAACATTGGATAAATTATCTAGTGAATCATCAGCTGCTGTTGGTAGAATATTGCCAAAACTGTCTAAAGCAATATTGGAAATTACGGGGGCAAAGGAATTTAATGTATTACAAAATAATGGAATAAATGCTTTCCAATCTATTTTCCATGTTCATTTTCATATAATCCCAAAATTTCCTGATGGTCGCGGTTTACAATTTCCATTCAAATCTACGTCGATAGACCATGAAGATGCTATATTAATGACTGAAAAAATTAATCAAATCATTCTAAAAGGGATATAGTCTAAAATCAAGAACCTGCTCAGATGTCCATGGAACATGAGCCAATACTATCAAAAGATATTGCTCCTGAACTTTCGAAGAGAGCCAAAAAAATTAACATGCGCAAATTAGAATCTGTTCCTTGGGCACATGACGGTTCACATCCCGGGTCCGCTTGGTTTTGGAAATTCATAACAACTATTCTCTTAGTTCCATGGTCATATTTATTTCGAAGAAAAGAAGTCGAAGAACCCCACCAAACAGATGGAGGAAGACTATGTGTTGCTACCCATGTAAATGGTTTGGTCGATCCAATTTGCATCACAATGAGTAACCCAAAACAAAGAATGGTAACATTAGGTAGGCATGATTTGACTACATCTGTTCCCGTAATTAGTTTGATAGCAAGACGTGTTGGTTCACAACCAGTAATTAGAAAAGCAGAACAAATAGAAGGAATTGCAGAAGCAGAATTTGCTCATCACCTTAATCAAAGAAGTATGCTTACAGTTGCTCATTCTCTATCAGGGGGATATTGTGCAATAATTATGCCAGAAGGAGTAGGACATCAAGATTCTCAATTACGCCATCTAAGAACAGGCTCAATGAGGTCTGCAATAAATGCTGCTTCTATTGCAAAAGAACGTAATATCCCTCCTCCAGTTTTTCAACCTATAGGATTACACTTTAGAGTTCATCATTGGTTTAGAACAGACTTATATCTTGAGCAGATAGAACCAGTATTAGTTCCACATAACCCAATTAAAGAAGATAGACAGAAATTGATGGAAGGCATATGGGTCGAACCTCCTGAAGATTTAGTAATAGAACTAAGAAATGAGTTAACAAGAAAATTGGCACCAATATCAAGAGATGCTCCTGATTGGGAAACTTACAGATCATGGCAATTACTTGCCCATCTTGTTGCAATAAATAATGGTAAGGAATTGTCAACATACAAAAAAGAAGTTCTTGCAACAAGGGAAGTGAGAGAAAAAATTAAACAAAATACTTCTCCTATTTTACAAAAAAATGCTATAAAAGCATCTAAAATTTTACATTCCCGCAACTTAGATGGACGTATTATAAATAATAATTTGACAATAAATACCAAACCAAACATCCTTAAAGGAATATTTGGATTATTTATTATGATGCTATGTTCTCCAATAACACTATCTTCAACAGGAATTCAAGCTCTACTCGCTTGGTACTTGGGTAATAAAACAGATGAAGGAATAGATGCTAGAACTACATATCATATGATAGCAGCTATGATTTCTCCAATATCGATATGGCCCATGGTTTCTCTAATTTATTTTATTATAATAGATAATACATTCTTTAATCTACCACTTTTTTCTTTTCCATTTTTCTTAATATTTTCGATTTTTATTTATCATTCTTCTAATCTTTTATTTTTACTAGGTTATGATATGTGGATTGATTTTAAATTCAGATTGAATGGGAAAATTCTGAATCAATCGAAAGATGGTTCAAAATTAATCAAATTAATTGAAGAAATCAATACAAATTTAGACGTACTAAAATAGGATGCCCTGCCCATGTCTTGTTGTGAACGCTCAAGATGCAATCAGTGCTGTCAAAAATTGGCTTAAAAGTGAGAGCCTCGAATATAAAGAAATTAAAGACCATCAGGCTCTAATTCATTTACATTGCAAATACCCTCCAACACGTCAGGGACATGTTTTCAATATAGTAATCCCAAAAAAAAGAAATTTGATTTTAATATATACAGTTACCAGGGTAGATGAAGGACAACAAAAAATAATGATTGAACAATCAAAAAACGAATCAGAAGAATGGGAGCACTGGCTTCATAATACACGTTTAGAACTAACAACTAGTGATTTAGATTGGGTTTTACACATAGGACATAAAGGTGATAAATCTGGTCCATTACAAGCATTTAATTTATCTCGACCAGTATGGTTTGATGGTCTTACTCAAAATGAATTTATGCATTCAATGCGTAAACTTTGGTTAACAAAACTATCATTAATACATCAAATAAAATTTAACTTTGGTAAAGGTATTGGTAAACCAGGTCCAGTAGATGATTGGACCTCTAAAGCGGCAAAGAAAGCAGCAGTAACAGAATCGAAAAAAACTCAGATAGATACTGATGAATCGGGTGGATTTGGTAAAGAATTTGACCCTTCTAAGTGGATTTAACTTTTATAAAAACATAATATTTAGAATTCTTAAATTGTGACCGCAAAGCGGTTGAGTTAAGTATCTGAAAAACCTCACAAAACTGATGAAAGGTAATTATGGAATTCGAAAATCAGATTCTTTCAAGAAAAGGAATAGTTTTACTTTAGTTTCTATAATGCTTTTGAGTTTGTTTGCATCAATTGAGATACCTCCAGCTGAAGCAAGCGATGTCGTTCTAACAGATCCAATTCAAATTGTGAATAGCGGAACTCAATATAGTGATAGAATGATAGCAATATCTGGAGATTCTAATGGTAACATCCACTTAGTATTCAGTCGAAATACTCAACATCTGTATTATCAAATGCAAGACCCAAGGGGTGAAACAGTAATTTCAGCTACTCAGATATCTAACCCAGGAAGTCATAGGGCTTGGCACCCAGATCTAACAGTTGATGATGATGATAAAGTACATGTTGTTTGGACAGATAAGGCAGGCCAATATTCAATAATGTACACATTATTAGATCCGTATTTAGATGATAGAGATGGAGGTTCAGCATTAGATTCAGTAATTTCTGTAGTAAATGATTATGAGGTTGCTAATAATCCTCAAAATAGGGACTATCCTGCAATAGATGTAGATTCAAATAATAATCCTCACATTGTCTGGGAAGACGCGTTTGAACCTTTGGAAAAATTCTATCAACAACCACAAATATATTACAAAATGCTTGAAATAGATTACGTTACTAGGGAGGCAATCATAGCAATTGATAGTACATTATTAACGCCTATTTTAGGGCATAAAGGACACCCAGATATAGCTATAGATGTAGATGACTTTGTTCAAATCGTATGGGATGATACTAGAGGGGGTAAAGTAGAGATGGTTGTTCCAATTGACACATCAGGTTCTATGAATACAGAATGGGCTGATATGTGTGTTGTTTTCTACGGAGGAAATTTTGCAAGTGGAGGCTCTTTCCCAGGGTTGAAGCCATTATTAGAAAGTGCCAATATGAGTGTGTATGAAACACTTTATGCATTGAGTGGTAATTGGCCGGCAGCATCACAAAGTGGTGCATGTGCAACTGCATATCAAACTGGAGGGTCTGGTAGTCAAGGACCTAGAAGCACACCTCTAGGGGATAGTGAAACATCAGGAGGAATTCGATATTTAGATGAAGTTGTATACAACAATGCCGCAGTAGATCTTCCTACGGATGGAGGATATTTTAGTGAATTTTGGGGTCCAGCAGCCACATGGGCCTGCCTTTCTTGGCATGATGCTAATGGAAATGTCCCTGGTAATCCTCCTACTCAGTCAGATCATAAGTGGAACCCTAACGCTACTAAAATAGTAATACCTATTTCCGATGAAGGGCCTTATGGAGGCACTCCTATGGATAATGATGATACTGTGAGTATTTCCGAATCTCACGATGCCTGTGTTACTGCTGATATTGTACCGACTCCCTTGTGGGCAGGTTCAGATACAGATGTAGCATCATATATGATGGATTTAGCACAATGTCCAAACGGCTCCGGCCTTAACTCTAGAACATGTAATGGTAACAACCTTAGGTTGACAAATGCAGGTGGTCAGATGTATGGTTTTCCTACTTCTTCATCAAGTTCAGCAGAGCTAGAAATAATGGTTGAAGCAATGGTTTATCTTTCAACAAATAACTCTAGAGAAATATACATGACAGTTTTAGATCCATTATCTTTGTTAGATAGGCCCTGGCCAGGATGGGTCAAGGGAGATTCAGGAACAGAAGTTAACTCTAATACTAATTCATATACTGAAGACCTAGGACCGTCAGAAGATATTTCTGGGTATGGTCATTTAGTTGTCGTAAATGATACTCGAATTACACTTAATGATGCATATAGCCTACATCCATCAATAGCATTAGATTCTACCGGCCTCACACATTTAGCATGGCAAGATGGACGAGCTTATGGCTTCGATATAGATGTAAATTATGAAATATATTATACGAGATTGAAATTAAGAGGTGCCGCTGAATGGGATGGAGCATCTGAAGGACTACCTACATTTGGAATAAAACAAATAGCAGATGCAGCAATATCTGAAGTTGAAGGATTGCAAGGCATTGATCCAAATCGCCCATTTGGTGCGAATTCTCATTTACCTTCAATAATCACGGATTCATTCGATAATGTCCATCTCGCATGGTTGGATAATTATAATGATACACAAGGTGAGACAGTAGTTTATACACGTCTAAACCATACAAACGATGACTACCCAGATGGTTTTCCTTTAAATTCAATTGCGTCTGCAATATTTGATCCATGGACAATTATACCTGTAACTTCTTGGCAATCAGATAAATTAGGTCCAAATTCTCCTGCTACACCAGACCTAGGACAGACGCCAGCATTTGCAAATGACTTAGGCAGCGGGGCTCATCTAGGGTGGTCCGATACAAACAAATGTAATGAAGAAAATAATGCTGGAAAATATACGTTATGCTATGTACATGTTCTGACAGGACTAGTTGATATTTCTCTGGCATGCGATGAAAAGTTAATTGCAAATCCTAATTTAGAAGGGCATTATTATGATTGTCCAGAAGAAACAGAAACATTCTATCATACAATATTCCCAGGTGAATTGACCACTTACAACATGACAATTGCTAATCCTACTCCGGGTCCAGCCGAACTTGTAAAAGATACATTTACAGTAACTATGTCAGGTATCCCTCAAAATTGGAGTGCAACTCTATTCTATACAACAAACAATACGCCAATATTCGAATCTACTCCAGTACATTTGGAAGGTGGTGAAGTAGTTCCTATTTACATGAAGCTACGCGCCCCAACCATATATCAAGCAAAGCAAGATGAATTAGCTCAAGTGAAAATAACTGCAGTTTCTTTTAAAGATGTAGCAATATTTAATGAAAAATTAACTTTAACATTAATGGATGTAGTACATGGTATTGAATTAGATACTAGCCACTATCAAGTAGATATAGAACAAGGTAGATCAGCCGTCTTCTCTGTTTCTGTAAAGAATACGGGCAATGTTTTTGATACGTTTGCATTCTATGACCCTTCTACATTAGAAGGACAAAATGAATGGGCATTACCATTCGGATGGGGTATTGATTTCCCTACATCCTTATCTTTAGATCCTTTACAATCTGTGACTAAGAATTTACAAGTAAGTGTCCCAACCTCTCAAGAGCCAGGAACATTTGTAATTTATCTAAAGGGATGGTCAACAGGCGAACCAGTCTTATCAATAGATAGGGGAACATTTGATGTTCTGGAATTATGGATAAATGTATCAACAAGGACTACTGGAAACATTGTATTTTCTGGAGATTTCAATTCTCAATATGTTCTTCCAGGTGAATGTAGTGAGTTTGATATTGATGTTACTAAGCATTTTACTCCTGGGCACTTGGTATTCAATATTCCTGGGGCGCCTCCGGAAAAACCATCTAATTGGACAGAAGAAACTTGGAGATTTGATCACTGGACTGTCGATTTAGACTTTTCAAATGCACCAGGTGGCAACGGTCCAGCCGATGACGCCCCAAGGTATTGGTCTCAGATCAATACTCCATACACAGTTACTGCAGTAATGTGTGCCCCGTACAATGCAACTGCTGGACTGGGAGATTCCGTAGCAGTCAGGGCACATTTAGATGGCCAACCAAAAATCAGAGATTCCGTTGTAATTTTGACTAATGTAATCCAAAGATATGACCTAGAAGCAACAGTTCCAGAATCTATCTTAGATCTTTATCCTGGCCAACCTTATCAAATGAATACTACTATTGAAAATCTTGGAAATGGTCCAGATAGGTTTGATGTGACAATAGAGTCTATCACAGATTCTGATGGTAATTCTCATGTATGGGATATTGAAATACCACGAATATTATTTGGAGAATTAGATAGAGATGAAATTGGAGAATATCCAATAATTATTAATGTTCCAGAAAAAACATTGGCAGGCCAATATACTGTTAATTTTAATATATACAGTGAGGAGGAGTACGAAGGCAGTAAACTTAGAGATGTTATTTCATTAAAAATTAATATCATTGAATTCCATGATGTAAGAATCACTCTAGATCCAAGTGTAGAAAGTAAAATCAAGACTACTGCCCCAAGTAGAATAGTTAGATTTACTTTGAATGTAACTAATTTTGGTAATGTTCCAGATCAGCCTACTATACACAATCATACAATTGATGCAGCCGGAGGCTGGGGTGTTGTACCAGGGATGAATACACTTTCAAATTGGGATATTAAATTTGCTCTTCTAGAAGGTTTTGATACAGAGTATCCAGTAGAGATCTTATGTTTGGGTCAAGCACCAGATTTCCTTACATTATCAGAACCAATACCATCTGAAGGATGCTACCTTTCTGCTCAAACAGGGGCGCTTACTTTACCTATGATGGAAGCTTACACAACACTCCAAATTGTTGTTATTGTTTCTATAGCTCCAGATGCTGCGTTACAGAATAGGGAAATAGGAATTAAGGCAGTTTCAATGTTTGGATCATCTCAAAATAATGGAGATTATGATGAAACACCAGGATGGGAAGACTCTTGTACATTGGATACAAATAAAGACGGTATACCAGACAATTATCGTCCAAATTGTGATACTAATGAACAAATACTAGAACTACGTTTAAGAGCACCGGACTTAGAAATTCTAGAAGTTACTACAGGGGCTAAAAAAGGATCAATAGGTGAAATGCTTTCTGTTAGCGTAAAGATTGTCAACAGAGGGAATGCACACGCTACAGATGTTAATGTAATACTTTGTAAAGACCAATCTCCAAACAATATAAAGAAAAATGGCTGTGATGAGAATAACATAGTGTACAGACAAATTATCAAAGCAATAATGCCCATAGGTGATGGAGGATTAGAAAATCCTGATCCTATAACTCTACTATATATGGTTGAGGCTGGGAATCATGATGTTGTTGTTGTAGTGGATTCGGACAATGATATCGTCGAGACCGATGAAACAAATAATATCATGAGAATACCAGGTGGAGAATTAAGCTCAACCTTCGGAACAGGGGATGTAATAATTGATGTGATAGCACGGTATTCTGTTCCAACCATCATATTAGGTGCAACATTTTCACTGATTGGTGTGGCTGGATATGTGATGTATGGTAGAAGATTAGATGCATTACAAGCATTTGCTGAGAAGACAAGTCTGATGTCAAAGAATGATGACGATGAAATAGTCTTCTAACTATTTTGCCAACCACCATGGTAATGGAGTGCCTTTTTTGGCAGCTACAAAGCTTCCTTTGCTTGCTGCAAAATCTCTCAGTAAACGGTCACGTAGATTGTCCATCATTTCTTCAGCATCAATTGATTGTATTCTAAGGCCATGAGAAAATAAATCCAAATCTAATGGTCTTCTTGGCTGGTTCATTATCGCATGAGCCAATCTTCTTTCCTCATAAGAATCAGAATGTTCAGAAACACTAGAGGATACTTTTTTCTTAACTTGTTGATGCATTGCAATAACTGCATCACGTTGAGTATCAATTTTTTCTAATGCTAAATCTAATTCACCTAAAACATCAATTGCTTCTGCCAGATCTAATTTTCTTCTAGTACCTAATGTCTTAACTACACCTTCTAATTCCATTGGAAGTTTATTTGAAAGTTTCATTGCACCTCCTCTTGGTATTTTTCTATGCTCAGTGCGAAATAGATCGGGGCCCAAATCTAATCTTAAAGAAAATGACTGTTCTACTTTGTACATTTTTTTCGGAGGCCCTCCTTTTTCTGAGGCAACCATTTCTGAATTCACAAAATCCGCCTTTTCTAAGATTTTTAGATGTTTTACTACGGCCTGCTGACTAACATCGATTAATTCAGAAATCTGTAAAGGATAGTGAGGCTCTTTAACAAGAAGCATCAATATTTGTCTTCTCGTAGAATTTTCTAACACAGATAAAGCCTCATCGAATCCTCCCATCTACTTGCCAACCCAAGGTTGGGTAGTGGACGGTATTCTAAAAACCCAATCATTATTATTGATTATCCCAATCTTCCCAAAAATTATCTTTATTATCACTGCTTTTTACATTATTAGATATTTCCAAACCACTTTTTATAAAAGGATCTGGTACTTTTTCTGTATCCATTATAATTTTTATATTTTCATTTTTCTGATCGAGGTAAAACTCATTAGATACTGATTTCTTTCGAGCATTCTTCTTTCGTCTCCAGCCAATAATTAATATAAAAAGCCCTATAATGGCCAATGGTATACCAAAACAAAAGCCACAAGTCAACGCTATGAAACTAGGATTACTAAACATCTCTATTTGATTTGATGTTTCATCAATCAACCAAAGTGTAGTATTTCCTTCATTATACAAAATATACTGCTCATTTTCAGGATTTTCATATACTTTAACAGTTTCATAAATAGTACCATCTACGCCAGTTCTAGGGAAATCATACCACGCAGCATCTCTACCTTCAATTTCTTTTCCAGAGCTATTAATCAATTTTAATTCTGCTAAACCATTATTTTTATCCGTCCGAAGAGCAACATACATTCCCATTTTTTCTAATTCTACTGACTGACTTGAGTTAGGGGCTAACTCGACTAAGTTATTATTTTCCGGGTCTAATATCTCTATCATCTCATTTTCTGCATAAAAATATGCCAATGTACCCATCAACAAGAAAATTATCGATATTGCCGTTAACCATTTACCCAATTTCAGCAAATTGTCACCTACGCCTATCCCAAGGGTTACTTCTGTATCAACCTTTTAATCAATAATTTAGCCCTAGGGCTCCTAATTTTTCTGGTAAATAAGTATCTGTGACGAAATCTAGTCCATACTTTGCCAGAGATTGTTGTTCAGCTTTTTTACCTATTTCTTGCATTAGATTAATCTGTTCTTTCCACCACCCTGTAGCAAATCTAGGATCAGATAGTTCAGACTCAAGTGCTCCTAAATCGGATTTCGTTAAGTCATCACTTGGTAAATCATATGCTAAAATGTCATCCGCTGTTATCCCTAAATATATAGCTTCATTAGTAGCTAAATATTCAGATATATGTGCTGTTTTTATTGCACCATAGGCTATACTAGCGAAGATTCTAAATGACCAAGGATCACAGTCAGCAAATACAATTATGGGCTTCTTCCATTCATCACTCATTCTCTTCATAATTCGTCTAGTTGATCTTGCTGGTTGGCCTTTGAGGTGTATTATTGCACATCTAGCTTCTTCATCAAATCCATTTTCTACTAGCCTATCAAACATCCCTCCTGTTTCAACCGCCATTACAAAATCAATATCTTGTTCTACTAATCTTAATTTTTCAGATTCCACGTTGTATGGTACTCCATAGCCCGAGTCCCCAACATCATCTCTACAATTTATTCTCATCCATTCTCCTTTCCGATTTTTTTCTTCAAAGGTAACGTTTCCAATTATCCTAGCACCATCTTCCTCAGGTCGCAATTTAAAATCCTCTCTTATACATTTAGTAACTATTTCTAGATCCTCAGCAAGGTTATTACTCTCATTTTGATTTCCAAATTTACCATTACCCCATCCTTCTGAAATATAATACATCTCTCTTAATGTAGATGATTTTCCAGAATTAATCATCTCCTCTATAAACTCTGTAATATGCAAGGAGCGCAGTAAAACTCTTGCGGAGCTTAATGCTGTAGCATCCCTAGTACTCTTATTTTTGCCATATTTGTAAACCTGTAGTTTTTTATCAAATTGTATATTCTTTTTGGTTCTAACTGGTAACGTCATTGCAGGTGGTTTACCTTTCAACATTTTATCATGCATTTCAGCAGCTACACCATGTAAGGCTTCTATTACCTCTTGTTTACTTTTTGTTTTTCCTAATGTCATTATTCTACCTCCCAATCAGATAATGAAAGTTGCCCTTCTTTAGATTCTAAAACGGTCGATGTTATCTGGTGATGTACGATTTCTTCTGCTCTCTCTATCAGAGGTTCTAAATTTTCAGATTCTTTTAGGATTTCTTCTTCTGCTAATACAAGTGCTTCAGATTTACGTATTTCATCTAGTAAAGTCTCATCTATTCTCGTCGCACCTATTATCTCTCCATTTCCTCTAAAGAATATATCTGTATCAACCCAATCTCCTTTTGCCAATCCAGAAACTCCGAAATCTACTGTTGTGCATGTACCAGGATTCAGAGTATCTAATCTCCACGCCCAAATTCCTTTTGCCTCTTTTCTTCCACCTCGGTCATTATCAACCAATGCGGTATTTTCATTTTCAGGCCATTTAGCCAAAATAGTATATGCTCTGGCTCGAGCAGTATAATTGTATATTTTTATAGAACATGTCGCAACTTTACGCTCCTTCTCCCATCCTAAAATTTCTTCACAAAATACAGCATTCATTATTTGAGTTATTACTGGCGCAAGATTCGGCTCTGGCCTGGAGAGGATTTCTGAACTTTTTTTGGCTATCTCAGGTAAAATTATGTTTACTAACTCAAATTTTTCCTTTGCTTTCTTACGTTGCGAACTCTTCTTTAAATGATTCTTTAATCCTCTTCCAACTTCTAATAATGCTTTTCTTATTTCTTCATGTACTTCTTCATTATCAGCCACTGCTTCTTTAGCTTCACTGGTAAATTGTACATTCGTTGAAGCAAGGTGTATCAGTAAGGCTGCTGGACCTTTAGGTACGCCTCGTCCACCCGGATGATCAAGTCCATATCTTTTCCAGTCAACCGATTCGAGAGCCTTCGTTAATAAACAACCTCCTTGTTGATACATTAGTGGAACTCTATTTGCAAATCTTAGTACTTCGATTGGACCATCAGCACTAAGGTCGCCTCCAAAAACTAGTCCTACTTCTATTTGGAAAGGATTACCTTGACTGACGCTAGGATTCCTAGTGACTGTAGACGCAAATCTGGAATCGATCGCTTTTGAAAGGCCTTTTTTAATTAATAAATCATCTATGGGGGAAAGACAGTCCATAGGCGGAGAAAGAAGTTTAACCTTTTGAAATGCATTTAGCATTTCTTGAGCATCCTCAGCCTTGATTCTTCGCGGCTCCCTCCCTTCATCTAATTTTGCATTTACAAGGATTTCTCTTGCCGCTCTCATACTTACACCAGAAAAATTATGTCTTAAAAAAGAAGTCATTCTTCTTTCATTAGACTCACGTAACATTCGTTGAAGAGTCCCTAGATGTATTCCATGAGGGTGTGGCTTAATCTCAGAAACCACTCTTGGTAAACGTTCTGTTGTTCGGGGCCAATTTCCCTGATCTATTATATTGCCTTCTCCGTCACGTACTATTAATGATATACTTGCATGCGGATTTACTATGGATGTCATTCTAAGATACTGATGAACAGATTGTTTTCCTTTCTGATATTTTCCCTTCATTATTGTTCTTATTCTTAACCCTTGATTTATTTCTTCACCTGTCCGTTCATCAACCCATAATTCTCTTTTTTCACCAGTCTTTATTGCTTTATTTTTCCTTGTGTCAAGCCCTAATTCTACAAATACAGCCGAAGACTCACTTTTTATTTTAGATATTACATGTGTTTTAGATCCAGTAGTTAATTGACTATACATAACCACACCCGTTATGCCAATTCCTTGCTGACCACGAGTTTGCCTAATCGCATGAAATCTTGAACCTAATAAAAACTTTCCAAAAACATCTTCTATTGCATTCCTTGGAATGCCAGGACCATTATCTTGAGTTATGAATTCTATCTTATCACCTTTTTGTTTATTTAATTCAACATGAATATTTGGTAATATTCGTGCCTCTTCACAAGCATCTAATGAATTATCTACAGATTCTTTAACGGCAGTGATTATTGATCTTTGTAATGAATCAAACCCAAGGAAATGTTTATTTTTCTCAAAAAATTCACTTACAGCTATCTGTTTTTGTTTACTAGAAATTTCTTCTGCTTTATTCACGTTCATTCCTCCATCAGGTCCTCCCAATACCCTGTTGGCACGGGGCCTGCTTATGGTTACAGGAGCCAGAATGCAGGCCCCCCTTAACTTTGCATGAAAATTATTTCAATATATGTTGAATATAGCACATTTCCAAAATTTTCAAATTTTACTAATTGAAAATTCCAGGCTTCCATGATGATATTTTACCTGTAAAAGCACTAGTCATTACAGTAAGTGGGCTCGCTAGATATAATTTTCCAGGACCAGATCTTCCTTGAAAATTACGATTAATTGCGGAAACCGTAACTTGTTTTGAATCATTACTTATTCCTGGCCCAGCCCCTATACAGGCACCACATCCCGGGTCAATAATTTTTATTCCAGCTTTCTCAAATAATTCTGTCCATCCATTTTTAATGGATAACTCCTTTACTGATTTTGAGCCAAATTGAATATAGCACTCAACCCCATCAGCAACTTTTAGTCCAGCGGACAGAGCTGCCTTAGTGACCATTGCATAATATGCAAAATCATCATCTTTACCAGCCGTACAAGATCCTGCATAAGCAATATCTATTTTTATATCTCCTAAACTATGTATAAAGGCCCCATTTGTAGGGTCAGATGGTATCCCTTCATCCGGATTTCCAGGATGGGCAACCATAGGTAATATCTCTGAAAGATTAATTATATGTATTCCTCCATCATAAAAAGCATCTTCATCAGGTAAAACAAAACTCTCTTTTATTTTATCAGCAGTTAAATTACTTCTTTTTTCTAACAGCCATTCGATTGTCAGCGAATCAGGTTCACAAATTCCAGTTTTAGCACTACACTCCGTAGCCATGTTACAAAGTGTTGCTCTTTCATCCATCGAAAGACTTGCAAGCCCGGAACCACCAAATTCCATACTTCTATCTAGGGTTTCAGATTTCGATGCGTATTTCCATAATATGTGTAAAATAACATCCTTTGCTGTACAACCGGGATGTAAACTTCCTTCGAGCTCAAATCGAATACTTTCTGGAACTTTAACAAATGCGAACTGATTGTGTATTAGATTTGCATATTCGGTAGATCCTACTCCATATGTCAAAGCATTCGATGCACCTCCCATACAGGTGTGTGAATCTGTTGCTTGAATAAAATCTCCAACATCAATAAACTCTTCTCGAGCAACTTGATGACAAATACCAGGGCTAACGCCGCCTACTGCCGAATAATCTCTAACTCCAGTATGCCTCTGAAATATTTTTTGCATATCCCTCAAAGTCTCAATTTTAGCAATATGAGGACTAAATTTTGGTACGTTTGTTGCATAAAGTAAATGGTCTTCAAAAACTGCAAATTTTATAGGGTTTGGAATTGAATAATCGTCTCCATATTCATTTTCCAAAAAGGTATGAACTTGCGCGGTTGTGAATTCATGTGAATAACCTCCATCTACAGCTGCTAGTATGGCATCTCCAGGTTTTACAAATGTACTATCTCTATTTTTTCCTATCATTTTTTGTGCGATTATTTTTTCTACCATTGTCATTGGCCTTTCTAGGGTCGTTGACTCTGGTAGTATAATTTCACCATTATTCAATTTTTTTGCAAAAGGTAAAATCCCTCCATTTTCTAAAATTAGACGTGTTATTGGGTCATATTTTGACGTAAATTCTGATAAATCTATTGAATCTCCATTTTGTAATCTTTCTAAAATTGAATGATCTCCCATTAATTGCCCCAAGTTTATATTATTTCTTTCATGAATAGGTGCAAAAGATGCAGCAATCACTAATCTAATTCCCGACCATCTTTCACATTGAGGGGCAGTTTCTCTGCTCGAACCAGTGCCCTTCCTGTGTCCAGATACTATTGCTTCAAAACCTCCATCTATCAACGCACGTTCCTCAAATACTCTTCTACCAGAGTGCATTAAACCAGCATATGCATTTTCAGCAATTTTTGCAGGATCATGATCAAAACATACCCATGCAGGAGTCATAACATCGGTGTTAATATCATCAAGTAAATCGTCCACGGTTAAATCTTCCATTTTAAGATTAAGACCGTTATACAGCTGTTTCGATATTAAATCTAAATCTTTAGTCAAAAATAGAATTCTTTTCCCCTTATCAAGCGATATTTTTGTAGGAGGCCAATGTTCCAATTCTATTGTACTCTCCTCCATGTTCTTTGGCATGGTCCCGGCCTATATCATAATTCTTGATAAATTAGTTATTTTTTTTTTAAATAAGAAAAAAAAATAATGATATATTTACTGTCAGACTTAAATATAATGCGCTTTCGGAGTATTTTATCTTTCCTAGGAAAGATGGATGTGATAACATGGCAAATGACCTAATTGAAGACACCGTAAAATGTACAGAATGCGCAAGCCGAAATTTAGTTAAAGATGAAAATAGAGGAGAACTTATATGTCAAGACTGTGGACTTGTTTTAGAAGATAATGTAATAGATCAAGGAGCAGAGTGGAGAGTTTTCAGCCCAGAACAAGGTGACCAAAGAGCTCGTACTGGAGCACCAATGACAGTTATGTTGCATGACAAGGGTCTTTCTACAGATATCGATTGGCAGAATAAAGACTATTCTGGAAAATCTATCTCAAGCCGATATAGAAGCCAATTTTATCGTATGAGAAAATGGCAAAAGAGATCGCGAGTAAGCAATGCAACCGAGAGAAATCTAGCTATGGCACTTGCCGAATTGGATAGAATGGCAAGCCGTCTGGACTTACCAAAATCTATTCGAGAAGCAGCTGCTGTTAATTATAAGAAGGCAGTTGAAGCTAGATTAATTAGAGGCAGATCGATAGAAGGAGTAGCAGCTGCTAGCCTTTATGCAGCCTGTCGTCAATGCTCTAATCCGCGTACACTAGATGAGATCGGTGAAGCCAGTAGAACAGGAAGAAAAGAAATAGGCCGTACATACAGATTTATGGTTAGAGAATTAAAAATGAAAATTCCTCCTACTAAACCGGAAGACTATATCCCTCGTTTTTGTTCTGGTTTAGACTTAGACGCCGAAGTACAAGCCAAAGCGTATGAACTAATTGCTGCTGCCCAAGAAAGAGAACTAACTAGTGGCCGAGGTCCTACAGGTATAGCTGCATCAATAATATATATTGCAAGCGTTTTGTGTGGAAAAAGAAGAACTCAAAGAGAAGTTGCAGAGGTGGCCGGAGTTACTGAAGTGACAATACGAAACCGTTACAAAGAATTAATTCAAAACTTGAATATTGAATTAGAGATTTAATTTTGGTGTAATTCATGGTTCGCCGTGAATCTAATGCTTTGGTTTGGGAATATTGTACAGAACTGCTCGCAAAATATGTGAAAAAATCTTTTAAAAATGGTTTTTTACCAAACCCTCCTCTTGAATTACCTGATTTTCCTGCTCAATACCCTAAATCTGTATCAATATTATCTTCTCAGGTGTTGGGATTATTTTCTGCTGATAAAGCAGGCTTTAATTATAAATTATCTGAAATAATAGAAATTTTAGAACCTAGTTATGTAAAGCGACACATCGACCCTCCTACCGAAAGAGAAAAATGGGCATTAAATAACATTGATGAGATATCAAGAAGAATAATAATTCTACAAATTAATGATTGGTTTAATTCTGCCCTTGATGAATATTCACCAGATACAGATAGGTGGTATTTTGGTATTTCTATTTTAATTGGAATGTGCTATGAAAGTTCTAAAATATGTAGGGATTATTGTTTTAACTTTATCATTTCAATATCTATGGCCAGGCCTCCAAATTTTAAACCTAAATCAAATCCAAATGGACCTCATCATATTGCTTGGGACTCATCAAAAGAATATGTTGATTCTGAGGATTATATCCCTCATCCTTCTGGTATTTTGGCCGTGAATATTATTTTAGATTATATCTCACTATCTAATTCTGCATCAAAAAATATTCTCCCTTATTGGATTCACAGTCTAAGTACATTCCCTTCTTTAACGGAACATTTGGATTTATTTTCAAGGATTCAATCAATTTTAGAGAATGTTACAGGAGATCACGCAGCATCATTAATACAAGCCACAGTACAATTAATGCCAGATTATCCTATCCAATCAAAAAATATACTAAGTTCTATAGATTCAAATTCAAATCTCTCAATAAGGAGGAGCGTGGCTTCAGTTATACCAAAAATATATTCACACGACTCTCAGTTCACTCTTTCTATCTTGGATTTACTTTTGACTGACCCAGACCAAGAAACATGTGTGATTGCCACCTCTGCTCTCGGTTTTATAATTAGATTCAATCCAGAAGAATATTATTTAAGAGCACCAATTGTAATTCAACATGGTAACCAAAAAGCATTACAAATGTTGGTAAATAATAGTATAATGGAATATCTTAACCAAGATATTACAGATAAAATTAATATTTTACCAGATTTATGGATTAATTCTAATGAATCGACGCGTTCAAAACTAGTTGGCTATATAGTAGAACAAGGGAAATTAAATTTACCTTCATACATTAATACAGCAACAGAAATATTCAATAAAGATCAAAACTCTTTTTTAGAACTTTATAGATGGGTTGGAATGCGAGATAATATTTTACAAACGAAACTATCTGGAATAAACTCAAAAATATAATATTTTTAATTATCAAATATTTGCCTCATAAGTCTGTAATCTAATTTATATTTATTTTCTAAACTTAACATATCTGTATCAGCAGACTCTTTTCTGATATATTTTATCAACTTACGAATTTGAAATTTCTTAAACATATTGATTATTTTCCATTTATCACCAAACGTCCCATGCTGGTCAACCTTAACTCTCTTCCAACCTAGACTATTTTCTAATTTTTCTTCTATGTTGTCGGATTCTGTATTAATTAGTATGTCAAATTTAGAAATATTATTAATTGCAAGATTATAATTTTCTTCATTTAAATCTATGCTAGGATATTCATCCATTCTAGAAAAAATCCTAACATAATAATTATCAGAAGTGAAAATATTTGGTTTTTTTATAAATTCAGAGACTTTTTTACTTTCAGTATAACCAGAATAATAATCATAGTTGTGATTTGAAATAAGTCTTTTTTTCGGGTCCCTAAAACAAGTCATTAACCTTATTCTAGAATCATCTGCAAGTATTTTGAAATCTGGAGCACCAAATTCTGATGCAACAAATGTTACACCTTCTTTTTCACACTTATCTATGAAACTTTTTAGCTCAATCTCATCATATTGCCATAATGGCAACGTATTTCCACTATTATTTACTGGATTAGCATTATTATTAGGATTATACAATATTTCTTGATTGGCTTTGGCCATGTTAATAATTACTGTTCCAGCAGCTTTGTGTAGATGTTGAAACCAAACTAAACGATACCCCCCAACATCTTGCATGATTACTTCACATCATAGCATACTTTTGATACAGACGGTCCTAGTCGCTTATGATATATGTGCTCCTTGGCACTCCTTTGAGGAATATTGTATGAATTTAATAGATGCATTTATTGTAGGAGTACCTAAATCAGGAACTACGTGGTTAGCAAATACATTAAATCAAAATCCTGTTTTAGAATTGTCTGAACCAAAAGAGCCAAATCTTATAGCATCCCATAAAGGAACATTTGATAGAATAAATGATTTGCCTAACTGGGATGATTATGACAAACATTTCAAAAATAATTTATTTCGTATAGATGCGTCAGTCCATACATTTGCATGTCCATTATCACCAAAAAGAATTGTAGATAAAATGCCTAATTTGAAATTTATACTTTGTATTAGAGAACCAGTTTCTCGTACATTCAGTCATTGGAATATGGTTATTGATACAAGAGCAGATATACGTAATAATACAGATTGGGCAGATTTTTCTATTGCATGGGAAGATGATAGACTTAGAGATGATACATTATATGGTAAATCTATGAAAAGATGGCTAGAACATTTTCCATTAGAAAATTTTCTTATCGTGGACGCCGCAAGAATGAAAATAGAACCTGTATTAGTTTTAGATGAGATCGAACATTTCCTAAACTTAGAATCATATAATTATAATATTGACTTATCTAAACATGCCAATACTGCTAAAAATCGGAAAAAACTTTCTACTATTGGTAAAATACTTCAAAAATCATTTTCTCTAGTTCCAATGTTCTTGAAAGGACCTTTAGTTAGAAGGTTACAAGCTAATGATATCAATATTTATGCAAATTCTATGATAAGCAAAGAAATAAAAACTAATAAAATAACTAATATTAATTATAAAATATGCTCTGATATTATTATTAAAGATCTAATACTATTTGAAAAAATAACTAACTTTTCTACCAAACATTGGATTGAGGAAATAGAATATCAAATAAGTCAATAACGGCATATCCTCTTATCATCCATATGTTGTGAGGCGTCATAGGTAGTATGCAAGCAATCACTGATATTCCAAATTTGTTATTGATTGGTGCACCCAAATCTGGGACTACATCTCTACTATCTTGGATTAGAAAGCATCCAGAAGTATATCATCCATGGGGGAATATACCAATTCCTAATTCTGAGAGTGGTTTTTTATTAGGTGGTTTTGCAGAATCTCCTTTTAGTCCATCGATACCAGTAGGAACGTTACTGTTACCCAATAATATAGATATGGATAATTATAAAAATCAAAAATGGATAATAGATAAATCTCCCCAGCATCTTTATTCTGATAATGCTCTAAATTATGTATCCAACTATCTTCCAAATAGTAAAATAATAATAACTCTGAGAAATCCATATGATTTATTTATTTCATGGTATGGACAAATGAATAAAGGAATCAACTATAATACATCTTTTGAGGAATTAATAGACATGTTAGATAATTCCGATTGGAAGGCAAATATTCATAATCAAGAAACATGGTCTTTTCTAACATATCCTAAATATTCCGAATTTGTGATGAAATGGATTGAAAAACTAGGAGAGGATAGAGTCAAGGTCATAAAACTCACTTCTATTGCAAGTAATTCCAGAGGGGTATTAAATTCTATATGTGAATGGTTGGACATAGATTCACTAAAATTACCACAAAAATTAACTATAACTAACCAAGGAGGAAAATTGTCTAACACCCCGTTAAGAAAATTTTTACGACATCCACCTAATTTTGTATTCAAACTGGTTAGATTATTTTTACCAAGTAGAAATTTTCGTAGAATAATTTTCGATCCTATCAGAAGAATGGGTTGGAAATATGTGCGCACTGAAAAGAAAAATATATCCCCAGAAGTCGAAGAAAGAATAAGAACTATTTTTATAAAAGATATAGAATTCTTTGATAATATTGAAGAATATATTCCTTCCACTGTATTAATAAATTAATTATAATCTCAATTCTTTTGCAACATTATTAGGCTCACCAAAAGAATTTTTCCTCACTAACCAAAATATGGCTAAAAGCCATGCTCTAGTCCATAATGTCCATGACTCAAACCTAGTAAGCGGTTTAACATTATTAGGAGATTGATTTTTCTTTAAATTTTTTTGAAGCTGCCACAAATCCCCACTCATTATGCTCCCTCTAGAAATCATTCCAGCCGCACTTTCTACATATTTTTTTGGATTGCACCTGTAAAGTAACTGCTCCGATCTGGGATATGGTGCATAACTACCCATTGAACCTAATGGTTCAGGATGGTGCATCAGACATTCAGAAGACCATTTTATGGAGTATCCTGCATCTATAACTTTCCATGCCAAATTTGTATCTTCTCTGTGTAAATGGTATCTCTCATCAAAACCATCTACCTTTTCTAAGGCCTCTCTTTTTATTATTAGATTAGCAGTTTTATAACGATCCCACTTGAATCGATTAGGTGGATTAAATGGAATTATATTCCCACTCTCATCTTCTGTAGTAATCGCCCCCTCTATTCCTCCAATATCATTATTTTCAAATATTTTTAATATTGTTTCAATCCAATTAGGAGATGCAACACAGTCATCATCCATGAATGCTACAATATCTGCACTACCTTTTTTCCATCCTTTATTTCTAGTTATTGAAGGTCCCAAATCAGTATCAGAATCATCAATAACTTCAATCGATTGCGGGGCAACAGTTTGTTTTTTCAATGATTCTAAACATCTTTCCAAAGCCTCTGGTCTACGAAATGTAGGGATTACTACATCCACACCTTTAGCCATATATGTCTGTAGATATCCTATCTTATTTAGATATGTACAGGTATATTGTTGATTTTAAGAGCAGCCAGTAGTTTCACCACAAGCATCACACTTGAGACAGGTTCCATTACGACGCATTTGACTACTACCACAAGAGGCACATATATCTCCGGTATACCCTCTTTCTCTTGCTATTCTTCGTTCTCTCATGTCAATATCTTCTAGATTTGATACTGAATCTAGAGTATACTGAACCTCTCTCTTTTCACCTTGATTTCTTACTAATCCAACATCACTCATTTCGGGTTTACTAATTGAGTAAGGATCAAAATCCGACTCTTCTACAGCAACATGAGCTAAATCATCTCTACCGGCATACTCAATTGCTAATTCTCTAAATATCCAATCTACTAAACTAGAAGTCATTTTGACTCGACCACTGCCACCTTCAACCATTCCACTTGGTTCGAATTTTTGAAAAGTAAATACTTTCACAAAGGCTTCAAGTGGCACTCCATGCTGCAATCCAATAGAAACTGCTATTGCAAATTGATTCAACATGGCTCTCCATGCAGCACCTTCTTTGGAGGTTACTAGTATGATTTCTCCAAGTGCACCGTCGGGATATTCTCCTGTAATTAAACGAACACTATGTCCTCCGATACGGGCTTTTATATTATCTCCCTTCTTTTTATTGGGAAGTTGTCTTCTTGTAGCAATATAATTAACTATTGATTGTGCTACAGGTTTTGCTTCAGTTTCTGGTAAAGGCAGCACATTGACTACCTCTTCAACCATCTTTGTAACTAGTAATTCTTCAACTTCTTCATCTTCATCCATCGCATTGGAGTCAACTAATTGATTCATTAGGGGCTGAGACAGTTTAGAACAATCTCTGTAAACTGCACAAGCTTTATTCATTGTAGAATGACTTAAGTCATACGCATCTCTTATTTCGCTTACTGTTGAATTAGAAGGCATATTAATTGTTTTAGATATTGCTCCAGATATAAATGGCTGTGCAGCGGCCATCATCATCACATGAGCTTTCCAATCAATAGATCTTTTACCGTATTTACCACAAGGAGTTGCACAATCAAAAACTGCCAAATGTTCTTGTTTTAGACCTGGAGCACCCTCTATCATATTATAACCAAATACATAATCGTTAGCTGTATCAATTTCATCGGATGATAAGCCTATATGAGATAATACATCAAAGAATGGATCATCATAATTTTCTTGACTCATTCCTAGGACTTTCTTACAAGTATTTTCGCCCAATATCGTTGGAGAGAAAGCAGAACGGATATCGAATACATCACTAAAACTATCCTCCAATCTTTTTATTGTGACCGAATCCAATCCTATTTTAGTCAATTTTTGCGCAGAAAGATGAGGGCAATTACTCAAGGTTTTAGTACCCGTAATATACTCTTCAATTTCCTTCGTTTCTTTATCATTATAACCAAGCCTTTTCAATGCATTTGGCACTCCACTATTTACAATTCTGAGCGAACCTCCTCCAGCTAAAGTTTTATACTGAACTAAAGAAAATTGTGGTTCTACGCCAGTTGTATCTGCACCCATCACTAGTCCTATTGTCCCTGTAGGAGCAATTACAGTCGTTTGTGCATTTCTGTATCCATGCTCTTCACCTTCTCTCAACGCAATGTCCCATGCATTACGCGCAGCCTCTAATAGATCTTTAGGGCATTTTTTGGCATCTATACTCATTGGCCTAACAGATAATCCTTCATATTCTCCATCATCTGTACCATAAGCAGCTCTTCGATGATTACGCATAACTCTGAGCATGTGTTCTCTATTTCTGTCATAATCTGGATAAGGGCCTAGTATAGATGCCATCTCTGCACTAGTAGCATATGATTCTCCACACATGATTGCAGTCATTGCTCCACAAATAGCATAACCTCTTTCATCATCATATGGTATTCCCATGTGCATCAGTAACGATCCAATATTGCAATATCCTAAGCCCAGTGTTCGATAATCATAAGATCTTTGAGCAATTTCAGCAGAAGGGAATTGTGCCATCAAGACACTAACTTCTAATGTTGCAGTCCAAAGACGAACACTATGACGAAAATCTTCAATATTGAAAGATTGAGTTCCCATATTATAGTATTTTAAGAGATTTATGCTTGCTAAATTACAGGCTGTATCATCAAGGAACATATATTCAGAACAAGGATTGGAACCATT
>CEWO01084572.1_pt1 | contig 41016 bp, 42 predicted proteins | sample 361561 | NCBI WGS metagenome assembly CEWO01 (sample SAMEA2623627, study PRJEB7988) | marine metagenome | isolation source: saline water (ENVO:00002010), including
GGTTCTGCTTCTGGTTCTGCTTCTGGTTCTGCTTCTGGTTCTGGATCAGGTTCTGGCTCAGGTTCTGCTTCTGGTTCTGGATCAGGTTCTGGCTCAGAATCTGGCTCAGGATTTGTATCTATCTCTACTTTTTCTTTCTCTAATAATTCTTTTTCTTTCTTACCTTCTTCCTTCTTAAATAAACCCTTTATCTTATCAAATATACCCATAATTTCGTGTTTTTTATAAATAAAAAAAGCTTCTCTCAAAAATAGAAAGAAGCTTTGAATTTATATATAATAATATATTATTTTTTTGCAAAGAATTCTTGCACCTTACCTTTTGGCACAATTTCACTTCTAAAAGAATAGGATCCTTTCTCAGTTTTCACTAATTTTATTGCTTTAGTAAAAGCTTTCGCTCCTTTTTTCTGTAATGATGCTACTGTCTTTTTTGCCATGTCTTATTATTTAATTTCTTTATGAATGGTCATTTTTTTCAAGATTGGATTAAATTTCTTTAACTCCATCCTATCTGGTGTATTCTTCTTGTTTTTTGTTGTAATATAACGAGAAGTCCCTGGCTTTCCACTTGCCTTATGCTCAGTACATTCTAAAATAACTTGAACTCTATTTCCTTTTTTTGCCATCTCTATAAAAATTTATTGGGCTGCAAATTTAACTAAAAAATCTAAACAGTTATACAAATCATTGCTTTTTAATTTCTATAAAAAACAAGTCATCTCTTATCTGAAAACTATACCTATCAAAACTGCCTAAATCTAACTCTTTAACCTCAATATTTGGATAAATCCAAAAATCTTCTTTTCCAGTATTAATTAGTATAGGCATATCAAAATTCTCAATAGCATTCCAATTATAAACTAAAGTTGTATTTCTTCCATTCTTCTGTAAGCTATACTGAAATTCTGGAACATCTTTATTTTTTAAATATTGATCAAAGAAATTATTGAAATCTTTACCTGTGTGCTTATTTATATAATCAATAATCTCTTGACCATCAACCGTCCTATAGCTAAATTCTGTCGAAATCCCTTTAATAATATCAAACCAAAGCTTATCGTCAGATATTAAATTCCTAAGCGTGTGAAGCATTAAAGATCCTTTAAAATACATATCTCCACTACTTCCTGATTTATTCACATGATAAGGTCCAATAACTGCCTTATCATTTCTAACAAGTTTTTTTTGATTATTAACATAACTTAACATAGCATCATAGCCATAAATACACTCGACATATAGTGCCTCAGAATAAGTGCAAAAACCTTCATGCACCCACATATCTGCTATATCATTAGTTGTAATTGAGTTTCCCCACCATTCATGCCCACTCTCATGAATAATAATAAAATCAAAATCAAGACCATCTATATGAGATTTATTACCATGATATCCTTCTAAATAATCATTCCCGTATGCAATTGCAGATTGATGTTCCATTCCTAAATATGGCGTTTCAACAAGAGCATAACCATCATTCCAGAATGGATATTTTCCAAAATAGCTCTCAAAACACCCCATCATTGGCTTTACTTGTTTAAAGTGTTCTTTTGCTTTCTCAAGACTATTACCTAAGACATAATAATCAAGTTGCAAAGTATCTCCTGATGATATATAATTGTCAGAAAAATGCACGTAATTTCCAATATTTAATGTGACATTATAATTATTTATTGGATATGAAACAAACCATTCGCTTACATTCATCCAGCAATTAAAATGTCTATTCCACTCAGATGTGTCTTTTCTTAAATCTCCATTAGAAATAATCTTTAATGGATAACGAGCAGCAACTTTTATACGCATACTATCTGGCTCATCTGACTGATGATCTTTACATGGCCACCACACACTAGATCCTAAACCCTGGCAAGACACACCTATCCAAGGATCACCATTATCATCCTTTTTCCAAGAAAAACCACCGTCCCAAGGAGCATTTATAGCTTCTCTTGGATATCCTCCATACCATATTTTTACAGATAAATTTTCTCCATTTTTTATCTCACGATTAAAATATATATACACTGCATCAAACTCTCTAGTAAATTCTAGTTTATCGCCCTCAAACTCAACAAGCATAAGTTCCATATTAGCAGCCAAATCGACTTGAAATAAATTAAAATCAGATAAAGCGGTAAAATAAATTGTATTTGTTGAGGTTTCAATTGACTTTTCTTGCTCATCAATTACAACATTCAAATCATAAAATGTCACATCGTAGCAACTTCTAATAGAAGTAAGGTTTCCCCTTAGACTATCTTTCCTAGAATGCTCTTGAGAATACATTACTAAAGAAGTAAGAACACTAATAATTAACGCATATCTTCTCATTATAGCAAAGCTATTTTATAAATGATTGAAATTAACTAATTCTTATCTAGTAAATTCAATCTGACAATCTGATGATTGAGGAGTTCCAAAAATGTCAAAAGTCATTGTCAAAGTTAAATTACCGTTCGAATCTGTATAAATGGTCCCAGAACCTGTTATAGTAACATCAATTTCTCCAAAAGTTCCACTAGGGTCAAATTCACTTGTGTCAAAGGAGATTTGCTGACCATCTTGAATTGTGACTGTTCCATCAATTGCTATATCTGCCAACACTTCATTTTCCATAATATCCATAGACACTACATTATTTCCTTCTCCACTAATCTCGATCTGATCAGGAAACATCTCAGTAATGGAAATAGTTTCCTCAAAAATAAAAGGAATACCAATAGTAAGAGAATCACAAATTGTATTAATATCCCAAGATCCAAGTGCTATATCATATGCAAAAATACAACTCCCATCTGAAGTATTTACACTTGGATTATAATTCATAGCCAAGGAGTTCATGCATCCTAATAAAGTGCAAGACCCATCATCTTCTTCAGCATCAGAATCATAGTTAGTAGCTAAAGGATTAGTACATCCTTCTATTTTTTCTTTTTTACAAGAAGAGACAACAAAAAGGATAAGAATTAAACTTATTGCTAATAATCTGAATGAATTTTTCATAATATATTTTTTAGTTATAAATAAAAAAGTTGCAATCAAAGATAGCAACTTTTATATAAATCGTTATTCAGTGTGTATAATTCACACTAATGTATTTCCATTTGCCTTAGCCTCAGCTAGAACAGCAGCAATCCCTTTCTTGTCAATTGTCCTGATTGCATTTGCAGACACTTTTAGGATTACAGTCTCTCCTGTTTCAGGAACATAAAACTTTTTAGTTTGTAAGTTAGGATAAAACTTTCTCTTATTCTTATTGTTCGCATGAGAAACATTGTTCCCCACCATTACTTTCTTACCTGTTATTTGACAAATTCTTGACATATCTCCTTAATTTTTGGGCTGCAAATATACAATCAATAATAAATAAATCTAACTTTATTATTACTTTTTTATTTCATCTATCAGGAACTCTATAGCCTTAATAGTCGCCTGACTAGCAATATATTCCCTTTCTCCACTAAAGAAAAACCGCCTTGAGCTTATTTTCTTTTTTGCTGCAATTGAAATAAAGACTGTTCCTACAGGGTTTATCTTAGTGCCTCCATTTGGCCCAGCATAACCACTAGTAGCTACTGAAAAATCTGACTGGAATTTAAGCAAACTATTTGCTGCCATTTTCTCTACCACCTCAGTGGATACTTCACCCTTGTTATTAATTAAATTTTCAGAAATATCTAATAGATCAGTTTTAATAGAATTCTGATATGCAACAACCCCTCCTTTAAAATACACAGAACTACCAGAAATAGTAGTAATATTTGAGGCAATTAATCCTGAGGTACAACTTTCGGCAGTTGAAATAGAAATACCTCGTTCAACACACAAATCGTGTAATTCTAAAAGAAGTTTCATTAAAAACCAATTGTAGGTCCTGTAATATGTTTAGATTCTTTAGGCCTAATACTCATAACAGGTATTTTAGAATTATTGATAATATAACGAGCAGTTACACTAATATTATTTGACAAGCTAAGCTCTTCTTTCTTAGTCATTATCATAATTAAATCTGCCTCAAACTTTTTCTCATAATCAAAGACAAAATCTCCAAGCGTTTGCTTCTTCTCTCCTTCAATAAGTTCAGCAGTACATCTAACTCCAGCATCTTTAATAAATTGCTCTACTTGTTTAATATTCCTTGATAATTTATCTCTAACTTCATTATTATCTCTTAAAACTACGGAAACAATTCTAACTGTCGCATCCCAATATCTTGCATATTCTAAAGCATAAGTAACCTTCTCTTTTGTTTGCTTCTCTAAATCAAGTGGTAAAATAATATTTTCACAACCATCTCTATGTTGCTTTCCTTTTATTGTAATTACAGGACACTTTGACAACCTTACAACTTTTTCTGCATTTGAACCAATAAATCTCTTTATACCTTCATCAGCACCATTTGTTCCCATTACAATTAAATCAGCAGATATTATTCCTGCAACCTCATTGATTTGCTCATAAACTTTACCTTTAGCAACCATAGTATCAACATTAACGCCATATCTCTTAGCATAGTCTAATCCAATTTCAGAGAGTTTTTCCTTTACCTTTACTTTTAATTCATCTGATTTATCATCTAGAAATAATGATTGAATCATACTTTGTTCCTCAATAACCGAAAGCAGAACAACATCTGATCTTTTAATTTTTGCTAGATTAAATGCCTGACCTAGCGCTACTATTGACTGCTCAGAAAATCCAACAGGAACTAATATTTTACTTGCTGACATATACTATTTATTTATTATGTTTGACGCTGCAAAATTACATATTTAGATGAATATAATAGCAGAGACAGAATTAATACTTACCCCTGAAAAAAAAATCTATCATCTTAATCTTTCAAAAGAAGAAATCTCTGATGACATTATACTAGTTGGGGACCCAGAAAGAGTTGATTTAATATCTAGTAAATTTGATGTAATCGAACATAAATCAAATAATAGAGAATTTATCACACATACAGGCACAATAAAAGGAAAGCGCATCACGGTAATCTCTACAGGCATAGGAACAGATAATATTGATATTGTAATTAATGAATTAGATGCTCTTGTAAATATTGATTTTGAATCAAGAACTATAAATACTAAAAAGAAGTCTTTAAACCTTATAAGATTAGGGACTTCAGGAGCTTTGCAGAAAGACATTAAAGTAGACTCATTAATAGCATCCTCTTTTGGTTTGGGCCTTGACAACATTGCTCACTTCTACTCAGATAATAATGTAATTATCAAAGAAATGGGAGTGCAATATCTTAATCATCTAGAGTGGCCAAGAAATTTCTCAGAGCCCTATTTTGTAAAAGCATCCGAAAAACTACTCTCAATATTTACTGATTTAAAGCAAGGAATTACGGCTACTGCACCAGGTTTTTATGCCCCCCAAGGAAGGTCCTTAAGACTCAAACCCTCAATAAAAAACTTGCATAAAAGAATGGCTAGTTTTAATTTTCAAGATCATCAAATAACCAACTTTGAAATGGAAACATCAGCTTTATACTTTTTAGGTCAAATGCTAGGACATAATACTCTAACTATATGTGCAATCATTGGTAACCGTTTTACAAAAAAGTATAGCAAGAATTACAATAAAACTATTGACGGAATGATTGATTTGGTTCTTGAGAGACTAACTGTTACCGCAAAAAGCAATGAATCTGCTTGAAAATAACAGAGAAAAGAGTAGCCTAGAAAGTTACAGTCATCATTATTTATTAAACTAATTTTTCTTTAAGCTTATTGACAACTATCTCTGGAGCAGAACACGGTTTTTTATTTTTTGTTTCTACAAAAACTAGAATGACTTTCCCAGAGTTTAACAATTCTTTTTTCTGATTAAAAGTTTCGTAGTAAAATTCAATTCTAGCAGAAGGAAGTTCTTTTATTGTAGTTATAATTGTTAATTCATCATCATAATAAGCTGCTTTTTTATAATTAATCTCAAAACTAACAACAGGCAGTGCAAACCCTTTCTCTTCCAATTCTCTATAAGAAATTCCTAATGATCGTAATAATTCTACCCTTCCCACTTCATAGTATTCAGCATATACACCATAATACACAAAGCCCATCTGATCAGTTTCTGCATACCTAACTCTTAATTTTGTTTCAAAAGAATACACACTGCAATAATACACACAATATTTTTATTTGCTAATATTGTACTCTTATGAGGTTAAGAAACTATATTATATATGTAGCAGTATTCTTATTTTATGCTTGCTCTCCTAATTATATCCTGCAATCTAGTCATCATGAGTTGATTGAGGTTAAGACACCTATTGACAGTACTATATTAGCTATTATAAAACCTTATCAAGAAAGCATTGAAGATCAGATGAACGAAGTGCTTAGTTACACTAAGAATAACTTAAACAAAGGAAAGCCACAAAGTACAATAGGTAATTTTGTAACAGATCTTTGTCTTAATTATACAGATGCGCATTTGTGCGTTATGAATAATGGTGGATTAAGAACTACCATTAACAAAGGCAATATCACAAGAGGAAAGATATATGAACTCATGCCTTTTGAAAATGAATTAGTAGTATTAGAACTTAATAAGCATGATTATTTAGTATTACTTAGCTATATCATAAAAAGAGGCGGGGAACCATTTTCTGGAATCACAATAACAATGGATGAAAAAGGAAATATTATCAATAACTCTTCCTCTTCTCCTGTTGATTTTGAAAATGGAGAAAAAATAAAAGTAATTACTTCAGATTATTTAGCTAATGGTGGCGACAAGATGAGTTTCTTTAAAGATAAAAAGCAAAAAAAAGTTGGAATAAAATTAAGAGATGCTATTATAGATTATTGTGAAAAAACTGATACCATTGATGTTAAAATAGATGATAGAATAAAAATCATTAACAATGAATAAGAGAAGAACATTCATTAAACAGAGTAGTCTCGGAGTATTAGGAATTTCATTATTACCACAAATCTCAATTGGAAGAAATCGTGACCTTAAAATCACCATTCTACATACTAATGATATGCACAGCCATATACATCCCTTTACAAGTGGAAACAAGAAAGGGCTAGGAGGAATGGCTCAAAGAGCAGGAATTATTAATAATATAAGAAAAAATGAAGAACATGTATTGCTTTTAGATGCAGGTGATATCTTTCAGGGCACACCATATTTCAATTTTTATGGAGGGGAGCTAGAATTTAAACTTATGAGCCAAATGAGATATGATGCAGCTACACTTGGAAATCATGATTTTGATAATGGGCTTGAAGGATTGGAAAAACAATTACCACATGCTAATTTTCCATTTTTAATTGCTAACTATGATTTCTCTGACACTATATTAAAAGACACTTTTCAAGCATATAAAACTTTTAATAAAGGAGGAATAAAAATCGGCGTATTTGGGATTGGTATAGAACTCAAAGATCTTGTTCCTAAGCACCTTTATGGAAGCACGATATATAAAGAGCCTATTAAACAAGCAAATCATTATGCTAACTTATTAAAAAAGAAAGAAAAATGTAATTTAGTAATTTGCCTGTCACATTTAGGTTTGAAATACAATAACAATAAAGTGTCTGACATGATACTAGCAACACAAAGCCATGATATTGATTTAATTATAGGAGGACATACTCACACGTTTATGAAAGAGCCATTGAGCATGCTTAATTTAGAGGGTAATGAAGTATTAATTAACCAAGTTGGTTGGGGAGGAATTAACATTGGCAAAGTGGATTTCCATTTTAGCCAAAATGGGAGTCTAAAAAAAGTTTTTGGAAGGTCAATATTTGTTAATAATCGTATTAGAAGAGGCTGAAAAGCATATTTTTTCTAACTTTTACAACAACCTTACTATCTAGCAAAATTTAACTGTAAAAAAAATATTAAAGTCAAGTCATGATTTTCTTTTATATTAACAATATCTTTTTCATATTTGCTATCACCAAAACAAAAAAATTAGTTTACACACGATTAAATCAAAAGGAATAAGATGCAAGAAAAAAGTTATAAAGAAGTTTGGAATAACTGCCTTAATATTATTAAAGACAATATAACTCCTCAGAACTTTAAAACTTGGTTCAAACCAATTAAATCTGTTGCTCTTGACGAGAAAATACTAACAATACAAGTTCCTAGCCAGTTCTTTTACGAATGGCTTGAAAACAACTACATTACTCTTATTAAAAAAACACTTAAAAGAGAACTAGGTAAAGATGCAAAGCTAGAGTACAATATTCTACTGGATAAACCTGGAACAAAAAAACCATACATAACCAAGATCCCCAGCAATGGACAGGCAACCGTAAAAAACAATCCCATAAGCATGCCGATGGATATGGGGAGCGGCTCCGCAATACGCAATCCTTTTATCATACCTGGCTTACAAAAGATTAACATTAACCCACAACTTAATGGGTCGTACACATTTGACGCCTATGTCGAAGGAGAGTGTAATAGATTAGCCCGTTCAGCAGGATTTGCAGTTTCACAAAATCCTGGAGGGACTTCTTTTAATCCATTATTTATTTATGGAGCAGGAGGACTTGGAAAAACACACTTAGCAAATGCTATCGGGATTGAGGTAAAAAACAATCACCCAGAAAAAACTGTTTTATACGTTTCTGCCGATAAATTTCAAACGCAATTTGTAGACTCCATTATGGATAACAAAAAAAATGACTTTGTTCATTTTTACCAATCTATTGACGTATTGATTATTGATGATGTTCAGTTTTTATGCGGCAAAGAAAAAACCCAAGACGTATTCTTCCACATATTCAACCACCTACATCAAAACAAGAAACAAGTTATTTTAACTTCTGACAAAGCTCCTGTTGATATTGTAGGCATGGAACAAAGACTATTGTCTCGCTTTAAATGGGGGCTATCAGCTGACTTACAATCACCAGATCTTGAAACAAGACTTGCTATATTAAAAAAGAAGATTAAAAGTGATGGGATTGAGATTCCTTATGAAGTTGTAGAATATATTGCATACTCTATCACTTCAAATGTAAGAGAATTAGAAGGAGCATTAATCTCTTTACTTGCTCAATCATCACTCAATAAAAAAGAGATCACAATTGATTTAGCTAAAAACATGTTAGATAAGTTTGTGAAAAATACTGTCAGAGAAGTCTCTATTGATTTTATACAGAAAGTTGTCTGCGATTATTTTGATATTCCTATAGAAACCATGAAGTCAAAGACAAGAAAAAGAGAAATTGTTCAGTGCAGACAATTAGCCATGTATTTCTCCAAGCAAATGACAAAGAGCTCACTTGCGATGATTGGAAAACACTGCGGAAACAAAGATCATGCAACCGTACTACATGCTTGTAAAACCGTAAATAATCTTGCGGATACAGATAAGAGATTTAAAGGCTATATAACTGACATTGAGAAGAAATTAACCCTTTCATAACTCATGAATATTTTAATGGTTTGCTTAGGAAACATCTGCCGTTCTCCTTTAGCAGAAGGAATCTTAGCTCAAAAGACTCAACATCTAAATATTTTCGTTGACTCAGCAGGAACCGCGGGATACCATGTCGGAAATTTACCTGATCCTCGCTCTATTGAGATTGCAAAAAAGTACAATATCAATTTAAGAAACCAAAGAGCAAGACAATTTAGCCGTACTGATTTTGAGAAGTTTGACCTCATCTATGCTATGGACAAAAGCAATTATGCTCACTTAATCTCTCTTGCAGAAAACAAAGAAGAAAGAAAAAAAATTCGCATGATACTAAACGAAATAAATCCAAATGCTTATGAATCTGTACCCGACCCATATTATGGTGGTGAAAACGGGTTTCAGAATGTATACAATATGCTTGAAGAAGCATGCAAAAAAATAGCTAAACAAATTGAATAAAGGAAAATTATATCTTATACCAACTGTACTATCAGAAAATAGTGAAGAAAGAACCCTACCCATTCCTGTTTACGAAGCAATTAGAGATATTAACATCTTTATAGTAGAGAATATAAGAACCTGCCGAAGACACATTAAAAAAATCTACAGAAAGAAAGATATTGACAGTACAATTCTTTACTCATACGGGAAACATGACACTATAAATCTAGAGCAAGATTTTCTACAACATATCTTAAATGGCAAGAATATTGGGCTTTTATCTGAAGCAGGACTACCTTGCATTGCAGATCCTGGTTCAGAAATTGTTGAATACGCGCACAAATTTCAGATTGATGTAGTCCCTTTTGTAGGACCATCATCGATATTATTAGCACTAATGGCATCTGGATTAAATGGACAAAATTTTGCATTTACAGGATATCTGCCAATTGACAAGTCAGAAAGAATAAAAACTTTACGCCATTTGGAATTATTAAAAAACAGATCAGGTCAAACTCAGATTTTCATGGAAACACCATATAGAAACAACCAGCTCATGGAAACAATTTTGAAATCTTGCCACAATAACACAAAACTTTGCATTGCAAGCAATATTACTCTAGCAACAGAAGAAATTAAAACAAAGACTATTGCTGAATGGAAACAAACAAAAATTAATATCCATAAGAAACCAGCAATTTTTCTAATAGGTTAATTTACATATTATAATTGAGGGTCTTTTTTATTTATCTTTGCAAAATGGACAGGATAAGAAATGTCATTAATAAAATCCCAAGACCTCTTAAGAATAAATATATTCTCACATTAATGTTTTTTACTTTTTGGATCATCTTTATTGACGACTACAACCTTATAAAACAACATCAATTACAAAAGAATGTTAATGAGCTTGAAAATCAAAAAGAATATTACACATCTGAAATAAGTAAAGACAGTACGGAATTGTACCACCTACAAAACACTAAGCAGGAACAAGAAAAATTTGCCAGAGAAAAATTCTTAATGAAAAAAGACAATGAAGATGTCTTTATTATAAGAGACAAATAATGAGTAATCTATTTTCAGATTTTAATGAAGTTAGTAAAAATGAGTGGAGAAAGAAAATTGATTCTGATCTAGCAGGTATCGAATATAATGATAAACTTATCTCCATATCAGAAGGAATAAAGACATCCCCTATTTATCATGCTGATGACAAAATAAAAACATATAACTGCAACTTTCCTTCAGAATGGCAGGCATACCAGCTTATTGATGCAACTGATGCCAAACAAGCAAATAAAAGAGCCTTACTATCACTCCAAAATGATATAAGCGGCCTATGCTTTTCCAATCCTAACAATCTTGACATCCTATTAAATAACATTTCTATTTCAGACATCAGAATTGATTTTACAAAATACTCTGATAAATTCCCAGAAATATGGAAGAGACATACAAAACAAGAGGATGTAAAGGGTGCTTTTCACGGAATCACAACAACTGTTATCCCAAATTATTTAGATACTATCTTAGCAGAAGGGGAAAATGCAAAACAGCAAATACATGATGCTCTTAAGAAAGGATTAAAAACTAAAAAAGAGGTTCAGTTTCATTTCAAAATAGGAAGCAATTATTTTCTAGAAATAGCTAAAATAAAAGCCTTTAGAATCCTATGGAAAGCAAAAAAAGGAAAAGATGCATTTATTTTTATTTCTACCTCAACTAAAAATAAAAAGACCGAATTTCCTTTCAACAATATTTTCAGAACAACAACAGAATCTATGTCAGGGATCTTTGGCGGTGCAAATGCTATTATGGTTAACTCCTATAATCAGAGCTTTGAAAACTCTACTGAATTCTCAGAAAGAATTGCAAGAAATCAACAAACAATACTCAGAAAAGAAAGTCACCTTGACAAAGTGATAGACCCTACAAAAGGATCATATTATGTTGATCACTTAATCTCTGAATTATTAATAGACTATAAAATTAATATTAGTGATTATAACAAGATTGCTATTAAAAAATGGAGAAGCCCTGAAGGAATTGAGATAAAAAACAATTACTCAAAGGAAGACATTAATGACACTGAACACATAAATTTTGTTGCAGGAATTGCTCCAAATTTAAGAGGACCTTACTCAACTATGTATGTAATGAGACCTTGGACAATTAGGCAATATGCAGGTTTTTCTACCGCTGAAAAATCAAATAATTTTTATCGTAAAAATTTAGCTGCAGGCCAAAAAGGACTTTCTGTTGCTTTTGACCTAGCAACCCATCGAGGATATGATTCTGACCATGAAAGAGTAGTTGGTGATGTAGGAATGGCTGGTGTTGCAATTGACTCTATTGAGGATATGAAAATTCTTTTTAATCAGATCCCTCTTGACAAAATATCCGTATCAATGACTATGAATGGAGCAGTACTTCCAATACTAGCATTCTACATTGCTGCAGCCCAGGAACAAGGAATCAATTTAGAGAAACTATCAGGAACAATTCAGAATGATATCTTGAAAGAATTTATGGTAAGAAACACTTACATCTACCCTCCTCATCATTCAATGAGAATTATTTCTGATATTTTTAAGTACATATCAAAAAACATGCCAAAGTTTAATAGCATCTCAATATCAGGATATCATATGCAAGAAGCCGGTGCAACAGCTGATATTGAGCTAGCATACACACTATCTGATGGATTAGAATATATTAGAACAGGTATCGAATCAGGAATGGATATAGATACTTTTGCTCCAAGACTATCCTTTTTCTGGGGGATCGGTATGAATCATTTTATGGAGATTGCCAAGATGAGAGCAGCTAGAATTCTTTGGGCAAAAATTGTAAAAAAATTCAATCCTAAAAATCCAAAATCATTAGCATTAAGAACGCATTGCCAAACAAGTGGGTGGAGTTTAACTGAGCAAGATCCGTTTAACAATATCACAAGAACTTGTGTTGAAGCAATGGCTGCTACTATGGGAGGCACTCAGAGCCTACATACAAATGCACTTGATGAAGCAATTGCTCTTCCTAGTGAGTTCTCAGCAAAGATTGCAAGAGATACGCAAATATACTTACAAGAGGAAACGGGAATATGCAATACAGTTGATCCTTGGGGAGGCTCATATTATGTAGAAAAACTAACTGAAGAGATAGCAAATAAAGCATGGAAACACATAGAAGAAATAGAAAAATTAGGAGGTATGGCTAAAGCTATTGAGACAGGCATTCCAAAAATTAAAATTGAGCAATCAGCAGCAAGAAAACAGGCTAGAATTGACAGCAAGAAAGATATAATCGTAGGAATAAATGCAAATATTTTAGACAAAGAGGATCAGAATTTAGACACGCTTGAAGTTGATAACACGGCTGTAAGAGAATCTCAAATAAACAGGTTAAATAACATAAAAAAGAATAGAAATAATAATAATGTATTTAACTTATTATCTAAGCTAACAGAGGCTTGCAAGAATAAAGATGAGAACTTATTAGAACTTTGTGTAAATTGCGCAAAGGAACGAGCAACATTAGGAGAAATATCGCAAGCGATGGAGAATGTATTTGGCAGGTATGTTGCTAAAAACCAAACAATATCAGGCATATATAAGATGGAGATAGAAAACAATGACACTTTTAAGAAAGCCTTAGTTTTATCAAATAAATTTGCTAAGAAAGAAGGCAGAAGACCTCGAATCATGATTGCAAAAATGGGCCAAGATGGACATGACAGAGGCGCTAAGATTATAGCCACTTCATTTGCAGATATTGGATTTGATGTTGACATAGGGCCATTATTCCAAACACCAAAAGAGGTTGTTAAGCAAGCTATAGAAAATGACATTCATATACTAGGAATATCATCTTTAGCAGCAGGACACAAAACATTAGTGCCACAAGTAATTACTGCATTAAAGGAGAGCAGACGTGAAGATATCTTAGTTATTCTAGGAGGAGTAATTCCTCCAAAAGATCATAATTTTCTACTTAAATATGGTGTAAGCAATATTTTTGGGCCAGGAAGCATTATTGCAGAATCAGCAATTAAAATCCTTGAGAAATTATTAAAGTAACAATGCATAAACTATTGAGCAACTACAAATCTTGATGTCTCTCTATAGGAAGATGTATAAACAGTTAAAAAGTAAGTACCTTTAGTTAGTTCACTTATATCAAAAAAAGCATGATGTTCTCCAATATTCTTTGAAGATTCATTAAAGGAGAGCACTTTCTTTCCTAATATATTCAGAATCTCAAAATTAACATCTGCCATTTCCTCAATCTTATAGGAAAGATTTAGCATTCCATTCTGAACTGGATTTGGAAAAAAAATTAACTCAAGGTTTTTATGTTTCTGCTCATTAATAGTTAATGGAGATGATAAGGCATCACTTATTGCTGTTTCTACACCACCAAAAGTAATATGTGAGTCATTTTGATTATAGAAAATTGTATGATCACTTCCTCCTAGAACTACCACTTTAGGCATTCCAGCTATGCCATAACCACTCATATTTACATCAGATGATGAAAAAAATGTAGAATTTGGCATATTATTTGTATTTCCCCAACTAATTAATGATGAACATGGGGTGTTTGCATAATCATCTGCCATATAAAAATGTACTCTACCAGGATGACTTGTAGCAAAAGATTGTACAGCAGCATAGGCAGGCAAACTATATGTAGCACAAGGACCACAAGGCATAACCCACGCAATTACTATTACATTACCTGCATCAAGTGAATCAAATAAGTTATGTGTAACCAAATTACAGTCAGCTGTTGTAAAATCAGTAGCAGTAGTTTGGGCACATGAAATATTTACTACAAATAGCAGAAGTAAACTTCTTAAAATATATTGTTTCATAATATTATTCTTTTATTATCCTCCTTCGTTAAACTCAAGATGCTGACAACATGAAGGTAAATTATCATGAGCTTTCTTGTTTGCTTTAACATCATCAGCATTATAACCAAGCAAGGAAATCACTTCTCTTAATTTATTAGCATCTGTTCTCTTTGTTTTAAACTTTACTGTCAATGCTTGACTATTAATATCAAAATCTACTGCTGTCACTCCTCTTGTAAATTGCATCTCTTCTTCTATTCTCTCTTTACAACACGGTCCCTCGAAACAAGATGCAGAGGTTATAATTACTACTGTTTCTTTCTGCGCCCAAGCATTAAGTGCTAAAACACTAAAAAGTATTATCATTATTTTTTTCATTTCTACTTTATTTTATACCTAAACCCAACATAAATCATACGTCCCATTATTGGAGCGTATATTAAAGATGCATCAAAGATAGGGGAATCTGGGTTATTAGCACTCAATACAGGAGTGTTTTGCTTATAACCTAATATATTCTCTGCTCCTAAATACACATCAAAATATCTAAATCTCTTAGTTATTTGTGTATTATAGACATAAAAAGAATCTGCCCAGCCTTTCTCTTTTAACTCCTCCTCTATTAATTCTTCATGCTCAGGAACTCTTCTCTCACCTATGTAGTTTGCAGTAACATCAAATGTCCATTTTTCAAAATTAGTAGCGTAAGCAATGTTAAATAACGCATGCTCTTGAGGTAAAAGAGGAACAACTCTATCAACACCTTCAAAAGTTGTTTTAACATCATTGATTTTATATGCTATCTTCATATCAAAACGCTTAAATAACTCATAGCCTAAATCAATTTGCATAGAATTAGCAATAGATTCACCATCAAGATTATAAAAAGAAAGCTGTCCAGGCATTTCAATATCTACAACTACTTGATTCTCAAAAATTGTGCTATATACATCTGCATTTATAGTCCCTTCACGCCCTAAAAGTCTAAAGCAGTAGGTAATATTTGTTCCGTAATTCCAAGCAATCTCTGGATTTATATTTTCCAATGTAATTTTTCTATTTGATGCTAAAAATGAGGCGTTTTCAACAAAAACATTAGCTATCCTAAATGCACGTCCTGCTGAAAAGCGAATCGCTGTATTATCGTTAGGATTATACTTCATGTTTAATCTAGGTAAATAATTTATTTCCTCCGTATTATTATAATAATCAGCTCTTATTCCAGCAACCAAATTAAAATTCTCTCCCATTTTGAAAGCATATTCTGAAAAAATACCACTCATTAAATCTACCCTTACTTTATCATAAAAAGGAGCATAGATATGTTCTCCTAAAAAACTTTCGGTATATCTATCTGCATAATAACTAATCCCATATTTTAAAACATGATTAGTAGTGCTAATATAAGTTTGTCTAATAAAATTTAAGTACGCACTTTCTTGCAACACCTTGTAATCATTTTTACCAAAAATAGCAGTTTGATTATGTCTCCTGAATGAGGTTTGTAACCCCATACTCTTACCTGGAAAACTAGGTAAAATCACACCTGTTTTAGAAGTAAACTCTATCAAATCATTATGAATATCAACAATATAAGGAGAATCTGCCCTTTTAACAGTCCCTCCTTCTCTATTTTCTGATAGTGCTCTTGCTGTAAGGCCAATATGATAATTCTTATCCTTATAATCCCATCTATTTAGGACATTTGCTTGCTCTACTTTTGGCATATCCATAAAATAATCAGGATTTTCCTTATCATCTATTTCTTGGTCAAAATAAGAAATATGTGTGAACAGATTTGATTTCCACTTACCTTCTTTTTTAGCAAATTGCAAGTTATTTTCCAATTTTCCTTCAGAATTAGAGTACATATTCCAAAAAAGCTTTGGGGCAGATTCTGGCTTAAAATATTCTAAATTAATTTGTCCAACTAAAGACTCAAAACCATTAACAACTGAACCAGTTCCTTTAATCACTTGAATAGATTCTATCCACGTTCCTGGAGCATAATTCAAACCAAAAGCAGATGACACCCCTCTTATAAACGGCATGTTTTCTTGTGTGATTTGAGCATAAACACCATCCAAACCAAGCATCTGAATTTGTTTTGCTCCAGATACAGCATCAGTAAAATTAACATCAACTGATGCGTTGGTACTAAAACTTTCTGATAGATTGCAGCAAGCAGCCTTCTCTAGCTCTCCAGTAGAAAGCGTTTGCATATTAATAGTATTAATAGTAGAAAAATTAGTTGTATTCACCTTTCCCTTTACTTTCACCTCATCAAGCTCTACTGATGGCTTTAAGTAAATATAATAATAACCCTGCTCACTAATAACTTGACTATATGTTTGGTAACCTATAAAACTCACCACAATCGTTGACGGGTAATTTGGAGGAGAAGATATCAAGTAATCACCATCAATATTAGTAGCAACACCAATTGTTGTTCCTTCCCAATATACATTAGCTCTAGCAATAGGCACTTCAGAACCATCTTTCATTAGTTCTACTACCCTTCCTTTTATTTTTTCTTGTGCCTGTATATTGATTGTTGCAAAAAGAAAAATTGTAATAATTATTAGCTTTTTCATAACACCTAACAAAAGTACAAAACTTTATTCATATAGTTAATATAAAAAAATTGTCAAAAAAATACAATCTTCTTATAGTAAGACACGCTAACAGATAAAAAATATTTAATCTTAGAAAGACAGGATTGTTTGCTTAATAATTGATATACAATCTCTTAACTGCTCCTCTGTAATAATTAAGGGCGGAGCAAATCTAATAATATCTCCATGCGTTGGTTTTGCAAGCAATCCATTATCTCTTAGTCTTAAGCATACATCCCAAGCTTCTTTACCATTCTTAGGCTTTATTACAATCGCATTCAACAACCCTTTGCCTCTCACTAAAGTAATCATATCATTCTCAAAGTTAGACAACTCAGTTCTTAGAATTTTACCTAGATGCTCTGCATTCTCAGATAAACCTTCTTCTTTAACTACTTCTAGCGCAGCAATAGCTACTTTATTTGCTAGTGGATTACCTCCAAAAGTAGAACCATGTTCACCTGGTCTAATACACATCATGATTTCATTATTAGCTAATACCGCAGAAACAGGAAATACACCTCCCGATATTGCTTTTCCTAAAATTAAGATATCTGGCTTTACATCTTCATGATCAACAGCTAACAGTCTACCCGTACGTGCAATTCCTGTTTGCACTTCATCTGCAATAAATAGAACTCCTGCTTCTTCACATAAAGATTTAGCTGTTCTTAGATAGCCTTCATCAGGAACAAACACTCCTGCTTCTCCTTGAATTGGCTCAAGCATAAAACCTGCAATATTTTCATCTTCTAAAACATCTCTAAGAGCATCTAAATCATTATATGGTATATTTATGAAACCTGGAGTATAAGGGCCAAATTCATCTCTTGCATCTGAATCATTACTAAAAGATATAATGGTAGTTGTTCTACCGTGAAAATTCCCATCACAAACAATGATTTTTGCAGATTCTGGTGCTAATCCTTTCTTCTGATAACTCCACTTTCTACAAAGCTTAAGTGCTGTCTCAACTGCTTCAGCTCCTGTATTCATAGGCAATATCTTATCAAAACCAAAATAACTAGTAATATACTTCTCATACTCACCTAAAGTATCATTAAAAAAAGCACGAGAAGTAAGTGTTAATAGATCAGATTGTTGCTTAAGTGCTGCCACTATTTTTGGATGACAATGACCTTGATTAACAGCAGAATAAGAAGATAGAAAGTCATAATATTTCTTCCCATCTACATCCCATACAAAAGCACCATCTCCTTTTGAAAGAACTACAGGTAGTGGGTGATAATTATGTGCTCCATACTTATTCTCTAGTTCTATATATTCTGCTGATTTGCTCATTTTATGTATATTAAATTTGAATCGCAAATATATAGATACATTTAAAGTTTATCTTGATCTTTTTGAAGAAAAATAACAACAACTCTTATTAATATACTTTACTTTTGTATTATGGGAAGGCAGAACAGAAGAAAAAAAATTCTTTTAGAGAATATTGAGATTATTGATACCGCAAATAAGGGGAGATCAATAGCTAAATATGACGGGAGAGTTATATTTGTAAAAGATGGTGTACCTGGTGATGTTTGTGACATTACAATCTTTAAAAGAAGAAAAAAGTTCTGGGAAGCTAAGATTGATAAGATCCATACTTATTCAGAAAGAAGAATAAAACCTAAATGCGAACACTTTGGAACTTGTGGTGGTTGTAAATGGCAGAATATGAATTACGAATCTCAATTAGAATTTAAACAAAATGAAGTCCTTAACAATCTAAAAAGAATTGGTGGCATTAAACTACCTAGACATTCAGAGATATTAGGAAGTAAAGACAAGTATTTTTATAGAAATAAAATGGAATTTACTTTCTCAAACAAAAGATGGCTTAGCTTAGAAGAAATACAATCTAAAACAGAAATTACAGATAAAAATGCTCTTGGATTTCATATACCTGGGATGTTTGACAAAGTGATTGATCTGAAAAATTGTTACTTACAAAAAGAACCATCTAATTCTATTAGATTGTCTGTACAGAAGTTTACCCATAAACATGAAATAACATATTTTGACATAAGAAATCAATCCGGATTATTAAGGAATCTAATGATCAGAACATCTTCCACTAATGATTTAATGGTATTAATTCAATTCTATGAAGAGAACACAAAATACATTGAGTTAATAATGGATCATATCAAGAATTCTTTTCCTGAAGTTACTTCTTTATTATATATCATCAACCAAAAAGCAAATAATACGATCTATGACCAAGAGGTAATCTGTTACCACGGAAAAGATTATATTATTGAAGAAATGGATGGTTTATACTTTAAGATCGGTGCAAAATCTTTTTTTCAAACTAACTCAGCGCAAGCTAAAGTATTATATAGGAAAACAAAGGAACTTTCGGGAATCACTAATAATAATATAGTATATGACCTTTATACAGGAACAGGAACTATTGCTCAATATGTAGCAACTAAAGCAAAAAAAGTTATAGGTATAGACTCTATTGAAGAAGGAATACAGGCCGCTAATGAGAATGCAAAAAGAAATAACATCTCTAATTGCACATTCTATACTGGTGATATGAAAGAAATCTTTACAGATGAATTCATTGCAATAAACGGCACCCCTGACATTATCATTACTGACCCCCCAAGAGATGGGATGCATAAAAAGGTTGTAGAGCAGATCCTGAAAATTAGAGCTACGCGTATAATATATGTTAGCTGCAACTCTTCTACTCAAGCACGTGATATATATCTAATGAAAGAAATCTATAAACCTATTCATATACAGTCAGTAGACATGTTTCCCCAAACACATCATGTAGAAAATATTGTGGTTTTAGAATTAAAGTAGTTATTTTAGCAAAAAATAAGACTATAATAAAGTAATATGGATGATATATGGCAGAAACTAAAAGAACTCTACGACTCTAACCCTAAACTTTTTAGCATATTACTTTTTATGGATCTAGCAATCTTATATCTTATTATTCAATACTTTTTTAATTAATGCTGCTAAAGATTCACCCTAAGAACCCCGATCCAAGACAAATAAAGAAAGTTGTTGAATGCCTTAAAGATGGAGGTGTTATTATATATCCTACAGATACAGTATATGGTTTTGGTTGTGATGTCAACAACAAAAAAGCTATGCAAAAATTATGCAAATTAAAAAAACTGAATATAAAGGATCATAACCTATCATTTATATGTTATGATTTAAGTCATATCTCTGATTTTAGCAAGCATCTTAATACCTCAACATATAAATTAATGAAAAAAGCTTTGCCAGGACCATATACTTTCATTCTAAATGCAAGCAGGAATATCCCAAAGCTTTTTAAAAATAAAAAAAAAGAAATAGGGATCAGAATTCCTGACAACAATATACCTAGAGAAATTGTAAAAGAGCTAGGAAATCCAATTGTTACTACATCAGTAAAAGATAAAGATATGATTATAGAATATAGCACCGATCCTGAGCTAATTCATAAATATTTTGGAAATAAAGTAGATTTAGTAATCTCAGGAGGCTACGGAGAAAGTATCCCATCAACAATTATTAGATGTACAGATAGTTATCATGAGATTATACGAGAAGGAAAGGGAGATATTAGCTTATTTGTTTAATTATATTTATTAATTGAGGAAGAATTAATTGACCTCCATTATTAACAATTATAAAATCAGATAGTTTCTCTTTCTCTTCTTGCAGCATTTGCATAGATATTCTCTGTATTACCCTTTCTTTAGTGCAATTATCTCTTTTCATTACTCTTCTTATTCTAAGATCCATACTGGAAGAAACACAAACAACTACATCAAGGTATTTGTTTGCACCTGACTCAAACAATATAGCAGCTTCCTTTATTAGACACATTTCTTCTTGCTTTTTTACCCATTCTTTAAATGCAATATTCACAAAAGGATGCACGATACTATTTAGTTCTTGCAACTTTTCATAATCAGAAAAAATAATATCAGATAATCTTTCCTTTTGAAGTTCTCTATCTTTATATATCTCATCACCAAATTTTTTGCAAATTTGATCTTTTAACTCCTTTACCTCTCTCATACATTTTTTTGCATGAAAATCAGCATTAAAAACCGGTAATCCTAGTCTATTAAAAACCTCACCAACAAAAGTCTTCCCAGAGCCAATACCTCCAGTAAGCCCTACCTTTATTTTTCTTTTATTTTGTGACATAAACCTTTATAAATCTCTTGATATTTTGGAAGAATATTATCCAATGCAAAAGAGTTTGCATGCTCCAATGCATTAAGCTTAAATTTCTTTAACATATTAATATCTGATAAAAGTCTAATAGTATCATTAGCCATCTTATCAATATTACCTACATCGGACAAAAATCCTGTTTTTCCATTAATATTTACTTCAGGGAGACCTCCACTATTTGTAGAAATAACCGCAGTACTACTAGCCATAGCTTCTAATGCAACCAATCCAAAACTTTCTGTTTCTGAAGGTAGAAAAAATATATCAGAGATTGCTAATATATTCTCAATTACTCTTAATTTTCCTAAGAACCTTACTTGCTCCTCAATACCATATACCCTAGAAAGCTGCTCTGCTTTTATCCTTTCAGGACCATCTCCAATCATCAATAACTTTACTGATTTATTTTGACAGACTTTATTAAAGATCTTAATAACATCTTTAACCCTTTTTACTTTTCTAAAATTAGATATATGAGTAATAATGAACTCCTTTTCACCTGCTAGATTTTTTCTTAAATTCTTATCAGATTTTTTCTGATATAAACTCATATCTATAAAATTAGGAATAGTGACTATCTCTTTTTTAATACGGAGATATTCTAGAGTTACTTGTTTTAAGTTCTCAGAGACTACAGTCACTGCATCTGACATATTAATTGCATACTCTATTACAGGTTTAAATGATTTATCCTTTCCTAAAAGAGTAATGTCTGTCCCATGTAAAGTAGTAACGATAGGTAAATGTATATTATGAGTAGCTAGAATCTGTTTTGCATTTACCGCTGAAGAAGCATGAGGTATTGCATAATGTACATGTAGAATATCCAATCCTTCATATAATGCAACATCAACTAATTTTGAAGTAAGATTCAATTCATAAGGCGTATACTCGAAAAGAGGGTATTCAGAGACACTTACCTCATGGTAATATATCTTTTCAGAGAATAAATCTAAACGAAACGGCTGATCATAGGATATAAAATGAATCTCATGCCCCTTTTCTGAGAGTGCTATACCAAGTTCAGTTGCAATCACCCCACTTCCACCATAAGTAGGGTAGCAAACAATACCTATCTTTAACCTATCTTTCATTTAAACTATCATAAATTACTTGCATAATCTCTGTCCTTACATCCATATCAAGTAGTTTCTTATTATTTACATCAGGGTGGATTCTGTTTGACAAAAATATATAAATTACTTGTTTCTGAGGGTCAGCCCATGCTATAGTTCCTGTAAATCCACTATGACCAAAACTTAAAGAGGAGACACATTGACAAGTTGGACCTCCTTCTTCATTTTCTAAGACGGGCTTATCAAATCCTGCCCCTCTCCTGTTTTCATCAGCACAAAATTGACATCTTGTAAATTCTTCAATAACTTCTTCGCTTAAGTAACGTTCACCTGCATATTGACCTTTCTGCAAATACATTTGCATTAATTTTGCCAAATCGTTTGCATTAGAGAAAAGTCCAGCATGACCACCTATCCCTCCCTGCATTGCAGCCCCCATATCGTGCACATATCCTTTTAAAAGTTGACTTCTATATTCAAAATCATTTTCAGTTGGAATAATTCTAGATTCATTAAGTCTATCCAGTGGAAGATACCCCATATTCTCCATTCCTAGTCCTTTATAGAATTTCATATTAACTATCTTATCTAATGATAAAGAATACTTCTTTTCAATAATTTCTTTAAAAAAATAATAACCTAGATCAGAATAACGATATTCTTTCTTTTCTAATAAATCAGAATCTATTACTTGTTTAATTATTGAATCAGGGTATTCTTGGTGTAGATATATACCTTCTGAGACTTTATACGGATATATCTCAGACTGATTAGGACTATATAACGTATCTCTCAAACTCATTATTCCTGAAACAGAATCTTTAACTAATGTTTTCTTATAAAAAGGAATCCATGGAAATAATCTTGCCTGATGTGATAAAACATCACGAATAATCAAAGGAGCTTTATCTGTTGAATCTAAAGCTAAATAATCCCCAAGCTTAGCATCTAAATCTAACTCGTTACTATCAACCATGTGCATTAAGATCGGAACAGTTGCTCCAATTTTTGTAATAGAGGCTAAATCATAAACATCAGAATTATTTACTTTATATTTATTCTGATATGTATGAAACCCATACGATTTATTAAAAAAGATATTCCCATCTATAGCAATTAAAACTTGACAACCAGGAGTTGCTCTCTCAGAAATTGCATTATCTACAATACTATCTATTTTATAGAAGAAATCTGAGCTAATATCTATTTCTTCAGCACTAACATAATTCATTCTTATTGAATTAGTTGCTGACCCAGAATTAATATCGTAATGCTTAGTACTAACTGGTAACTTGCCACTAATGCCAATTCCTCCGAAAATTGCCTTAGCAAGTTCCTTCTGTGCAACTTCACTATTCTGATACCCTAATAGAAGTGCGTCAAAATTATTTGTAACCAAAAATGAATTTATACTATATGGATTAGCAAAAACACTAATAACTACTTTAGATTGCAATGCAATAGATTGCAGTAGAATGTCTGTTCCTCTTGCAATCTTGTAAGATTTCCAAGCATTCGCATTTGATTTATGAATACCTACAATAACTAAATTATATTTTGATAATTTATTCAACAAAACTGCTTGTTCAGTAGAACTAGCATTCTCATTAATAATAAAATGCTTAATAGGAGCATAATTTGAAAGCATCTTTTGAAATTCACTATCAACCTCTCCTATACTTACAGAAGCAATATTTAAAGTATCTAATCTTTCTAAAGGCAATAACTTGTTATAGTTCTGCAATAATGTTAATGAAGATTGCACTAGTTTCTTATTTAAAAGATCAGTTTCTCTTATAATTATCTTATTAGGGATTTTGGAAATATCTACTGGTCTATAATTATCTAGGCCCATCCACTTCTTTGCTTTTAAGATCTTTAAACATCTTTCGTCAATCTCTTTCTGAGTAATTTGTTTTTGATTAATAGCTTTTTGTATCTCCTTGATTGCTCTTGGCACATCTTCTGAAAAAAGCAAAACATCGTTACCAGCAAGTAATGCTTTTACATCTACGATGCCTGGTTCATAGAATTGACTTACTCCTTTCATATTAAGAGCATCAGTTATTGTAAGACCTGTAAACTTCATCTCATTCTTAAGTAGTCCATTTACTACCTTTTCAGATAAGGTAGATGCCAAATCCTCAGTGTTATCCAAAGAAGGAATATATAAATGAGCTACCATAACAGAACCAAGTCCTTTATTTATTAATTCTTTAAATGGCAATAATTCTACTTCTTCTAATCTATACTTTAAATTATTTACTGTTGGTAAGGTTTTATGAGAATCCGTATCAGTATCACCATGTCCAGGGAAATGTTTAGCACAAGCAAGGATTTTATTATTCTGCATACCTCTCATATAAGCTAATCCCATTTGAGCAACCTTTTCTGGATTCTCTCCAAATGAACGATTATTTATTATAGGATTCTCCGGATTTGAATTAACATCAACAACAGGAGCAAAATTAATATGTGTTCCAATTAATTTACACTGCCTAGCAACCTCCACTCCCATATCGTAAATAAGACTAGAATCTTCAATAGCTCCTAATGTCATTTGCCAAGGGAACCGTAAAGCAGAATCTAACCTCATAGCTACTCCCCATTCTGCATCAATAGCAATCATCAATGGAGTCTTAGATATTGACTGATAGTAATTAGTTAGCTTTGCTTGCCTAACAGGTCCCCCTTGTAAAAACATTAATCCTCCAATCTTATAGTGTTCTACCAGATCAGTAATCTGTTGTTTATGTAGTTCTCCTTTATTTGAATAAGCAGCAACCATAAAAAGCTGAGCAATTCTTTCTTCTTCTGATAAGTTTAAGAGCACACTATCAGCCCATTCAGTTGAATCATCTAAAAAAACCGCTCTATTTTGTGCAGAAACATTTAATATACTAATTAGAATAATAAATGTAACTAGAGTTATCTTTGTGTATCTTATCATATATGTAAAATTAAAAATTGTTAGAGAATCAATAAAGAATTAACAAAAGTAAAATCATTACTTATCAACTAAATTATTTAATATTTTTGCAGACATGAGAACACCAATAATACCTTCTTTTTTTAAAACTTCAAAAGCAAAATCATTTTCATTTAAACCTAGATATTACAATGAACAAAAAGAAAGAATAGAAGCATTAATGAAAGGTGAAGAAAAAAATATAAGATTCAAAATAAGTCGTACTAAAAAAGAAGAAAAAGGAAGAGGAATAAAAATAATACTTCTTATTATTATTTTATCTTTGCTAGCTTACACATTTATCATTAATTAAGCAAATAATTAGCATTGGATATCATTCAATTATTACCTAGCCATGTTGCAAACCAAATTGCTGCAGGAGAAGTGATTCAAAGACCAGCATCAGCAGTAAAAGAAATGCTTGAGAATGCTTTAGATGCTGGAAGCTCAGAAATTAAAATTTTTGTAAAAGATGCTGGTAGATCTTTATTACAAATAGTTGATAATGGATGCGGAATGAGTACAAAAGATGCAAAAATGTGCTTTAAACGCCACGCTACCTCAAAAATTAAGAACGCTGATGATCTGTTCAACATTAAAACAATGGGCTTTAGAGGTGAAGCGATGGCTTCAATCGGAGCAATTGCTCATGTTGAAATAAAAACAAAGCTTACAAGTAAAGAGCTAGGCACGCATCTAATAATTGAAGGAGGAAAAATAAAGGATTCTAATGATTGTGGTACTGCAGATGGCACTTCAATAAAAGTAAAGAATCTTTTCTACAATGTTCCAGCTAGAAGAAAATTCCTAAAATCTGACAAAGTAGAAATGCGTCATATTAATGAAGAATTTATCAGAGTTGCTCTCGCAAACCCTAATATAAAGATGCAACTCTTCCATAATGAGAAAGAAGTTTTCCACTTGCCAAAAAGTAATTTTAGACAGAGAATTGTAAATATCATTGGAGGCAAAAAGAATGAATCCTTAGTACCTGTAAAAGAAGAAACAACATTAGTAGAAGTTAGTGGATTTGTCGGAAAGCCTGAGTCCGCAAAAAGAACAAGAGGAGAACAGTATTTCTTTGTAAACGGACGATACATTAAGAGCCATTATTTACACCATGCAGTAAATAAAGCATTCGAAGAATTAATCCCTAATAATTATTTTCCTTCGTATTTTATCAATCTAGTCATTGATCCACAACTCATTGATATTAATATTCACCCAACAAAGACAGAAATAAAATTTGAAGATGAAAAAGCTATCTATGCAATTATACGAGCTTCTGTAAAGAGATCTTTAGGAGCGTACAACATTGCTCCTTCAATAGATTTTGCCCAAGAACTATCATTTAACATAGATTACACAAAAAATACAACGAATAATCTAAAGCAGCCTGAAATTAAAATTGACCCGAATTACACTCCTTTTAAAACTGAAGCTAAAGAACAGATAGAAACACATGAAATAATTAAAGAAGAAAAATTAAAGCAATCGTCTTTTAGCAAAATAATAGACAGCGAAAGAGAATTAGAAGATATAAATCAAATTGGAAATTGTTTTATTGCTGTTCCAAATAAAGAAGGATTACTATTAATGCATCAAAGAAGAGCACATAAACGGATATTATTTGAATATTTTAGAAAAACTATATCAGCAAATAAAGGCCAATCACAAAAATTATTATTTCCAAAAGAAATTAAATTCAGCACCCTTGACCTAATAACTATCTCTGAAATGAAAGAAGAATTATCAAGAGTTGGTTTTAATATTAATATTGAGAAAGATAGCATAATAATAACAGGAGTACCTTCAGAATGCATGCAAGAAAACCTACAATCTATAATTGAAAACCTTATTGAACAAGAAAAGAACTCAGAATCTTTAGAGACTAATCACAACCAAAATTTAGCACTATCTCTTGCAAAATCATTAGCGATTAAGAAGGTAAAAGCGCTAGATAAAAAAGAAATAATGTCTTTAAAAAATGAATTATTCAAATGTGAATTTCCTAGCGTATGTCCTAATGGGAAACGGACTATGATTCAACTAAAAACTAGTGAAATAGAAAAATACTTCTAACTATGTATAGAGCAACATCTTTCAGTCAACTGCCAGAGGTCATTAAGAATCTACTTATAATAAATGGTCTATTATTTTTCGCAACAATCTCATTAGAAAATTACGGTGTCGATCTAACAAGCTTACTTGCCTTGCACCAATTACAATCTGCTAATTTTATGCCTCATCAACTGATCACGCACTTTTTTATGCATGCAACATTTAGCCATCTATTCTTTAATATGTTTGCTCTGTGGATGTTTGGAAAAATATTAGAAAATGTTTGGGGTCCAAAAAGATTCTTGATCTATTATATGGTTACAGCATTGGGAGCTGCTCTATTGCACTTAGGTGTAAGTCAATATGAGATTCAAAATCTTCAATCTCAACTAAAAGCTACTGATTTAAATATTCTTTTAGAAAATGGAAAGAGCATCCTTGAAGGAAATCAAAATTACTCAAATCAAATAATGGGAAAACTTAATTTACTAATTAATACGCCAACAGTAGGAGCTTCTGGCGCTGTATTTGGAATCTTATTAGCCTTTGGAATGTTATTTCCCAACACTCTGCTTTACATATATTTCGCAATCCCTGTAAAGGCTAAGTATTTTGTAATACTATATGGTGCTTTAGAACTTTATTTAGGAATAAGCAATAATCCTGCCGACAATGTAGCTCATTTTGCTCATTTAGGAGGTATGTTATTTGGATTCCTACTTTTAAAATATTGGCAGAAAAATCATACTCAATTTTACTAATGAACAGTCTCTTGAACAGCTTTCAGAAAGATTTTAAAGAGGGAACAATCCTACACAAACTGATATATACTAATACTGGACTATTCTTTCTTTTCAGCATAATAGAGGTATTCTCTTATTTGTTCTTGTTTGACATTAAACCTATTTTAAATAAACTTTACCTTCCTGCAAATAACAATATACTTATTAATCAACCCTGGACATTTATTACTTATATGTTCTTGCATGGCAATTTTCTTCATTTACTTTTTAATATGCTATGGTTACATTTTGGGGGGAAAATCTTTCTTAGATACTTACAGCCCAAACAATTATTAGCAGTCTATATACTAGGAGGAATCAGTGGAGGGCTGTTATTTATACTAGCATTTAACTATGTACCAGCATTACAAGCCTTAACTTTAGATGCCAGAGCAGTAGGAGCATCAGCTTCCGTACTTGCTATCATGGTTGCTATTGCTACTTACTCTCCAAACTATAGTGTTCGATTACCTTTTATTGGAACTCTAACACTAAAAAAGATTGCAATCGGATGTATTGCACTTGATATTCTAAGCATACCTAATGGGAACGCCGGAGGACATATAGCTCATTTAGGAGGTGCTTTTTTTGGATATTTTTACATAAAACAATTACAAAAAGGCAAAGATTATAGTGAAGGATTAAGCAAGCTTATTGATCGACTAATTAATACTTTTAAAACAAAAAATAAACTTAGAACAGTTCATAAAAAACCAAGATCAGATTATGAATTTAACTCTGATAAGATAGCTAAGCAAAAAGAAATTGATAAAATATTAGAAAGAATTGCAAAATCAGGATATGAAAGCCTAAGCAAAGAAGAGAAAGCAACATTATTTAGTGCTAGCAAGAAATAAATGAAAGGGCTATCACTTGTAAATAAACTACTTTATCTAATAAACTCTATTTGTTTACTACTACTACTTACCTCTTACTTATCACCTTATATTAGCCCAGCTATATTTTGGCCTATCTCCTTTTTTGGTTTATTATTTCCTATACTTTACTGTATTAATATCTTATTCTTTATTTATTGGGTCTTTAGTTTTAAGAAACCAATTTGGGCAAATCTTATCATTTTAGGATTCGGATTCACGCATATTGGGAGCTTCTTAGGAATCACACCTGACAATACTTCATCAGAAGATAACACCAAGATAATCAGCTATAATGTCCGTTTATTTAACCGATATAATTGGCTTAAAAAAGAAAATGTAAAAGAAGAGATCTTTAATTTTATTAAAAAAGAAAATCCTGAGATATTATGTATCCAAGAATTCTATACTGCAAATGAAATTCCAAATTTAGATTATCCTTTTAAACACATTGGCTTGCAAAGCAGAAAAAGCCAATGGCATATGGCTATTTACAGCAAATACCCTCAGATAGATAAAAAAACAGTCAGTATAAAAGGTGAGCGCATGAATAATACTTGCATTTATTCTGATATAATAATAAATAAAGACACAATAAGGGTTTATAATATTCATTTAGCTAGTAATTGGTTTAAAATTTCAGACTATTCATTTATTAAAAACCCACAAAAAAATAAATTAAAAGAAGGATTAGTTGGCATTTCTAAAAGAATGAAGAAGAGTTACAAGAAAAGAGCAGAAGAAGTAACGGTTATTAAAGAGCATATGCAAGAATCTCCATTTCCTATTATTATTTGTGGAGATTTTAATGACACGCCTCTATCATATGCTTATAATAAAATAAAAGGTGATTTAATTGATGCTTTTAACAGTTCAGCCAAAGGAATAGGAGATTCATTTGTGAAGATCCCTGCATTAAGAATTGACTACATCCTTCATGACAATAAAATACATAGCACTAACTACAAACAACACAAACAAATCTTATCAGATCATTATGCTATTAGTTGTGAGATTACTAATCCTTAATTAGCAAGAACTCTAATCGCTTTGGATAAATGCGTTCTAACTTGACAAATGATGAAGTATTATCACACATTACCTTTAATGTATTCTGATCTGATATCTCTGAAGCATCAATATAAATACGCAAAAAATCAGTTCTTAGAAGACTATATTTATCTTGTGGCAATCGTAATGTAACACTAACCTTCCTAGGAAATAATTTAAGAGTATACCCCTCTTTTAAATTACGGACTTCAACCTTCTGTTCAAATATTTCCTCAATAAATTGCTCTACCTTTATCTCGACATGAACAAAATCAGTACCACATTGTATTCCCTTAGGAATATGTAAGGAGAGCTCTTTATCTATATTATCATCAAGATTATTTAACTGCAATAATTCTGTTTTAATAGATGTTAAAGTATCTAATATATTATTATCCCCATAAAGCATTACTGTAGTCGGGTTTATTACAATCTTATCAGATAACCAATAAGCCTGCTTTATATCAATTTCAGAATTTAAAACAACAGGAAGCTCTTTCTTACTTTTTTTTGTAAAAGATACAGATAACTTATCTGGACTAATATCCAATATCTCCATTGAAGAACCCAATACATCCGTAACATCTTTTCTTTTAGAGCTCATAATCCAAAATAGGTTCTTACCATTATTAGAAGGTTTAGAATTAGCTATTTCATAATTTAATATCAATGATTTATTATTAAAAATATGAAATGACAAAATAGAAAACCCAGATGCTTTAACTCTAACCTCAATAGAATTTATAGGGATATCTATCTCTACCAAACCTACAGGAGCACTAGTATACTTTACAGGTATTTGTAAAGTTATTTCATGTGTTTTTGACAACATACTCAAGAACCAAAATGAAAAAGATATAAAGAAAAAAAGAACATATCGACTTAGCTTTTTATTTTCCGAGATATACTTAAAAAAACTAACTATTACTCTTTTTAAGTTGCTTAGCATTATTTTTGTTCAATAGAAGCATCACCATTCATTGACACGGCAGTTTTTTCCACTTTCAATATGTTATTTGCATGTGTCTCTAGAATAAAAGTGTCTTCTTTTATATCAGTAATTTTACCATGAATACCACCAATAGTAATTACTTTATCTCCTTTCTTTAGTGCTGCTCGATATGCGCGCTCCTTCTTTTGTTTCTTTACCTGAGGACGAATCATAAAAAAATACATGACAGCAAATATCATACTGAACATAATTAACGAACTCATCCCCGTACCTCCTGCTTGTAATAATATCATCTTATTTATTTTCTAGCACTAATATATTACCTATAATTCTTAGAACCTTAGTATTAGGAATTGCATTAGTTACCAATGTTACTGTTTTATTTTGTCTTCCTTTCTTTCCTGTACTATTAAAAGTAACTTTAATAGTTCCTGATTCACCAGCTAAGATAGGTTCTGTTGGCCACTCAGGAACCGTGCAACCACAACTACCTTTTGCTGATCGAATAAGTAATGGTGCTTCTCCTATGTTCTCCAGAATAAACTCTGTACTTACTGACTCTCCCTCTGTTATTTCTAGAAAATCATAAACATCTGATTCTAATTTAATTTTTGGCATTAATAATTCCTTAGCATCTTTTTCAGCCGTTAGCGGATTTGTAATCGAATCAATAAAAGTCTCTTTTTTCTGATCACTACCAGTGCATGAGGCTAGAATCACTAATGCAAATAGTACTATTATAATTTCCTTATTCATCCTCAAAATTAACTATTTTTTTTTATATTAAGCCTCTACCAACCTTTCTTATTTTACCTTCTTTACTGTATGTCTTTACAAAATTATCAAGCAAGCCATTAATAAATAATCTACTTTTTGATGTACTATAATATTTTGCAATTTCAATATATTCATTCATTGATACTTTTACAGGAAGTTCAGACATTGATAAAATCTCAGAGAAAGCCATTTTTAACAGCAATTGATCCATAATAGCAATCCTATCAAGATCCCAATTTATTGCAAACCTTACAATTATATTTTCATATTCATCATTATTAATAATGATATTTCGAAAAAGCTCTAATGCAAAATCCTTATCAGATATATCCTTAAAAACCTCACTAGTATCCAAGCTTATATCATCTTTTATATTGCCAAAAATAATAGTAGCTATAAAAGGTAAGTCATCGATCCAATAAATACTTCTCTCTTCTAAAACATGATGCACTAGTTCATTCTTTAAGATGCAATCATTAAGAGCGTCAATAATAAATTTTTTATCTAACTCTACAGACTCATTTGTAGAAACAGTATATTTCTGATACAAATCGGAACTATGCAGATCTACAAATAGTTTACGGATAATATCAAGGTCATTTTGCAACCAAATAGCTGAAAACTTATTAACTCTATTCATTAGTTTATCATTACTAAAGATTTGGTTAACAACTGGATTATCAATAAATCGTCTATTTGGATGTAGATCTAAATCTGTTGGAAGATATTTCTTCTTTCCTTCTTTATAAAAGTTATCTGCATATTTTACTAATTCTACAAGTAACCCAATAATCACAAGTTTTAACTCAACTACCTCCTCAAAATGCTTAAGCATGGATCTCTCAGCCTTAAGAACCTCATCCTCCTTATTTGAAAAGTATGCATATAATGACTGCATTACCTTCAACCTTATATGTCTTCTACTTAACATTAAATTCTAAGAACTCTTTCTGTTCTTAATGCGTTGTTCTGCAATCTCTAATGCTGCTACATGAGTGGTAATACTATCTAATTCTGCTTTCTTTAATATCTCTAAAGTAGTATTATAAATTTCTCTTGTTTGATTCATTGAGCTCTCTCTATCATAACCTTTGATCTCAGAGTAAACATTAATTAATCCTCCAGCATTAATCAAAAAATCAGGTGCATAAACAATGCCTTTATCACTACAGGTTTGACTATCTCTTACCTCATCAGCAAGTTGATTATTTGCAGCACCAGCAATAATTTTACACTTTAACCTGTTAAGCGTATCAGGATTTACAGTAGCGCCTAACGCACAAGGAGCGTAAATATCCATGTCTAAATCAAAAATAGAATCACCTCTTACAATTCTTACTGCATAATCTTCAGAAAGTGCATCTAGCCTTCTATCGTCAATATCATTAATAATAATATTAGCCTTCTCTTCAGACAGATGTCTTACTAGATTTTCACCAACATGCCCAACACCTTGAACAACAACAGTTCTGCCTTCAAGGCTATCATTTCCCCATTTATATTTTGCTGATGCCTTCATTCCCATATATACTCCAAAGGCTGTAAAAGGAGATGGATCTCCACTTCCTCCCATACTTTCAGGAATCCCAGTTACATGCTTAGTCTCCATACGAACATATTCCATATCTTTAGTATTCATTCCTACATCTTCTGCTGTAATATACTTCCCTCCTAAGCTTTCAACATACTGTCCAAATTTACGCATTAAAACCTCCGTCTTTTGAGTATTAGAATCTCCAATAATTACTGCTTTACCACCACCTAAATCTAAGCCTGATATTGCAGCCTTAAGAGACATTCCTCTTGATAATCTTAACACATCATTTAATGCATCATATTCATTATCATAGTTCCACATACGAGTACCACCTAAAGCTGGTCCTAAAGTAGTATTATGAATAGCAATAATTGCCTTCAATCCTGTTTCACTATCTTGGCAAAAAACTACCTGTTCATGCTCCATTAATGTCATATTACTAAGTACTAAGCCATTGTTTTTGGCTTTTTTATATGTATCTGCTATTTTCATATTAGTCTCTTAAATTATTTCTTAACCTAGTAGGCCCTATCTTACAAAAGAAATTAATCTATTTTTTAAATGGGTCGCGAATTTACTTATTATTTTTGGCATTTCAATTAAAGTTATGCAATCAATTAAATGAGCCCACTATTATACCTAAATAAATTCTTTTGGAGATACCGTATCTCAATCATTATTGGAGCAATATTTATTCTAATTGCAAATCTTTTTGCTTTATACCCTGCTGAGTTTGTAAGAAAAGCCTTTGACTCAATTATCTCAAGCATTAATAGCGAAACAGAATCATCTTCTAAAATAAGTACTATTCTACTAAAATATGGAGGTCTGATTGTGTCATTTGCTATACTAAAAGGTGTCTTCATGTACTTTATGAGACAAACTATTATTGTAATGAGCCGAAAAATAGAATTTGATCTTAAAAACGAAATCTATCAACAGTATCAAAATCTAAGCATGTCATTCTACAAAAAGAATAAGACTGGTGATTTAATGAATAGAATATCTGAAGATGTAAGCCGTGTAAGAATGTATTTAGGTCCGGCATTGATGTATGGCATAAATATATCCATCTTATTCTACTTAGTAATAAATAAGATGTTCAATATAAATAGCACTCTTACTATTTATGTATTAATACCATTACCTATCTTAGCTATTACAGTTTACTTTGTCAGTGATAACATCAATAAAAGAAGCGAGAGAGTACAATCCCAACTATCCAAAATAACAAATATATCACAAGAAACTTTTTCTGGAATTAAAATTATAAAGTCATTTAGAAGTGAGAAAAATACGTACAATCTATTTCTTAATTCTTTAAAATCATATACAAATAAACAGATACAATTAGTGAAAATTGAAGCTGTCTTTTTTCCTTTAATAATCACTATGATTGGAGCGAGTACCATTTTGACTGTTTATATTGGAGGCATTGAAAGCTATAAGGGAAATATAACAACAGGAAATATTGCGGAATTCATTATTTATGTAAACATGTTAGCTTGGCCTGTTGCGTCAATTGGGTGGATAACCTCAATAATACAAAGAGCATCAGCATCTCAAAAAAGAATAAATAATTTCCTATTACTACAACCTGAGATACAAAATACTATTGAAGAAATTACTCCTGTTAGCGGAGATGTAAATTTCAAAGATGTTAGCTTTACGTATGAAAATACTGACATTAAAGCTCTAGACAAGATTAGTTTTAGAATAAAGGAGGGGACTACACTTGGTGTCTTTGGGAAAACAGGTAGCGGAAAAACTACAATTGCGAATTTAGTTTGCAGACTTTATGATGCTGATCAAGGGAAAATTACTTTTGGGAATAAAAATATAAAAGAGCTGAACTTATATAGTTTACGTTCTTATATAGGATACGTCCCTCAAGATGGTTATTTATTCTCTGGAAGTATTAAAGACAATATATCTTTTACAGACAATATGATTGATAATGAAAGAATAATAGCTGCTGCAAATAAATCAGAGATGGGAAATGAAATTAATAATTTTATTGATGGATTTGAAACTATAATTGGTGAAAGGGGTGTGCAATTATCTGGAGGTCAGAGACAAAGGATTGCTATTGCTAGAACTTTTTACAAAAAATCAGGTCTACTTATCTTTGACGATTGCTTATCAGCAATTGACGCAGATAAAGAGCAAAAGATACTTAGAAATCTAAGAAAAGAAAGTTCAGGAAAAACATCTATAATTATTAGTCATAGAGTAGCAACATTAAAGGATGCTGATCATATTATAGTCCTTGATTCAGGTAAGATTATTGAGCAAGGAACACATAAAGAATTATTAAAACAAAAAGGATTCTACTTTAATATAGAAAAGAGTCAGAATAGTTCTTTTTGATAAACTAACAATTTACGAGTCACTTAATAAAAATTATTATATTTGGCTCAATTAAAAAATAAAATTAGATGTCGGATTATAGAGATATGGAGGAAATCTTTTCAAAAAGAGTTAGAGCAGGAAGAAGAACATATTTTTTCGATGTAAGATCAACTAAAGCAGGAGATTATTACATGACAGTTACTGAAAGTAAAAGGGATTTCAATGAAGACGGAAGTCCTTTTTACAAGAAACATAAAATTTATCTTTATAAAGAAGATTTTACTAATTTTAAAGAAGCCCTTCTAGAGGTAAGTGATTTTATCATTAAAGAAAAAGGCGAAGAAATAATATCTGAAAAAAAGTTGGATAAAAAAGAACAAGAGAATCCTTCTAAGAAAGAAGAAGAAGAAGAAGAAGAAGAATCATCAACAGACTTTACCGAGATTGATTTTGATGAACTAGAATAAAACAATCTACTAATAAAGTAGAAGGCTTTGTCTGTGTAACATGTTTTTTGTGTTTTTCTTTAAAACTCTCATATTTTGTTGATAATTTGACACTACAATAGAATTGCATTTGCACATTTGATTCTTACTTTTATACCCATAAAAAACTAATAGATAAATGGGTCAAATAATTGCAATCTCGAACCAAAAAGGAGGGGTAGGGAAAACAACCACAGCTATGAATTTAGCAGGAAGCTTAGGAGTACTAGAAAAAAAGGTATTATTAGTTGATGCTGATCCACAAGCAAATGCCACATCGGGTGTTGGTCACAACCCAGAAAAGGTTAAGAAAGGAGTTTACGCTTGTTTGACTGGCTCAGAGAATGCACGTGATTGTATTTTAAAAACACAAAGCCCAAATCTCGAATTAATACCTACAAATATTGATTTAGTAGGAGCTGAATTAGAGTTAATCAACTTAAAAGAAAGGGAATCGAGAATGAAAGAGATCCTCGCTCCAATCAAAGGAGACTATGATTATATAATTATTGATTGCGCACCATCATTAGGATTACTTACTTTAAATGCTTTATCAGCCGCTGACAGCGTAATAATACCTATTCAGTGTGAATATTTTGCATTAGAAGGATTAGGAAAACTACTAAATACAATTAAAGTGGTACAACAAAGATTCAATATTGAACTAAAGATTGAAGGACTACTTCTTACAATGTATGATACCAGATTAAGACTGTCAAACCAAGTAGTTGAAGAAGTAAAAACTCATTTTCAGGAATTAGTATTCAAAACAATTATACACAGAAATGTCCGATTAGGAGAATCACCATCATTTGGAGAAACTATTGTGATACATGATGCTGCAAGCAAAGGAGCTATTAATTATCTAAATCTTGCAAATGAAATATTAAGTAAGGATACAATCACTAATTAAGTATATGGTAAAGAAAAAAAACTCACTAGGAAGAGGATTAGCATCGATATTAGGAGGAGATATATCTAGCATTGGAAAAAAAGAGATTGACAATAAGCAATCAACAGCCCAATCTCCAGCATTTATAACAAAAATCCTAATTACACAGATAGAAATAAACCCTTTCCAACCACGAGAAAATTTTAATCAAGAGAAATTAAATGAATTAGCTAAATCAATTCAGCAATTAGGCATAATACAGCCAATTACAGTACGTAAAATAAACGATAAAAAATATCAATTAATTGCAGGAGAAAGAAGATTTAGAGCCTCACAGATTGCAGGCCTAAAGGAACTACCAGCATTTGTGCGAATTGCTAATGACCAACAAATGCTAGAGATGGCATTAGTAGAAAACATACAAAGAGAAAATCTTAATCCGATTGAAGTTGCAATAAGTTATAAAAGATTAATTGAAGAAATTAAACTAACACAAGAAGAATGCAGTGAGCGTGTTGGCAAGAACCGATCAACCATAACAAACTTCTTACGCCTTTTAAAACTACCATCTGAAATTCAGAAAGGACTAAAAGAAGGTACAATAAGTAATGGACATGCAAAAGCGCTACTTTCAATAAAAAATACTGAGACACAAATCAATCTCTTTTATGACACAATAGCTAATGGTTATTCCGTTCGAGAACTAGAGCAAATGGCTAAAGATTTCTCTGAAATACTATTTAAGCGCACCTCAAAAGCTAGAAACATAACCAATGCCGGTTCTTTGCCCTTCTCATATCAAAAAATGATACATGATTTATCAATAATAATCAACCAAGACATAAAACTTAAGCGTAGTAAAAAAGGAAAAGGACAATTAATTATCCCTTTTAACAATGATAATGATTTAGCTCATATTTTTGAAATCATCAATAAATAAGTTGTCAACTTTAAAGCAAATAGTAATAATATTCTTCGTTGGAATTCCTTTTGTAATTTCTGCCCAAAAAATTAATAAGAAGAGCCCAAAAAGAGCAGCTATTTACTCTACAATATTACCTGGATCAGGACAGGTGTATACAGAGAAATACTGGAAAGTACCCGTTATTTATGCAGGATTAATTACATCAGCATACTATATAAGAGAAAGCCAAGAATTATATGACCTATATAAAGAAACCTTTCTAAATAGATCAAACGGAATATATAATGATGAATTTTTAGGGACATATACAGATGAAAATCTACTTACGCTAACTAATCATTACAGAAGGAACAGAGAGGTATCAACACTTCTATTTTTACTAACTTATACTCTTAATATAGTTGACGCATCAGTTAATGCTCACCTATTTGATTACGATGTAAGTGAAGACTTGTCATTACATATACAACCAAAATATTTTCCAATAGAAAACATCACAGGATTATTATTATCCTTTAATTTATAAATTTGCGAAATGAGAATTGCAATACTTGGAAATGGCAAGATGGGGAAAAGAATTAGTGAACTAGCGATAGAAAGAGGACATATAATATCATGTAAATCTTCATCAAAGAATCCTGCTACTAATTTAGACTTAAGTAATTCAGATATAGCAATTGACTTTAGCACTCCAACTAGTGCATTTAACAATATATCACATGCTCTTAATAGTGAAATCCCAGTAGTCTCAGGCACTACTGCATGGCTTAACAAATTAGAAGATATAACAAATCTATGTAAAAAAAAGAATGGTGCATTTCTATATGCCTCTAATTTTAGCCTTTCAGTAAACCTATTCTTTGTGTTAAATAAGCAACTAGCAAAACTAATGAAGGATCATAATTATAAAACAGCAATACATGAAATTCATCATAGCGAAAAATTAGATGCTCCAAGCGGAACTGCTATTAATATCGCTAAACAGATGAATGAGATACTTGAAAAAGAAACACTTATTACATCTGAAAGAATTAATAATATAAATGGGATACATAAGGTATCTTATATCTCGGATATTGATGAGATTGAAATAATACATACTGCAAAGAATCGTGATGGGTTTGCTATTGGTGCAATAATTGCTGCTGAATGGATTATTGGAAAGAAAGGTGTATTTAATATAAAAGATATATTTGAACAATAAAAAAGAACATACGCGTTTGAAACAAATAATTAATTAAGCATGATCAAGAAAATAAAAGAAACCCTAGGTAAAGCATTCAAAATAGTAATATTTATTATAGCAACTATTTTATGGAGTATATTTGTTTATACAATTGATGGTGAATGGCTTTATTTTACTCCATTAATAGCTGGAGACATATTATTCTGGGAAACAATAAATTGGCAATTTTGGAAGAAACAGAAAAAAGAAAAAAAGAAAAAAAGTGAGATAAGGTCATGGTTTGATGCAATCCTATTTGCAGTTATTGCAGCGCATATCTTACGTACGTTCTTAGTTGAGGCATATACGATACCAACATCATCAATGGAAAAATCCATGTTAATTGGAGACTTCTTATTTGTAAGTAAAGTTGCATATGGTCCTAGAGTACCAATGACTCCATTAGCTTTCCCATTAGTACACCACACTATGCCTATTTTAGGTGGGAAATCATACTCAGAATCTATTAAATTACCTTATCATAGAATGAAAGGTTTAGGAAAAATTGAAAGAAATGATTGTGTTGTTTTTAACTGGCCAGATGAAAAAATTGGAAGACCAATTGACAAAAAAGAGAACTATGTAAAAAGATGTGTTGGAATTCCTGGAGATGTGATTGAATTAAAAAATGCAGATCTCATTGTAAATGGAGATCCACAAAAAGAATTTGATGGCATGAAAAAACAATGGCATTATAATGTAACCACGCAAGGAACAGGATTAAATCCAAGTATTCTTTACAAAAAATACGATATTACTGAAGGTGGTTATGGTAGGAATAAAAATGAATACAATCTTACATTAACTGATAATAACCGAGATGCTATTAAAACTTTCTCTAATGTCACTAAAGTTGAAAGAAGAGTTGAGAAAAAAGAAAAATATAGTGAATACATATTCCCACATGATAAAAATTATAGTTGGAATGTAGATAACTTTGGACCTATAACTATTCCAGCAGCAGGTAGTACAATTAACATATCAACTGAGAATCTATCACTCTATAAAGATATTATTGAAAGATATGAAGGAAATAAACTTGAAATAATAGATAACAATATATACATTAACGACAAATTAGCCACTAACTATACCTTCTCTATGAATTACTACTGGATGATGGGAGATAATAGACATAACTCAGCAGATAGTAGATTCTGGGGATTTGTTCCTGAAGACCACATTGTTGGGAAGGCTCTTTTTGTATGGATGAGTTGGGATAAAAATGCAAAAGGACTGAAGAAAGTAAGATGGAATAGATTATTTAGAAGTGTTAAATAGTATATTATTACCTACCTCATATCTTGCTCCTATATACTATTATGCAGTACTATTTCAATACAATAATTGTATGTTTGAGCACCATGAACATTTTATAAAACAAAGTTTACGTAATAGATGTCAGATTTATGGCGCTAACGGAAAGATTCTTCTCACAATTCCTAAAGAAAGAAAAGGTAGCAGTAAAACAAAGATAAGAGATATAAAAATCACATATAAAGAAAATTGGCAACAGGAACAC
>CEWO01200405.1_pt1 | contig 39345 bp, 32 predicted proteins | sample 361561 | NCBI WGS metagenome assembly CEWO01 (sample SAMEA2623627, study PRJEB7988) | marine metagenome | isolation source: saline water (ENVO:00002010), including
TTTAAAAAAACATAATATCCCTTGTGTTGTATTTGAAAAATATAATACTGTTAGCGAATATGGTGCAGGAATATCAATTTCACCAAATGGACTAAAAATCTTAGAAGAATTAAATCTTCTAAATAAATTAAAAATGGTTTCTGCAAATCCATTCAAAACAAATTTCTATTCTAATTCTTCTATGATCACATCTATACCGGTTGATGTTGTCACAACATCTAGGCAATCATTATATAAAGTTCTATTAGATGAATACTTATCTCTTCAAGGCGATATCTTATTTGATCATGAATTGATAGATATTAATTTGTCTAAAAAAACCCTGTCTTTTTTAAATAATATTAATATTACTGTTGCTCATATTGCTGCATGTGATGGCATTAAATCTTTATGTAGGGATAAATCATTTATTAATAATCAAAGCCCTATTTATAGTGGGTACTCAGTCTGGAGATCAATAATTAATACCAATCAGAAAGACATAAATTTTTATCTTGGATCTCACTATCATGCGGTAACCTATCCAATAAACGATAGTCAATTGAGCTTTGTTGCCGCATTAAAGAATAATAAAAATAATAGTGAATCCTGGAAAGAAAAGGGCAATTTTGATGATATCAAATCAGAACTACCATCTTTTCTTCTAGATAAATACCTGATTAGTGAACATAAAAATCATTTATACAAATGGGGTGTCTATACAAGACCAAAAATAAATGATTTATTTAAAGAAAATATTACTTTCTTGGGAGATGCAGCTCATCCAATTGTCCCATTTATTGGGCAGGGAGGATGTTTGGCCCTCGAAGACGCATATATTTTTGGTAATTTAATTAAAGAATTTAAGTATGATTTTTTAAAAATACAGAATTTATATAAATCACTTAGACTTAAGCGGATAAGAAAAATACAAAAGGCATCAATGAATCAAGCAAGATTGAATCATACCAATAACAATACTTTAATCACTATAAGAAATATGATGATGAGGTACACAAATATTATTTCATATAGAACAAAGAATATATGGCAATATGATGCTGTAAAAATAATAAATAAGATAATTTCATAATTATTGGTTAATTACATCAACTTGTTATAATTTCTATATGGATGCTCTATCAAAATTATTCTCCTTATTTAAATCTTCAAATACCATAACTAGTCAGACTTCATTAAAAATATCAGAAAATCTCAAAACCTTTGTTAAAGATGAAATGTTACCTGGATTAAATATTACACCAGATTATTTTTGGACTTCTTTTGAAAATATCTATAATAAATTTTCACAACGCAATAAAGATCTTTTAATCAAACGACAACTTTTACAAGATCAAATAGATAAGTGGCACATAGAAAATAAACATTCGGAATTTGATTTAGATAAATATAAGAAATTCTTAAATGAGATTGGTTATTTGCAGCCTCGAAGCAAGAACTTTTCAATAAGTACATCAAATGTTGATCCTGAAATCAGAAAGATTGCTGGACCACAGCTTGTTGTGCCAGTTATGAATGCAAGGTTTGCATTAAATGCTGCTAATGCAAGATGGGGTAGCCTTTATGATGCGCTTTACGGTACAGACATCATTAGTGAAACTGATGGCGCTGTTAAAGAAGGTGGTTATAACCCTGTAAGAGGCGATAAAGTGATAGCTTTTGCAAAGAATTTTTTAGACAACACAGTTCCTTTAGTAAATGGGGATTATCACAATGTAATCAAATTTGAATTTATCAATGGTGAGTTACTAATGACATTAAAGGATAAATCAACGACACATTTAAAAGATAAGAAACAATATATTGGATATATGGACAAGGGTGAGGGAGCTTTTGGCCTATTATTTAAAAATAATAATTTACATTTTGAAGTTCAGATCGATAGAGATCATCCTATTGGGCAAGATGATACTGCTGGTATAAAAGATATATTAATGGAATCAGCTATTACAACTATTCAAGACTGTGAAGATTCTGTAGCAGCGGTAGACGCAGAAGATAAAATTGTAGTTTACAGAAGTTGGTTAGGGCTGATGAAAGGAAATTTAAAAAGATCTTTTGATAAGAATGGTAAGTTCATTACGAGAGAGTTAAATCCTGATCGTAAATATTTTCTTAAAGACGGAAAGATAATTTTATTACCAGGAAGGAGCTTGATGCTTGTTAGAAATGTGGGCCATTTGATGACTAACCCGGCAATAAAAGATGCTAATGATAATGAAGTTCCTGAAGGCATTATGGATGCATTTTTTACATCCTGTATTTCAATTCATGACATTATTGGAAACGGCCCTTATAAAAATTCTAAAACAAAAAGTATTTATATAGTTAAACCTAAAATGCATGGGCCTGAAGAAGTTCAATTCACATGCGATCTGTTTGAAGAGATTGAGACAATATTTAATCTACCAAAGAAGACAATTAAAATAGGAATAATGGATGAAGAAAGAAGAACAACTCTAAATTTAAAAGAATGTATTGAAGTTGCAAAAGACAGAGTTATTTTTATAAATACAGGCTTTCTTGATAGGACTGGTGATGAAATACATACAAGTATGGAGGCTGGTCCAATGGTAACTAAAGCAGCTATGAAAAATAAAAAATGGATTAATACATATGAAAATTGGAATGTAGATATTGGTTTAGAAACTGGCTTCCTTGGCAAAGCACAAATTGGCAAAGGAATGTGGCCAATGCCAGATGAAATGTTAGAAATGTATAAAACAAAAACCATGCATCCAAAAGCAGGAGCAAACTGTGCATGGGTGCCATCTCCAACTGCTGCAACTCTTCATGTTATGCACTATCATCAAATTTTTGTTAAAGAAGAGCAAGAAAAGATATTACAAAGAGAAAAGGCTAAATTAGATGACTTATTATTAATACCATTTATGAATAAAAATGAATTCCCTACGAAAGAAGAGATACAAAAAGAAATTGAAAACAATGCTCAAGGTATATTGGGTTATGTTGTTCGCTGGGTAGACCAAGGAATAGGTTGTTCTAAAGTGCCAGATATAAACAATGTTGGCTTAATGGAAGATAGAGCAACCTGCAGAATATCAAGTCAACATATTTCCAACTGGCTTCATCATGGTTTATGTTCAGAAAAAGAAGTCTTAGAAATTATGAAAAAAATGGCTGTGGTGGTTGATGAACAAAATTCAGGTGATGTAAATTATAAAAAAATGTCTCCATCTTTTGATGGAATCGCATTTAAGGCTGCCTGTGATTTAGCTACGAAAGGCAAAGCCCAACCTAGTGGTTACACCGAACCCATTCTTCATAAAATGCGATTAAGAAGAAAGTAATATGAGCAAAGGATACTGGGTTGTTAGGGCAAATATTTCTAATCAACAGGAATATTCAGAGTACGTAAAACTTGCTACAAGCATTATTAAGCAATTTGATGGAAAATTTCTAATAAGAGGTGGTGATCAAGTTGAATTTGAGGAAGTTGGTTTTGATAGAACAGTTGTTGTTGAATTCAAATCATATCAGGACGCTTTAGATTGCTATAATTCAGAATCATATCAATCAGCCATGCAGTTTGTAAAAAATTCATCTAAGAGGTTGGTAGTTGTAGTAGAAGGGCTGGATTAGTTTATTTATTAACTTTTTGCTTACCAGTTTCATCTCTATGTTTTTTTAGGTACTTCATAAAAGGTGTTCCACCTGTACCTCTTATAGTTGAACCACCTGTTCCAAATGGATTTTGAATTTGTGACTGTTTGTGAATATATGAGGCAGCATATTCCAAGTGTTGCGCCCTGAATCTTCTTATTTCTTCAAGACAATCATTATATTCTTTAACTAATTTTTTAGATTTATTGATATAAGTTTTTGCTTTCGATCTCTTTTCAACATTGTCAATCATTTTTCTATGATTTGGCGGCATGTAATCTCTCATTTCATTAAGATAGGGTCTTAAATTATCATTACTATGCTCAATACCAAGAGCTCCATCAAGAAAAGGGATTATACTACTTTGTGCACCTGTCTCACCTCTAAAAAATTGAGGTTCGTTATCAAATTGATTTTCATATATCAAACCATTTTTAAGATCTGGATTATCTTTTGTTCCAAATATATATGGTCTTACCCGATGATAGTAAATATATGGATCACATTTTTCAGGCATAAGCGAAAAGATATGATTAACTTTCTTTAATGAAGCAATTATTCTTTTAAGTTGTTTTGAAAAATCATTAACCTTATTTTTTTGATTCAATAAAGATAATTTATATGCAGCATCTATAGCATCTGAAGCAGCATCTTCAATACAGACATGGATCGTTACAAACCAGTCTTCATCTACACCACCTAAGAAATTATTAATTAGTGCTACATTATCAAGTGAGACGGGTTCTTTAGGATCAATTTTGTACCAATTATCCAAACAATAACTTGCATAGCTAAGTATTGGAGGCCTGCCAAGATATGTTGATAATTGAACCCATGGTTTTGCTATCACCTCAGGAAGAATACTTCTAGGTTTATCTCCGCCCCAAATATAAGCATGAGCAATAAAACTTAAGTGAGACATAGCCAAATTAATTTCTTTCTTTCTTTTATTTTTAATTAAAACATCCACAGCAAAACTATTACTATTTAAGTTATCAATTTTTTTTTGAACCTTATTTGTTAGTAACAGCTTAGGAAGTTCTGATGCAGTTTGTGAAATTAAATCTAAAGATTTCAAATTAGTTTTGTATGACCGAAGAGGCTGATTTTTTGAAAAGAATGCTTTCATATAAGATATATTAAATAGATAAAAGCGCAAAATTACTACCTTTAAAAATAATTAATCTTTTTTTATAAAAAGTGTTGACAATGGGACTAACAAGAGTAATATAACTCTTACCAATAATTTTCGACTATTGACCAACTGCAGACGGAAAAGTATAGAGAAAAATTAAAGGTAGAGACCAAAGGGTGAAAGCATTTATAAGAGTCGATGATAAAAAACAGCTTATAAATCCACCAAGGATTCAAGAGAAGGAATCCAAGGAGCTAAAGAGAATCTCACTTTAGACCCCTGAGGAACTCGAATTTAAGAAACAGAGCTTGCTCTGTTTTTTTTTGTCTTGCATATTGTTAGATATTCTTTAGTATTCTTATGTTATGACATTTACTAGATCTAAAATAATTTGTACTGTTGGTCCTGCAACTGAAAGCATTACCTGTCTTCGTAAGTTACATAAAGCTGGTATGAATGTGGTTAGAATCAATATGTCTCATGCTACTCATAAGTCGGCCAAAACTGTAATTGACAGAATTGATAAAATTAATCAATCTGATGCTGCAATATCATCAAAAATAGGCATATTACTAGATACACAAGGGCCTGAAATTAGAACTGGTGATACAGCAATGCCTATTGAGCTAAATGTTGGAGACAACGTTACTTTAACTATAAGAGATGAAATAGATGTAGAAACTTCTTCTATTAAAGTTAATTACAAAGGACTTATTCACAGTGTCGAAGTTGGTTCTAGAATATCTGTAGACAATGGGTTGATAAATTTTAAAGTACTTTCAAAAGAATCAGAAACACTCAAATGTAAAGTTCTTCATGGTGGGAAATTAGGTTCAAAGCGTCATGTTAACTTACCTGGGGTTAGAGTTAATATGCCATCAGTTACTGCTAAAGATATAAAAGATATTAAATTTGGAATAAAGCATAATGTAGATTTTATAGCCGCATCTTTTGTCAGAAGCGCAAAAGATCTAGAGATACTTCATGAAGTATTAAAAGAAAATAAATCAGAAGCTAAAATAGTAGCGAAAATTGAAAATCAAGAAGGGCTTGATAATATTGACGAGATTTGTCAATCCGCTTGGGGTGTAATGGTTGCTAGAGGAGATTTGGGGATTGAAACCAGTCTTACTGATTTGCCGAATATTCAAAGAAAAATAATGTATTCTTGTGCTAAATGGGGCAAACGTTCAATTGTTGCTACACATTTACTAGAGTCTATGATTAAAAATCCTACACCAACAAGGGCAGAGGTAACTGATATTGCTAATGCTATTTATGAGGGAGCAGATGCGTTGATGCTTTCAGGTGAAACAAGTATTGGTAGATATCCAATTGATTGTGTCGAATTTATAAAATCCATATCTTCTAAGACTGAAAAATTTAAAACCTTAGGCTATGAAAGAAACCTAATTACTAGTTCGGATTGGGAATATATTGCTGTTGCAGCAAAAAACTTAGCAGAATCTATAAATGCTGATGGAATAATAGCCGTAACAAGAACTGGTGCAACTGCAAACTTTATATCGAATGCAAAACCAAATGGAATACCTATTTTTACATTTACAAATAATAAAAATACATTAAAACAACTTTCATTGGTTGGCTCTTCTTTAGCTTTTTATATACCAAGACTTAATAATCATGAAAAAACTTTAAAAAAAGCAGAAAGCGTTTTAAAAACATATTACAAAAAAAAGCAAAATTTAAAATTTATAATGGTTTCAGGTATTTTCTCTGAAGATCACTCAGAAGCTATACAAATAATTAATTTTTAAATAACAATTCTTAAAAGTATTGTAAAATTTAATAATTAAAGGAAATTGCTTTGTCATCAAAAGATATAGACCCAATTGAAACCTCAGAATGGCTTGAAGCTATAAATAGTGTGATTGAGGAAGAAGGGCTTGAAAGAGCCTCATACTTGCTAACCAAAATAGCAGAAAGACTAAACCAAGAAGGCACTATTCCTTCATATAATTTAACTACTCCGTTTAAAAATACCATCCCTGTCAAAGAAGAGGCACAGATGCCCGGTGATCTTTTTATGGAAAGAAGAATTAGGTCCTTAATTAGATGGAATGCACTTGTTATGGTCTTAAAAGCAAATAAAAATGATGATGAGCTCGGTGGTCATATAGCAACTTTTTCATCTGCAGCTACTCTCTATGATGTTGGATTTAATTATTTTTTTAGAGGCTCAGAAGATCACTTAGAAGATCTAATTTATTACCAAGGTCATTCATCACCAGGTATCTATGCTAGAAGTTTTTTAGAAGGTTATTTAAATGAAGATGATCTTGATAATTTTAGAAGAGAAGTTACTAAGCCTGGATTATCATCCTATCCTCATCCTTGGTTAATGCCAGAATACTGGCAATTCCCTGTTGTTTCAATGGGGCTTGGACCCATCCTTGGTATATATCAAGCTCATATTATGAGATATCTTTCTGCTCGTGGATTGGTGCCAAGAAATGATAGAAAAGTTTGGGTATTCTGTGGCGATGGTGAAATGGATGAGCCTGAGTCAAAAGGTGCAATAGGCTTAGCAGGAAGAGAACAATTAGAAAATCTTGTTTTTGTTGTTAATTGCAACTTACAAAGACTAGATGGACCCGTTCGAGGCAACGGAAAAATTATTCAGGAATTAGAGGGTTCCTTTAGAGGTGCAGGATGGAATGTTATAAAAGTTATATGGGGAAGGTCATGGGATCCTATCATCGCTAAAGATACCGAAGGAAAATTGCAGGAGATAATGGATGCGGTTGTTGATGGCGAGTTACAAAACTTTAAAGCAAAGGGTGGGGCTTATACAAGAGAAAACTTCTTTGCCAAAAATCCTTCTGTCTTAGAAATGGTAAAAGATCTCACAGACGAAGATATATATAGATTAAACAGAGGAGGTCATGATCCTTATAAAGTTTATGCTGCTTATCATAAAGCAGTAAATTCAAAAGGTGCTCCGACTGTGGTCTTGGCTTTAACAACAAAAGGCTATGGAGTTGGATCAAGAGAAGCTGATAACACTACACACCAAGTAAAAAAATTATCAATGGATAATCTAAAGTCATTTAGAGATAGATTCGATATACCTGTATCAGACTCTGAGATAGAAAATCTTCCTTATGTAAGACCTCCAGAGGACTCACCAGAAATTCAATATCTCAAAAAAACAAGAAAAAAACTTGGTGGTTTCATTCCTAGGAGAAGAATTTCATCTGAAGTATTACCGATGCCGAATGAAAAAATATTTACAAAACTATATGAATCAAGTGGTGAAAGAAAAATTTCAACCACTATGGCTATAGTTAGAATTATTACTGATTTATTAAAAGATAATGATATTGGTAAAAGAATAGTTCCAATAGTTCCAGATGAGGCAAGAACTTTCGGAATGGAACCATTATTTCGGCAAGTTGGAATTTATTCATCTGCTGGGCAGAAGTATGAACCAGAAGATGCCGATAAGGTTATGTGGTACAAGGAATCTAAAGAAGGTGTGATGTTGGAAGAAGGAATAACTGAAGCAGGTGCATTTAGTGCTTGGACAGCTCTAGCAACAGCATATACAAACTATGATTTTCCTATGATCCCTTTTTATCTTTTTTACTCAATGTTTGGCTTTCAAAGAGTCCATGATTTATCTTGGGCGGCTGGCGATGCACAAGCTAAAGGATTTTTGATCGGAGCGACATCAGGAAGGACAACACTTAATGGCGAAGGTTTACAGCATCAAGATGGACATAGTCATATTCTCTCATCAACGATTCCTAACTGTCTTTCTTATGACCCTGCATATGCATATGAAGTAGCTGTAATAGTTAAAGACGGTATTCAGAAAATGTATGTCGATCAAGAAAATTACTTTTACTATATAACAACAATTAATGAAAACTATATTCATCCTGAAATGCCAAAAGGTTCTGAAGAGGGAATTATTAAAGGTATGTACAGGGTTAAAGAAACAAACAAACCAATGGTTCGTTTGTTAGGTTCTGGTGCAATTTTAAATGAAGCATTGAAAGCCTCAGAAATATTAGAGAAATTTAATATAAATTCAGAAGTGTGGAGTGTTACAAGCTTCAACCTACTTAGAAAAGATGGCATGGAAGCAGAAAGATTAAATCAATTAAATCCATTGGATGAAAATGAAATCAATTATGTTGAAAAATGTTTTATCGAGAATGCAATACCAACTATTGCAGCAACAGACTACATGAGAATATATGCCGAGCAAATAAGACCTTATGTTAATAACGAATATATTACACTTGGAACAGATGGATATGGAAGAAGCGATACAAGAAAAAACTTAAGAGATTTTTTTGAGGTAGATTCTCAAAGCATTGCTAGAGCAGCAATATATTCTCTATTTAAAAAGAATCAGATACCAGAAAATCAAATCGAAAAAATTTATAAAGATTTAAAAGTCAATCCAAAGAAACCTAATCCTTGGCAAGTTTAATGTCTGAATTAATAACTATAAACCTTCCTGATTTTGGTGAATTTGATGAGGTTGAAGTAATTGAAATTTGTGTAAAAGAGGGACAAAAAGTTGATTCTGAAGAGCCTATCATAGTTCTTGAAACCGATAAGGCAGCAATGGAAATACCGGCATCCATAGAAGGAGAAGTGAGGAAGGTGTTACTTAATATTGGCGATAAAGTGAAAATAGGTATACCTTTTTTGCAGATTGAAGTAAGTGAATCTAAACCTAGAAAAGCTGACGATAGTAAAATTGCTGAAATTAAAGAATCTGAGATATATGAAATAAAAGAAGAGCTTCCATCTGCAGTAGATGATGCTGCTAATATTATGTCAGACTACAGAAAAGGAAAACTAGACTTAAATGTTGGTAAAAAAAATTCAATCCATTCAGGGCCGGCTACTAGAAAATTAGCAAGAGAGTTTGGAATTGATCTTAATCAAGTTTCTGGGTCAGGGCCTAAGGGTAGAATTTTAAAAGAAGACCTTCATCTGTATGTAAAAACTTTCCTTGAAAATCAATCAAATAGAACAAACATCCCATTAAGGAAAGAAATTGATTTTTCAAAATGGGGCGAAGTTAAAAAAGAAAAACTCTCTAAATTTAAAAGGACAGCATTAGATAACCTTCATTCATCATGGGTTAGCATTCCTCATGTAACGCAGCATGAGGAAATAGATATAACCGATTTATTGAAACTTCGCGATAAGCTTTATAAACAAAATAAAGTAAAGATTTCACCATTAGCTTACATAATAAAATCAACCGTTGAATCATTGAAGTATTTTCCAGAAATAAATACCTCGCTTTCACCAGGATTAGATTCTTTAATATATAAAGATTTTTATAATATAGGTATTGCTGTTGATACAGATGCAGGACTAATAGTTCCAAATATTAAAGATGTTGAAAAAAAATCAATAATTAAAATTTCTTCAGAAATAACCGAGTTAGCAAAACTTGCAAAAAAAAGAAGACTTACAAGTGACCAGCTCTCAGGATCAACTTTTACAATTTCTTCTCTCAGTGGTGTTGGTGGAAAATTTTTTACACCAATAATAAATCCTCCAGAAGTAGCAATCTTAGGCTTATCGAAAACTTTTGATGCAGTTAAATTGGATAAAATGAAACTTCAAACTAAAAAGTTATTACCTATATCTTTATCATATGATCACAGAGTTATTAATGGCGTATATGCAGTTAAGTTTATTAATCATTTGATTACAGTTTTAAATGATATGAAATTTCTAGAAAGCTCTTTCGAATAATTGTTACAATAGAGCTCAAATATCAAAGAATAGGCAAATATGTTTAATACGTTAGATTGGATAATCGTTTCATTATATTGTGTTGGAATAATAAGTCTTGCTACATATGTTTCAAGAAAAAACTCTGCTCATGAAAGAAGTGCAGAAGATTATTTTTTAGCTGGAAGATCTCTGCCATGGTGGGCAATTGGTGCATCTTTGATAGCTGCAAATATTTCTGCTGAACAAATTATTGGAATGTCTGGCCAAGGTTTTGTTGTGGGCATGGCTATTGCTGTGTGGGAACTAACAGCTGCAATAGCCCTTATAGTAATGGCAAAGTATTTTTTACCAATATTTTTAGAAAAAAAAATATATACCATGCCTCAATTCTTAGAACAAAGATTTGATAAGAGAGTTAGTTTAGTTTTGTCTTTTTTTTGGTTAATCGTATATGTATTTATTAATCTAACATCCGTTCTTTGGTTAGGATCCCTGGCTATTAACGCTCTTACGGGATTGGACTTATTTTATGGATTAATAATACTAGCTCTATTTTCTCTAGCTTATTCATTATTCGGGGGATTAAAAGCAGTAGCAATGACAGATGCTGTCCAAGTTGTTCTTCTAATTTTTGGTGGATTAGCAGTTTCATATATAGCTTTAAACACAATTTCCTCATCATCCGAATCTCCTGGAGTTATTGAAGGCATGCGTATAGTCATGTCTGAAATGCCAGATAAATTTGATATGGTTTTATCTGCCGACAATCCATCATATAAAAACTTACCTGGCATATGGATACTATTAGGTCTTGGAGTTTGGATTGGCCATTTCTTCTATTGGGGCTTTAATCAATATATTACTCAAAGAGCATTAGGAGCAAAAGATATAAAAGAAGCCCAAAAAGGTGTAATGTTTGCTGCATATCTAAAATTACTTATGCCAATAGTTATTGTTTTACCTGGGATATGTGCAGCAATTCTTTTTCCAGTACTCGAAGCTCCTGATCAGGCTTATCCAACAATGATGTCATTATTACCAAATGGTCTACTAGGTCTAACTTTTGCTGCATTAATAGCTGCCATAGTTTCTTCATTAGCTTCAATGAGTAATAGTATAAGTACTATTTTCACTATGGATGTATATAAATATTTTAAAGGTGAGAATGTCTCGCAATCAGAACTTATTAGTATAGGAAGATTAACTGTAATAGTTTCATTATTTATTGCAGCTATAATTGCTAAGCCTTTATTAGGAAGCTTTGAGTCTATTTTTCAATACATTCAGAATTTTACTGGATATTTCTCACCAGGGATTGTTGTGATATTTCTGGTAGCTTTATTTTGGAAAAAAGCTACTTCTATGTCTGTTTTGGTAGCAGTATTAATATCATTAGCTGCTTCAGTTGTATTTAGCATTCAGTTTCCAGAATTACCATTTATTCATAGAATGACAATAGTATTTATCCTATCTTCAATAGGATGTTTACTTACTACTTTCCTCCAAGGCTATAAAGATCAAGAAAAAGCAATTGATCTTAGCGCTATTAACTTCTCGACATCAAAAGCATTTAATTTAAATACTATGATTATTATTTATGCTCTTGTATGTATTTATGTTGCTTTTGCATAAAATTATTATGAAAAAATTTTTAATACTTATATTTTTTAATACTTCAATATTTGCTCAAGTTGATTGGTCTAATCCTAATGATTGCAAGCTTGAAGATAATTCAGTTTTTACTCAAAGCATTTTAGATAAAATGACTTTAGAACAAAAAGTTGGTCAAATCATCATGCCTGAAATTAATAGTGTTACTCCTGATCAGGCAAAAAGATTCCATTTTGGAACTATATTGAATGGAGGTGGTGGATTTCCAAATCAAAATAAAAATAGCACAATTCAAGATTGGAAGAACCTTAGTAAAGATTACTATGATGTTTCAACAGAAGTTGCCGGTATTAAAGTTCCAATTTTATGGGGTACTGATGCAGTTCATGGTCATAACAATGTAATTGGCGCTACTATTTTTCCTCATAATATTGCTTTGGGAGCCACTAGGAATAGTTCACTAATTAGAGAAATTGGTAGCTCAATTTCAAAAGAAGTTCTCTCTACCGGCATAATATGGACATTTGCTCCAACAATAGCTGTTCCGCAAAATGATTTATGGGGAAGAACCTACGAAGGTTACTCAGAAAACTCAGATTTAGTTTCAGAACTTGGTAAAAATTTTATATTAGGCCTTCAGGGTGAGGGAGATAGCTTCCTTAGCGATCAACATGTTTTAGCAACTGCAAAACATTTTCTTGGTGATGGTGGAACTGATAAAGGCATTGATCAAGGCAATACAATTTCTAAAGAATCTGAACTAAAAGAAGTTCATGGAAAACCATATTACGACGCAATAGATTCATGCGCAATATCAATAATGGCAAGTTTTAATTCATGGAATGGAATAAAAATGCATGGAAATAAATATCTTTTAACAGATGTTTTAAAATCACAAATGGAATTTGATGGGTTTATTGTTGGAGACTGGAATGGCCATGGACAAGTTACTGGTTGTGAAGATAACAATTGTCCTAAAGCATTTAATGCTGGTGTAGATATATTTATGGTTCCAACGGAATGGGAGCCTCTTTACTGGAATACACTTGAGCAAGTAAGATCAGGCGCTATTGATATTAAAAGATTGGATGATGCTGTATTAAGGATTTTAAATGTTAAAAAGCACTTAGGGTTATTTGATGGAAGGATTCCTCATGAATATAATCAAAACTTTATTGGACATAGTTCTCATAGAGACCTAGCAAGAAAAGCCGTTAGAGAATCTTTAGTACTATTAAAAAATCAAGAATCTATATTGCCATTTAAACCCAATAAAAGTTTTCTAATTATAGGCGAACAATCAAAATATATTGAAAATCAAATGGGTGGCTGGACTATAACCTGGCAAGGTAAAACATGGGAGGGGACTTCAATATCCAATAATGATTTTCCTAATACTTTAAGTATTTTTGATTCAATTTCAGAGAAAATAATTGATTCTGGAGGCAGTATAGAGTATTCAAAAGATGGTTCATTTAAAGATAAACCAGATTATGTAATTATGATATACGGTGAAACTCCTTATGCTGAGGGTTTTGGTGATATTGAGGATCTGGATTTTAGTTCAAAAAATATTAATATTCTTAATCAAATGAAAGCAATTTCAAATATGGATATTCCAATCATTTCACTTTTTATTTCAGGTAGACCTTTAATTATTGATGAAGAATTAAATTATTCAAATGCATTTGTGAGTATTTGGTTGCCTGGCACTGCTATAGAGGGAATAAATGATGTTATCTTTAGCAATTTAGATAACTCAATAAATTTTGATTTTAAGGGAAAACTACCTTATTCATGGCCATCAAGCAATTCTTCTAACCCTTTAAATAATGGTGATGATGATTATGACCCATTATTTGAATATGGTTATGGTCTCACCTATAAAGACTAGGCATATGGAAAAACTATTATTGGTTGATATTGGTGGAACTAATATGCGACATGCAGTTATAACTGATAAATCAAATGAAATATCAAATATTTCTAAATCGCCTTTTATTGGTAATACCTTTGACATTCAACTTGAAGAACTTTTGAAAAAAGATAATATCAAAACCTTAATAATTTCAGTTGCAGGTCCAAAAATTAAGAATACTATTACTATGACAAACAGAGACTATACCTTTGATGCAAACAAGATTAAAGAAAAGTTTAGCCTAAAAAATTGCTATCTTTTAAATGACTGGGAGGCAATAGCGCATAGCTATTCTTTTATTTCGAATAACATAGAATCATTAAAACAAGGGAAATCTTTTAATAACAATATACTTTTCTTAGGGCCTGGCACTGGGCTTGGTGCTGCTTTATCAATAGATAACAAAATAGTTATACCAACAGAAATTGGAAATACCTCTAATTCTTCATCAAGACTTCATCAAAATTATAATATTGAAATTGAAAAAGATACTTCACTTGAGAATGTTCTATCTGGTTCTGCCATATCAGCTATTTATAAAAAAAAGATAGGTATTGATTTGTCTTCTGAGGATATTTTTAAGAAATTTTTAGAAAAAGACCAAATTGCAGAAGAGGTTATTAATGGATTTATTAAATCTTTAGCCGACGTATTATCTGATCTATCATTAACCTTTATTCCAGGAGATGGAGTTTTATTAGCTGGAAGTCTTATTAGAACTATTCATCCATTTATAAATAAAGAAGATTTTAAAAAAAGGTTTATTGGAAATAAAAAAGGCGCACATAAGAATATTTTAGAAATGATTTCGATTGGGGTTATCACTAAAGAAAGGACACCATTGTATGGGAATCTCGGGTTTTATAAAAAATTAACTTAAATGAATATAATTCATTTACATTGTGTATAATCATCAACAATTATGGCAGATAAAAAACAAACTAAAGTATATTTAATACCTGAAGGTGAGACTAGAGATAGTCATACTTATCACTATACAGCTATTAAAACTAGAAGCTTTACATTAGAAAATAAAAAAATGAGACTTAAGAAATTTAATCCTGTTAAAAGAATCCATGAATGGTTTGTTGAGGCAAAATTACCTCCACATAATTAATTCTTTATTAATCTCAATTCTGTAGATGAAATATCGTCTCTAAAGCTAGCCTCCTCAAAACCAGTACACCTAGTCCTAATAATCTCGGGAACTTTGATTCCTTCTAGCGAAACAAATTTTTTATCAACCTTTCTTCCAAAAACTAGAAAGTTGATATTATGATCATTAAATCTATTAATATGATCCATCATATCTTTATGATTATTATAAAATTTTTCATCAAATACTCTTAACAGAGTATCTGCTCCAATTATAAATACTGAATTAGGAAACATTTCCGCTTTTTCACTAAACCTTCCTGCAGATGTTAGAACCCAACTTTCATCATTTTGAAATTGATCAAGAGTTCTCTTAATCTCATAAAAAGTTAAAGGAGGTTTATCAGCATTTCTAGCACATATTTCAAATGTGGTATGCATACCTGTTTTTTTTTCTGCCAATTCCTTCATTTTGATATGACCTTCATGGAGTGGATTGAAAGTACCAGGGAATATAAGTTCAGGATTATTTTTAGTATTCGAAATATAACTTACTTTATTGTTAAATAATTTTTGCCATGATTTTTCAGCATTTATTTGCTCTATTTTTATGTTCTCATCAAGCTCGGGTAGGCTAAATTCATAACCGCATGATTCAGCCAGTAAGCTTATTGCACACTCAGTTATTAATTCTTCTTCTTGTTCTCGAGTTCGCTTGCCTTTATCTAAATAACATTCAAGATATTTTGTATAGTCATGTGTTTGTACAACGATAAAAAACTTATGATCTCCTTTTTTTTCATAAGTTGTGGCGAGGTTTGCTGTAATGGCAATACCTATTAGATGTTTAGATTTTGTTTTAACAGCAATATCCTTAGATTTCTTATAAGCATTTGCTGCCATGCTTAGACATGTATTCAAAGAGCAATAATGATCTACTTTCTTATTTAAAAACGCATCCATTGACTCTTTTGAGTATGGAATATATGACTCAAGAATTGTATTGCTTGCTCCAGGAACTTTTAACAATGATGATATTGCGTTGGTTCCTCCGCCACTAGAAACAAATGTCAACTTAAAAGATGACGAATGTATTTTTTTTACAATGTCGAAGTATTTTTTCAATTATTTTTTTAAGATATTTTAATGTATTTATTTTAACCCAATAATCAAAATTCATTGATAGAATAAATACATGAATCTATATCGACTGTTATTTTTTAGCTCTTTATTAATACTTATATTAAATATTGAGTCGTATGATGTAAAAAAAGTAACTTATGCTTCATGGGATAAACCAGACGTTGAGCTTTGGTACTCCTTGCCAAAAGAAATTAATAAAGATACAAAGGTTTTGTTTATTGTCCATGGCGCATCTCGAGATGTAGAAAGGTACTTAAAAGCCTGGTTGGAAGAAGCTAAAAATAAAAATGTAATTCTAGTTGCTCCCTTTTTTTCAAAACAGAGTTATAGGTATTACAGCACACTCGGTTTAGCAACATCATCTGGGAAAATAATTACTAATTCAGATAAAAACTTAACTAATTCAATTTCTTCTTTTTATACTTTCTTTAAGAGCAAATATAATTTAAGTTCTGAGACATATCTTATATTTGGATTTTCAGGAGGCTCTCAATTTGTTCATAGATACATGATGTATGGAGAAGATATGCGAATTGAAAAGGCTGCAATAGGTAGTGCTGGTTGGTATACATTCTTAAATAATGAGCCTTTTCCATTTGGAACAAAGAATATGTCATTAGATAGGGCGCGTTATGAATGGTTCTTGTCTAGAGAGGTTTTATTTCTTCTTGGTGATAACGATAACGACCCCAATCATTCATCATTAAACACCAATAGAGGGGCAAGAAAACAAGGAATGCATAGATATCAACGTGGTCAAAATTATTTTAACAATTTAATTAATTTTGCAGAGCAATCCCAAACACCATTTAGATGGCGCTATAAATCGATTGAAGGACTAGATCATAATATTGAATCAATGTCAGATAGCGCAATACCTTTTTTGCTTTACGACCTTGATTATAAAAACTAAATAGTATTTCTCTTTATAAACTCTTCTGCTTTTTTAAAAATTAATCTTTTTCTATTTTTATCCATTTTCTTCAATGTATTCACCATAATCGAAAGCCTTGGATTTGATTCAAAAAATTTAATATTTTTATTTATAAAACTCCAATAAAGCCCATCAACTTCTTCACACCAATCACCCTTAGGATAATTTGACATTCTTAATATGTAACTTGACCCACAAATATAGGGCTTAGTTGAGAATATTCCACCATCTGCATAAGATCCCATTCCATAAACGTTCGGAACCATAACCCAATCATAAGCATCTATGTACATTTCCATAAACCACTTATACATTTCATTAGGATTCATTCCAGCTAAATTCATTATATTTGAAATAATCATTAACCTATTAATATGATGGGTATAGGAGAAATCCCTTGATTCTATTATTGCATCATCTAGCGGAGGTATGCCGGTAGTCCCTTCATACCAATTTTTATTTAGCTTTTTCTTATGTGACCAATAGTTCAGATTTTTATATTGAGGCATATTTTCCCAATAAATTCCTTTTATGAACTCTCTCCATCCCAAAACTTGTCTTATAAAACCTTCTATAGAATTTACAGGAATTAATCCATTTGAATCATGATATTTTTTTTGAGCTTTCTCTATACATAGAAGGGGGTCTAATAAACCTGAATTAAGATATGGAGATAAAAGGGAATGAAACATGAATGTATTATTTTTATTAATAGCATCCTGAAATGCGCCATAGTTTTCTAGATATCTTTCAATAAAATCATCTAATAATTCTTCAGCTTGATCGTGTGTGACTCCCCAATTAAAATTTTCAAGACTCCCGATAGACTTTGGAAAACATTCTTCAACATCTACCATTGCGTCAAATGTTATCTGGTCAGAGTTTAATTGCTTTCTTTCAGGTATCACTGCTTTTAGCTGGGATACACCCTTCCTGTTATCTTTATCAAAGTTCCATTTATCTCCAATAGGGGTAAGGTCTTCGTTCATAAAAATGTTATATTTTTTTCTAAGCCACCTGTAGTAATACTCTTGAATTCTAGTTTTTTTATCTGATGACCAGTCAATAAAATCTGATTCTGATGAAATAAATTTTTTGTCTTCAAGTACTTCTAAGTCTATGTTATTAGATTGGCAAAAGAACATAAGATCTTTATTGATTTGAAAGTCAGATGGCTTAGACACTATAATTTTAGTGAAACTGTGTTCTAGAACCAACTCTTTTAAATACGCATCAAAACTTAATTTATAATTCTTGTTAACCTTTTTATGAATAATATTTGTAAGTTTTAGATTAGCTACAAAATGTCTTAACGAGCTTATTAAAAAAACAATTTTTTGTTTATGATGATTTATTTCGTAAAAGGTATCCATTGGCTCATAAAAGAGAACAATATCATCGTGTGGCACCCTAACTAAGACGGGGTTATTCTTAGATAACTGATCAGTAAAAACTATTCGTAAACATTTCATAGGTTATATATTTAAATCTAAATTATTTTAATATTTATCAAGTTTAATATTTATATTCATGCAAAAATAGTGATATTACATATAATTAATCTATGAAAGCTTCCTTCAAGTACTTAATACCTATTTTATTTTTAATTTCATGCAATCCTGATTCAGACAGTAGCTTTGATGCAAGCTCATTGATAGTACCTGATTATAAATTTTCTAATCATCTTGTTGAATGCATTTTAAAAGATGGTGCAAACTTACTAACCCTTGAAATTTTTTTATCTGACTTAGTCAAAGACAAATTCTATAAAAATAACCAATTTAGATTAAGGGCATATTTCCCAAAGGTTAATTATGAAAATAAGTTTATATTAAATATTCAAAATAATTCAAATGAAGACATCTATTCACCTTTGATAAATGATTTAAGTTTAAAGAGCTTTGATCAAATCGCTTCATGTAATTTTATAACACCAGAGTTAAAAGGAATTTCATTATTTGATTCTGAAATAATAGATAAAACATTACCAAATACATCTGAAATCCTTAAATGCAATTATAACGAGGGCTTTAATTATGGAACTTTTAGAATAGCTGTAGATAGATTCCTTAATCAAATGTCTTCATTAAAGATTCCATATCAAATCCTATACTTGCAGGACGAACTTGTTGCTGATAATTTTATATGGATAAATAATTTTTATAGCGAAGATTACTCAAAAAAAATAAATGATTTTTGGATAAATACACCTGAAGCAAGAGAAATCAAGAATGAATTTTTAAATAATGCTCAATGCATAGAGTCTAATATCTATTACTCCTTTGCAGTCAATTAAAAAAAGAGAGCAATATGTTTTCTTTTTTATTATAATCACACCCTCAATAGCGGGTATCGTATAATGGCTATTATAAGAGGTTTCCAACCTTTTGATGAGAGTTCGATCCTCTCTACCCGCTCCATTTAAATAATTGTTTATCTTAAAATAGTTTCACTATCACTAAATTCATTACATGAAATACACCATGAAGGAACCAATCTATAAGATAATTCATTCAGATTAGCTTGCGCAATATACTTTGAGGTAACCAAAGAAGTAAGAAAGGCAGTTGTTTTATGTACTCATAATATATTTTTATAAAAAAAAGCAGACGTAATGTCTGCTTTTAATAAGACCTAGGGGATATGAATTTAAAGAGGATATTCAAAGGTCTACACTTATATGACTAAAAATTTTTCTAAAAGTTCAAAGTTCTTTATAAAAAAATAGGAAAATGATCCTAGAATCAAACAAGAGCCTAGTGGGATTTTATCCTGGAAGGAGTTTTTAAAAAAAATAAATATAAAGCAACCAAATAGAGCTCCAAGAAAAAGAATTAAACCTAATGAAAATGGTCCAAATAATCCTCCAATAGCTCCAAATAATATAAAGTCGCCACCGCCAATGCCATCTTTTTTGCGAATGAATTTAAAAATAAAATTTATAAACCACAATGACATATAGCCAAGCAGAAATCCATATAATGAAAATAGAAATGGTGATAATCCAAAGAATATTGCAATATCAGTAACAAAAATATTTAAAAAAATATTTCCTAAAAATCCACAAAGAATTAACAGTAAATTGATAGATATAGGAAGGTAATAATATTTAAGATCTAAAAAAAATAATATATAAAATAAGAAAAATAATACTAGAAGAAAAAAGAAAGCTAATCCAAAACCATAAAAAAAAGCTACTACTAAGCCATAAAGTAAAAAAGATATTTCAGTAATAGGATAGAATATAGAAATATTTTTTTTGCATGAATTACATCTACCTTTTTGAATTAAAAAACCTAGTAAAGGCGTTAAGTGTATTAATTTTATTGATTCCTTGCACTTAGGACAAAATGATCTCGGAGATACCATGCTTATGCTTTTTGAATCATTCTTTAGATTTAATGAAAATCGGAATATTATTGATGATGCAAAACTGCCAATGCTAAGCAATATTAAAGAGTAAATAAATAAATCTATATTTATAAAAGAATCAAAATTATTTAGATGATTAAAATTGAATATATTATTCAATTTATTTTTTTCTTGTTATATAAAAACAAATAGCTAGTAAACCTAAAACCGGGAGAGCATAAAGACCAATGACCATCAACTTATCTATCATTTATTTTTCCTGAAGCCAAAGCATCGGGTCTTCTAAAGTCACCATAACCAGAATACTTTTTATTTTTGTACATTATAGTTTGAATGCACGTTAATGGTTCTGTTATTTCAACATAATATCCCATTGCCTCTAATTCATTTCTTGTTTTGGTGTCAACTGAAAATTCTACATCTAAAACATCTGGTTGCCACTGATGATGAATTCTTTTAGCAAATGTTGCTTCTTCCAAATTCATTTTAAAATCTACAATATTTAAAATTGATTGAAGTACTGCAGAAATTATTCTTGATCCACCTGGGCTTCCTGTTGTGAAGAATAATTCTCCTTCTTTCATTACGATAGTTGGAGTCATTGAGCTTAAAGGTCTTTTCCTAGGAATAATTTCATTTGCTTTCGCACCTAGTAAACCAAATTGATTAGGGATTCCTGGAGCTGCAGAAAAATCGTCCATTTCATTATTCATTAATATGCCTGTTCCTTTTATTACCACCCCAGATCCAAAAGTAGAATTTAAAGTATAGGTTGAAGAAACTACATTCCCTTGACTATCAGCAACAGAGAAATGTGTTGTTTCATTGCTCTCACTGTCTAGATACATGCCAGGATGTATATCAATAGATGGTGCGCTAGAGCCTAAACTTATTTTTTCATAAATTTCTTTTGAATAATCATGACTTAATATTCTTTTAACTGGCACGTCAAAAAAATCTGGATCTCCAAGATATTTTGATCTGTCAGCATATGCATATTTCATTACTTCTGTAAGAAGATTTATATAATGAGATGAATTATGTTCAAGGCTGTCCAAATTATAATTTTCCAAAACATTTAACATTTGTATGATATGCACTCCTCCTGAAGAGGGCGGACCCATTGTTATTATTTTATTATTTCTATAAGAAGAAGTAAGTGGCTCTCTCCATACAGGATTATAATTTTCTAGATCATAGACCGAAATAAGACCACCATTTAGTTTCATATCATTAGCAATTTTTTTTGCTATTTCGCCTTTGTAAAAACCATCCTTACCATTTGAAGAGATTTTTTTAAGAGTACTTGCTAAATCTTTTTGAAATAATTTTCTATTTTTAAAATCTGGAAAATCGGCTTGAAATATTTTCTTAGTCTCAGGAAAGTAAGACATTTTTTCATTATATTTATATAAAATATCTGCCATATATGGAGATATTTCAAAACCTTCTTCTGCATAAAAAATTGCATCTTCAAGAAGATCCTTCCATGGCAGGGATCCAAATTTTTTATGCACTTCCCAAAGACCCGCAACAGTTCCTGGGACACCGCTAGCAAGATATCCAAAAGTTGAAAGTTCATCTTTGTTGAATGTACCATCGGCATCTAGATACATGTCCCTATAAGATTTTTCTGGTGCTTTTTCTCTATAATCTATGGAATATGCTTTTGATGTATCTTTGTCGTACATAACCATAAAGCCGCCACCACCAATATTTCCAGCCCTTGGCAACACAACTGCTAATGTAAAGGCTATTGCAATCGATGCATCATATGCATTACCACCTTTATTAAGAATTTTTTCACCAACTGATGTTGCTAAGAAATGTTGTGTAGTGACCATGCCATTCAAACTATATGCTATCTCTTTCTGTGCAGGCTCATATCCTAAGGTATTTAGGTATGCAATGGGCTCAGACGAAAAAAGGTTTATAGAAATAAGAAGCAACCAGCAACTATATAAAATATTTTTATTATTTATGGCTTTCAACTGCGACATTTTTTGCCCATTTGTAATTTGCTTTTCCATTTGGTGCCCGTTGAACCTCTTCAACAAATATCACTTTCTTTGGAAGTTTATAACCCGCAATAAATTCTCTGGTTGATTCAACCAAATCGGCTTCATTTGTTTCTTTATTTTTTTCAATTGACACAACAGCAACAACCTTTTGTCCAAATTTTTTATCATCAACACCAACTACAAGGCAATCAAAAACCTCTTTATTTCTTTTTATTGCTTCTTCAACTTCTTCGGGATAAATTTTTTCTCCTGCAGAATTTATACAATTACTTCCTCTTCCAAGAAGAGTAATAGTTCCATCTTTTTCCAATTTTGCATAATCGCCTGGAAAACTATATCGAATACCATTAACTTCTTTAAATGTTTCTGCAGATTTTTTTTCATCTTTATAGTATCCGACTGGGACAAGTCCGCTTGTTCCAATCAGGCCAATTTTTTTAGATCCTGGTTCTAAAATTTCTCCATCATCAGCAATAACTATAACGCCTGGATTTAAAGAAAATTTTGCTGTTTTTGGTGGATTATCTCTTGTTGAGACTGAGCTACCCATTCCTCCTTCTGTAGAACCCATCGTATCCATAAGTTGCATATCATGATGCTTTAATAAACCATTTTTAACTTCTTCACTCCACATAACTCCACTTGATATGATTACCTTAACGGAACTTAAATCATAAGGTTTTCCAACTTCATTTGCTCTATCAAGAGCATCTAACATTGGCTTAGCAAAGGCATCCCCAACGATAACAATATTTGTAGTTTTAGTATCTTCAACTTGAGTCCATAACTGATCTGCATCAAAACCAAGATTTTTTGAAGTAATAGCAGTGCCTCCAAGTAATAAAGGCAAAAATGCACCTAGCCACATTCCAGTGCCATGCATTAAAGGGCAACCAATAAGACTTTTTATAAAAGTATCGTCTTTTTTAAAATTATGAATTTGTTCTTCTAAATTATTAATATCCTCTGGCACGTCATAGCCCATTGCTTTTAATGTTCTAAAAAGAAAAACAAGAAATTCACCTTGTTTATACATTACACCTTTTGGCATACCAGTCGTCCCACCTGTGTAGAGCATATAAACTGTATCTGGATCTCTATAGATTCTTTCCATTGGTTCACAGGCCTCTAACAATTCTTCATATTTGATTGCATGATCAAAATGAGATTCTGTTCCATCAGCAACCTCAATCCAGGCCTTAATATTTGGTAATGAATCTGCTATTTCTTTAATTCTTGAGCTGTAACACGCATGATAAAAGACAGCCTCTGAATCTGAATTATCTAAAAGATATATTAATTCTTCAGCAACGTATCGATAGTTAACATTTATAGGAACGCCGCCAATTTTAAAAATAGCATTTTGCGTAACTAAATATTCATTTGAATTATTAAGATAAAGGCCAGCTTTAGAATTAGCAGATAATCCAGCATTAATTAATGCAGTTGCAATTTTGCTAGATTTTAAATCATAATCTTTCCAAGAAACGATCTCGTCACCACTAATTAAAGCATCATTTTCAGGAATAATATCTGAAATCATTTCCCATACAGAAGCAAAATCTAAATTCATTTTTTTTCCTCGCATTTTTTATAACCTTAATGAGTTATACCCAATAATTATAGTATCGTTATAATAATTATAATAAAAGAAAAAATATTTTTTAAAACATTATGAAAGATCCAGAAATATTATTTAGAGAAATAACTAATGAATTAACTTCACCAGGTCAAATATTTGAAACCAGAGATTATAAAGATTCTAAAAATATTACCCATAAAGAGTACGCTTCTTTTCCTGATAATTTAAAAGGTTACTTTGATTTTGGATTGCTCCATGGAGAAAAAGAGTTTTTAGTATATGAATCTGAACGTTTTTTATTTAAAGAAGCTTTAGCTAAAGCAGCGCAAGTTGGTAATGCTTTGCTTGCAGAAGGAATCTCAAAGGGAGATCGCGTTGCTATATGTATGCAAAATAATCCTGAATTTATTTTTGCATATATGGGAATCGTTGGGATTGGGGCTGTTTGCGTTCCGCTAAATTCTTGGTGGGTCCCTGATGAAATTACATATGCCGTTGAACACTGTGAAGCAAAACTTTTATTTGGGGACCAGAAAAGACTTCAGGGACTAGAGAATTTAGTAAAGGTAAAAAAAATTATTACTAGCTATACTCCTGATATTAATTTCATATGTTTTACTGATTTCATAAAAGATCATTCAAGTGAATGGCCAGACATACAAGTAACCCGAGATGACCATGCCACTATTTATTACACATCAGGATCTACTGGGAAACCAAAAGGAGTTTTGTCTTCACAAAGAGGTGTAATTTCTTCAATGTTTAGTTGGGCTTGTATATCAACAATTCTTAGTGAAAGAGAAGGCAGAATGGGAAAAGATACCACTCCATTGGCAAGCTCGGAATCATGCATTCTTTTATGCGTACCCTTATTTCATGCAACTGGAAGCCATGTTGCTTTTTTGTTGTCTATATTAGTAGGAAGAAAGATCGTGATGATGAAAAAATGGGATGCTGGTGAAGCTATAAAACTTATTCATGATGAGAAAATAACAGATATTACTGGAGTTCCTACGCAAACCTGGGAGTTATTAAATCATCCAGACAGAGATCAATACGATTTATCTTCATTAAAAACTCTTGGTGGCGGTGGAGGTCCTAGGCCTGCTGAACATGTGAAGTTATTGGATGATAATTTTGAAGGTAGACCAGGTATTGGATATGGTTTAACGGAAACCAATGCATTAGGTACATTGGGAAGTGGAGATGAATACATTGGTCATCCATCTTCAGCTGGAAGGGTTGTTCCTCCATTAACAGAAATTAAGATTGTTGATAATGAATGGAATGAAATAGCAGAAGGTAAAATTGGTGAAATCGCAATCAGGTCACAATCAAATATGTTGGGATATTGGAAGAATGATGAGGCTACCTCTGAATGTATGAACAAAGAAGGATGGTTCAGATCAGGAGACATGGGTAAATTTGAAGGACCCTTCCTATATATTGTAGACAGAATAAAAGATATGGTAATTAGAGGTGGCGAAAATATTGCATGTCCAGAAGTTGAAAATGCTATATATGAACATCCAGACGTACTAGAAGCTTGTGTATTCGGAATACCCGATGAACGTCTAGGTGAAATACTTTGTACTTCAATTTTTTTAAAAAAAGACTCAGAATTGACTGAAGAAAAATTAGCTAGTTTTTTAACTAATAAGTTAGCTGCTTTTAAAATACCCGCAATCATTAATTTTTCACCAATAAATCTCCCCTTAGTAGCTTCAGGGAAGTTCGATAAACCAGCATTAAGAAAAATATTTATTTCTAAAAATTAATTTTTTTAAATTTTAGCTTTCAAAATCAATAAAAAAGAGTAAAAATACATCTCAATTAATTTTTTAAAGATTTGTATTGAATATATTAGTCATCGAAGACGAGCCAGATATTAGAAGAACCCTTGAATATAATATTGCACGCGAAGGCTTTAATGTATTAACTGCATCATCTATATCAGAAGCAGAAGAAGCCATTAAATCATACTCAATAAATCTAGTCCTGTTAGATTTAATGCTACCCGATGGCTCTGGACTAGAGCTTTGCAAGAAAATTAAATCTAATCCTAAAACTGAATATGTGCCTGTATTAATTCTTACTGCTAAAGATGATGAAGTTGACAAAGTAGTTGGTTTTGAGTTGGGTGCAGATGATTATGTGACAAAACCTTTCAGCGTTAGAGAGTTAATTTTAAGAATAAAAGCAGTTTTAAAGAGAGGTCAAGTAAAAAAAGAAATCGTAGAGGTTGTGCGTCAATTTGGTGATTTAAAAATAGATATCGAATCTCACGAAGTGTATGTGGATAATAATAAGATTGATTTAACAGCTTTAGAATTCAAATTATTAAATCAACTTGTTGATACTAGAGGAAGAGTTCAATCAAGAGATCATTTGTTAGCGGAAGTTTGGGGTTATAGCTCAGAAGTTACAACTAGAACAGTAGACACCCACATAAAAAGATTAAGAAACAAATTAGGCACAATGGGGAAATACGTTCAAACAATTAGAGGTGTTGGTTACAAATTCTCAAGAAGTCCTGACTAGATTATGGGAATTAGATCCCAAATATTTATTGTAGTCTTCATATCAACCGGTCTTGGTATTTTGATTTCTAATATTTTTTTATCAAATTCAAATATTTCATTGTTGCTCGTAACATTATTGTTGTTTATTATTGCTACCGCAGCATCGACATATTTTGCAAATTTCACTTATAAAAGCATAAGTGAGCTTGAAGCGGTAACATCAAAAATTGCTGGCGGTAAGACTAAAAAAAAATATATGCAAGCACTTCCAGTTAACAATAGCCAGTTTGGAAGTGTTGCAAAGAGTATCTTTGAGATTTCTGAAAATCTTAAAGATAAAATAAATCTTATAGCAAAACAAAGAGATCAATTTGGTTCAGTTCTCGACGATCTTGGAGAAGGGATTATTGTTGCCAATCGAGATGGAGATATTAAATATGAAAATGAAAAATTCTCACAGATATTAAACCTTAGTGAGGTTATTGGAAAGAATATAGAAGAATTAAACATCAAATCTCTAAATTACTTATTCAGAAGGTCTAAAAAGAAAAAACGTGCAGATATTGAATTTGAAATCGAAATAAATAATAAGACAACTAGATGGGTTCTTGCCACAATAAACCAATCAAAAAATACTAATGAATTCATTATGGTGGTCCATGATATAACTCAATTAAGAAGGTTTGATTCAATGAGAAGAGACTTTATTTCAAATCTTTCTCATGAACTAAGAACTCCCGTCAGTGTTATAAGAGCTAATTCTGAAACACTAATTGATGGGGCTCTTGAAGATAAAGAACAAGCTAAAGTTTTTGCTAAAGCAATTCTTCATAACTCAGAAAGATTGACTGATATGGTTTCATCACTCTTAGATCTCACAAGAATAGAATATGGCGAACTAAAACTTAATTTTCAGAATATTGATCTTAATCAATTTATGAATAATTTTATATTATCCATTACAAACTTATCAAAGAAAAAAGATATTACTATTGAATTTCAATCTAATCATGACGGTGATATTTATGCTGACCCTCAGGCAATTGAGAGAATTATGAATAATTTGGTTGATAACGCTATTAAATATTCAGATATTGGATCTGAAATTAATATTATTACAAGCAGTGATTCTGATAATTATATTAAAGTCATGGTGGAGGATAACGGTTCTGGTATTTCAGACGAAGATCAAGACTTCATTTTTAGTAGATTTTATCGAACTGCTTCTGCTAGAGCCACTGATAATCAAGGCAGCGGGCTAGGTCTTGCAATTGTTAAACACCTAGTTAACAGCTTAAATGGTGAAGTTGGAATAGATTCAATACCGGGCAAGGGATCAGTGTTTTGGTTTACAGTTCCAAGAGTTTAAACTCATATCTTTACTTTTTTACAAAATATGGCTAGAATTGTCACACGTTTGTAACAAATTCGTTGCAATTTTGTCAATAAGGAGTTGACAATGGTTAGAAATATTTGGAAAAAATTTCATATCCTTATGAAGTCTGGAAGACTTACTAAAGTTATTAAAGTATCAGGACTTAACTAGTAATGAATCATATTAAAAACTAAGCTAGAATGATAGCTCGTTTTTATTATGAATTTTATTAAAGTTAAAAAGATTATATTTCTTACATTCGCAGTTATCGCATCATCTCTTGTATTTGCGATTTCATTATCTATTTCTAACAAACCAGAAATAAAAAATATTAATATAGATAATATTACTAATTTTTCTTTTAATACTTCTATTGAGGCTGAATCCAATATTCCATCAGAGCCATCAAATAAATCAACATTTGATTATAAGGTTATTGGCTACCGGTCAGGAGGAGATGACTCTTCAGTAATTCTTAAGAAAGGCAATAATGAATATGTTGTTTCAAAAGGAGACAAGCTTGTTGGAAAGTTTGAATTAATTGAAGTTAATGAAAATGAAGTTATATTTCGTGATGGAGAAAAATTGTATAAAATTAAGAACCTTGGCGGTAAATAAGATATGAAAATAACCTCTTTAAAAACAGTACTAATTATTTTTTTTATATCGTTAAATGATCTTAATGCTCAAGATACCTTTATATTAAATTATGAGGATGTTGATATTAAGAAAGTCACTCAAGATATTGCACAGTTTTCAAAAAAAACAATTATTTTAGATCCCAGAGTAAAGGGGAAAATAACCATTTATTCCAATGCTAATTTAGACAGAGAGCAAGTATGGAATGTGTACTTAAGAACTATACAGGTTAATGGATTTAGCACAATTTCAGAGGATGGTTTTTTAAGGGTTATACCAGAGAACGAAGCAACCAGAGACAGAACATTAGATTACTCTGGTGGTAATTTTGAAACAGCAGTTATACCATTAATTAATAGATCAACAGATGAAGTTTTACCAATGATAAAGCCAATAACTGGGAGACAAGCTCATCTATCTAGTATACCTTCTATTAATTCAATATTGCTTGTTGACCGCTCATCCAATGTTGCAAGGATAAGAGATCTCTTGATTGATTTAGATAAGAACAATACTGCAAAAATTACAATAATTAAGTTAGATAATCTCTCGTCAATCGAAGCAGTCAGGATATTGGATAGACTTAAAACTCAAAACAATCCAACAATTAATAACTTTGTTGCAATACCATTTACTCCATCAAATTCAGTAATATTATCTTCTAATGATTTTATAACTAAAAATATTACCTCAACTCTAAAAACTTTAGACAAGGATATAACTAGTGATGATTTAACTGATGTTATATATTTAAAAAATGCAAAGGCTGCTGATGTGGCACCAATCCTGAATTCAATTGCTAGTACTTTTGTAAGTGACTCAGAAGGAACAAAAACCGTTATAACTTATCATGAAAAAACAAATTCCTTGATAATTTCCTCTGCAGAAGAAAATTTAAATTCTATTAAAAATATTATTGCTAAGCTAGATATAAGAAGAGCTCAAGTTTTAGTTGAGGCTATTGTTGTTGATCTATCAGAACAGGCAGCTAAATCTTTGGGGGTAGAGACTATTTTTGCTGGCGATGATCAAGACAGTATACCTATAGGTATTACTCGTTTTTCTGGTAACGGACCTGATCTATTAGGTATAGCTGGAGCCTCTGATGATGATACAGATGTAACACTGACGACAACCGCAGTATCATCTTTGTTAAATACTCAAGGATTGGTAGCAGGGTTTGGAGATATTAATAATGGAAAAGATAATTTTGTTGGTATTTTAAATGCAATAGCTTCAGATGTTGATTCCAATATCCTATCAACACCTTCAATCTTAGCTATGGACAATGAGCCTGCAAGATTATTTATAGGTCAGGAAATACCAATAACAACTGGTGAAAGTCTTGGAACTAATAATTCCAATCCATTTAGAACAACTTCAAGACAAGAAGTCGGAATTGAATTAGAGATAACCCCGCAAATCAATGAAGGAATGTCTGTAATACTAAATATTAAACAAGGAGTTTCTGGAATTGCTGGCGTTGCTCAAAGTGGAACAGATCTAATCACTAATAAAAGAGAAATAGAAACGACTGTTCTGGTTGATAATAATCAAATAATTGTTTTAGGCGGTTTGATTGATGAAGATACTCAAGAAGTTATTTCTAAAGTGCCTGTTTTAGGCTCTATACCTCTATTAGGAAAATTATTTCAATCATCATCTAGCACTTCAACTAAAAAAAACTTAATGGTTTTTCTAAAACCTACCATTCTTATAGACTCCAATTCAGCTCAAGAGATTTCACTAGAGAAATATAATTACTTTAAAGCTCAACAAGAGATGGATAAAAAAATAGAAATTATTGATCTTACTAATAAAAGTGAATGAGTATGGCTGAAGGTCATATTAAAAATATTAAATTTGATGTTCTCCCATATGATTTTGTAAAAGAAAATGAAGTAATAGCCTCTGTAACAGAAGAGGGAGGTTATATCGTAACTTCGCCGTTTCAATTGACAACAATTTTATATCATGAGATTCAAAGATATTTAAACTCAAGTTTTCATTTTGAAGTTTGTAGTACAGAAAGTTTTAACGAGATTCTTACAAACTCATTCTCATCATCTGATCACAATAATCAAATTTCAGAAGAGCTTTCTGATGAGTTTGATCTGCAGGATTTTGCAGGAAGCATAAATGCAACTGAAGATTTGTTAAGTGGAAATAATGATGCACCTATTATTAAATTAATAAATGGTATTTTAAGTCAAGCAATTAAAAGTCGAGCATCTGATATCCATTTTGAGCCATATGAAAGTCATATAAAGATTCGATTCAGAATTGATGGCATATTAAAAGAAATTCTTAGGCAGGACAGCAAGATTGCGTCTGTATTGATATCTAGAATTAAAATTATTTCAGGTTTAGATATTTCTGAAAGACGCATGCCTCAAGATGGAAGAGTTTCTCTGTCTCTCGGAGATAAAAATGTTGATGTAAGAGTTTCATCATTACCATCTTCATACGGAGAAAGAATCGTTTTAAGAATCTTAGATAAACAAGCAGCTCAAATTAACATTGATGACTTAGGGTTACCCTCTGCAATACTTTCTAATTACAAAACATCATTAAAAAACCCTGAAGGAATAATATTATTTACAGGTCCTACAGGATCTGGCAAAACTACAACGTTATATGCTGGATTAAGATATTTAAATGATTCTTCACAAAATATTCTTACTGTCGAGGACCCTATTGAATATACATTAGATGGTATTGGTCAGACTCAGGTTAATACAAAAACTGGTTATACCTTTGCAAAAGGGTTAAGAGCGATTCTTAGACAGGATCCTGACGTGGTCATGGTTGGAGAGATGAGGGATGTTGAGACAGCCCAAATAGGAATTCAATCCAGTTTAACTGGACACCTCGTTTTATCGACTGTTCATACCAATAGCGCTGTTGCAGCCATTACAAGACTAAGAGACATGGGCATTGAATCATTCTTGTTAGCATCAAGTCTAAGGACAATAATTTCACAAAGGCTTGTAAGACGCTTATGTTCCTCTTGCAAGATTAAAAGCAAACCATCAAATGAGTCTATTGAAATTTTTCACATCAATAAACAATCTACCGTATACCGCTCCAATGGTTGTGATGCCTGTAATAAAACCGGATATCAAGGAAGAATTGCTATTGCAGAATGCATACAAATAGATAAAAAAATGAAGGATTTTATTCATAATAATGCTTCAGAAAATGAAATTGCAGACTATGTTTTCAAAGATACCCAATCAATTGAACAAGCTTCAGTTAATCTGATATTAGAAGGTATTACATCTTGTGAAGAAATAATTAGAGTTAATAATATCAAAGAAGATGCCAGCATATAGTTATACAGCTATTTGCGAAGCAGGTAACAAAAAGAAAGGTATCCTCAGTGCTAATTCTGAAAGAGAGGCAAGAAAATTAATTAAGGATCTTCAACTAACTCCATTAAAGATAACCGAATCAAAAGATACTAGTAAATCATTAAAAATTAAAAATAAAGATATTGTGGTAATGACAAGACAATTATCAACACTATTAGAAGCAAGCACACCTATAGTTGAAGCTTTAGATATAACGGCAAACCAGATGCGAAACAAGAATCTTATATATGTGATTTACAGTCTTAAAGAGGATATTATCCAAGGCAAAAGATTGGGCGATTCAATGAAAAAATTCCCAGGAGTTTTTTCAAATACCTATGTCTCAATGGTCTCTGCTGGAGACTCATCAGGGAATCTAGATGTAGTTTTTTCTAGATTGGCTGATTATCTTGAGGAGAGCGCATCAATTAGGCAAAAAGTTATTTCAGCATTGACATACCCTTTAATTTTAATAGCATTTTCTTTTATTGTAATAATTTCTTTGTTGGCCTTTGTTCTTCCTCAGGTTGTAAGTCAGTTTATAAAAGCTGGAGCAGACTTGCCTTTTATTACTAAATTGTTATTAGGTATCTCAAACAATATCACTCTTATAGTTTTTATATCTCTAGCAATTTGTTTGAGCTTTTATTTTTTTTACAAGAAATATACTAAAAGTACAGAGAACAAAATTAAGGCCCATAAAAACATTCTACAAATACCTCTTATAGGCAACTTTATTTTAAATTCAGAACTTGAAAGGTTTGCAAGCACAATGGAGCTGCTTATGGCTTCCGGTACAAACCTAGACATAGCTTTAAAAGAATGTTCAAAGATTTTTAATAATCAATATTTAGCAAATATTATACGCAACTCTAGAAATGATGTAATTGAGGGCAAAGATTTTATTGGTGCGCTAAAACAAGATAACGCTCTTCCTGATATTTTTATCCAACTATTATCCAGTGGCTACAAATCAGGTAATTTAGTAAAAATGTTTAATAAAATTGCTCATTTTTTGAAATCTGAAATTGAAACAAGGAGAGCTATTTTCTTATCATTACTTGAGCCAATTGTAATTATTATTATGGGTGGATTTGTTATGCTGATTGTTCTAGCTATACTTATACCTATAATGCAAATGAATACATTGGCGATATGAATAATATAAAAAAAAATACAAATAGAGGCTTTACATTAATTGAATTGATGGCCGTACTAGTTATATTAGGGATTCTAGCAGGAATAGTTGCCATAAGCGTTGATCCTGTTTTTCAAAAAGCTAATTTTGAAAAAATTAGAGCTGATATGGCAAACACAAAAAAAGCATTAGAGATTTATAGGTTTAATGAATTAACATATCCGTCTACATCTCAAGGGCTTGATGCTCTAGTAAAACCACATTCTGAACTAAAGAATCCATTTTTATATCCTGAGGGTGGTTATATATCTTCTATTCCAAAAGATCCATGGGGTAGGGAGTATATATATGAACATCCATCAAGGAGATCACTAAAATATGATTTATACACTCTTGGAGCAGATGGTATAGAAGGTGGCTCAGGTGAGGATGCTGATGTTGGTAATTGGATGCAACAATAAAAAAAACTCACACGGATTTACCTTAATTGAAATACTTATAGTATTGGTAATTATTGGTATTTCTGCCACTTTAATCACCATAAGTTTTAATTCAATTACTTCAATTGATAAACAAACTTCTTCGATAGAGAAATCTATAAAATTTCTTGCTGAAGAAAGCATCATTTCTGGCAGCGTAGTCTTGTGGTATATCCATCCCAATAAAGAATATGCTGCATATTTAGTTGAAGAAGGCAAAGAAAAAGAAATTAATGGTTTCGATAATTCTGTTTGGAAGAATTTTTCATCATACAAAAAAACTTTTAGATACCTTGATGGAATAAAAATTGAATTAGGTAAAAATGAACCAGAGTCACCTATTCTTGTCTTTTATCCCTCAGGAGAAATTTCTGGTGGTGAAATTGATATTTACTATGATAATTATATTCAACGTTTAATAATTAAGACTAATGGAAAAATTTATAATGAAATTATTAACTATTAACAATTCAAAAAATGGTTTTAGCTTAATAGAGGTAGTCGTTGCATTATTTATATTGAGCGTTTCAGTTATAACTATTTATTCATTAATTATTTCTACAGCCACATCTTCATTTGAGCTAGAGGAAAGATATTTAGCAAAGGAGGTGGCTAATAACCGAATAGCTTTGATTAATACCATAGAAAAACCAATACAACCAGTCGAAAGAAGTGGTGAAATGGTTATGGGTGGAAAAAATTGGTACTGGAAAGAATCTATTAAAAAATCAACCAATGATGATTATTTTGAATATGAAATACTGGTAAGGTCAAACGATCAAGAGAATTTTATTTATGCAATTAAAGGATTTTTAAATAATGCGTAAAGGTTTTACATTAATTGAAGTCTTAGTATCTTTGGTTATTTTATCGATGATTGCAATAATTTCTTCAAACATTCTTCAATCTTCATTGGATACAGAAAGAACGGTAACCCAACGATTGCATTCTGCTAGAAGTTTAAATTTTTCTTCAATTATTATTAAAAGAGATATTAGACAAATAATTAATGTTCCTTTACGAGACTATTATGGAAATTCCATGCAAGCCACCATGGTTGGAAGTAATACTGATAAAAAAATATCGTTTAACAGCAAAATAAAATCTATATCCAATGACGTCTCCCCAATAAAGAGGATTGAGTATACCTTTCAAGATGAGACTTTTATAAGAAAGCAGTTTTTTTCAGCTAATCCTTATAATATTGATGAATATTTTGATTCACAGCTTATGAATAATGTCTCAAGCATGGACATACAATTTATGCATGAACGTCAATGGTATTCCAAATGGCCAATAAACCAAATCACACAAAGAAAAATTCCAACTCTAATCAAATTTCAATTTAAAAAAGATGGAAAAGATTATACCTGGATAATAGAGCCCAATATTGACTATGTATTTCAAAACTAAAGGGGTTGTACTAATTTCAATTTTACTGATAGTGCTCCTTCTTTCTTCTGTAGCTGTATTATTTGGTAATAAATATTTACTTTCGCTAAAAAGAGCACAATACATTGAATTTCAATCGTTATCCTTTAACTCCTTTAGAAATATTGAATCTTTATCTAAAAAATTAATCAATAAAGAACTTAGATTTAATTCAAGCAAATTATCTAAAAATAACCCAATTATTAATAATGAATTTACTTTCAATATTAATAATGCAGAAATTATTGGAAGAATTCGTGATGCTTCAAATTGTTTTAATATAAATTCTATAGTTAATGTTAATAATGGAAATTACGTTGAAAATACTAAAACTGTAAATGCTTTCAGAAGATTAATGGAGTTTTTAGATGTTGAAAGCAATATAACTGAAGAAATGGTCGATCAAATTATTGATTGGATAGATAAAGATTCAAATCCTAGAACATATGGATTGGAGGATTATTATTACTCTGGACCTTTACATACTCCTAGAGAGTATAGCGGTATGAGATTATTGGTTTCAATCGATGAGCTTAAAGGTATACCGGCATTCAAAGAGGTAAGTTGGAGCATATTTAAAGACAATTTTTGTGCGCTGCCTTTAGGAACAAATCTATCTTTAAATATTAATACATTATCAGAAAGCGATAGTTATCTTCTAACCGCAATGTATCCAAACATAGATTTAAAAGATGCAGAATATATAATTGATAACATACCAATGGAGGGTTTTGAAAATAACGACAATCTCCAAAGAGCTTTTCCAGATCTAGATTTTAGTATTTCCAATGGCGTTGTTAAATTCACATCAAATTTATTTGAATTAACTACAATAATTAAGTTTAATGATTATTCGGCATCTTCTAAAAGTATCATAGTTTATGGTTCTGACAGAAATGGCTATATTATTTCAAGAATCTATAATGGTATTTAATGAAAACTTTTATAATCTATCCGACTGATTCACAATTAAATGGTGGGTCATTTCTTAATAGTGATGACAGCTTTGTAAAAGCAACTAATTTTCAGGATATTCATGATTTTGAAACCCTTTCCCACAAAGATGTTCTTATATATTTACTACCTTCCTCGCTAATTAATAGTTATAGGTTTGAACAAAATAAAAATTTATCTAATCAAAATAATATAGCAAATTTTATCTCTGAAATTGATGTTCAACTAATTAATGAGGTTTCAGCAAATGAATTTTTTATCATTAATGATCTAGGTTTTGTGATAGATAGAGTTATCTATAAAAAAATAAATTCTTTATTAAGCGCTTTAAGATGTAAGGTGATCCTCTTGCCTGATTATTTTCTAAATCAAAAGAATGATTTGGATATGGTTACTGAATTTAATAAAAAATTTTTATTTTCATTTTCAGACAGAACAGGGACTTCTATTGAAGCTGATTCATTAGAACAATATTTAGATATTATTAATTATTCACTTCCTGAGTTTAATCCTATTATTTCAGTGCAGGATAAAAAGGCACAGAAACTATTAGGAGGCCATAAAAGCAAAGCTTCATCTAACTTATTCCAAGAACTTGCGATTAAAGACTTTAATAGCTTGCCTAATCTTTTTAAGTTTAATATTTCTATTAAAAATATTATAAAAAAAATGAATTTTAAAAAGCTAGAGCTATATGCTTTTGGAGCATTGATGGCATTGATGATCGCTACGCCATATACGCTAATAGCATTAAATAATAATTATGAAGATATCTATAAACAAGAAACATTTAATCTTTTTAAAAAATTAGATAAAAATACAAAAAGAGTTGTCACACCTAAGCTGCAAATAGATCAACTTATTAATCAGATACCTGACTCATATCAAACTTATAATAATGAAGATAATCTTAAAAATTTAGAATTCTTAACCTCATTGGGAGAACAATTCATAGATAAGGTTGAAATTGATTTTAATACAAATTCAGCGAAGATAACGCTTAAAAGCATGCCAGAAATTCAATATAACCTTATAAGAAATATAGTTAGTAAATTTAATATTACAATTTTAGATGAAGATATTACCCTTGCAAAAAATCTTGCTTCTGGACTAATCACAATTGAATTTAAACAATGAATAATTTTTTAAATAATCTTAATAATAGAGAAAAAAAATTAATAATGGCAGCTTTGTTGATTGTTTTCATATTTGTTATTTTTATGATTTCTAACAACGTTCTTAGTGCTTTGAATTTATCTAACAAAAAACTATTTAAAGCTAAAGATGATTATGAGTATGTATTTTTAAAAGTTGAAATCCTTAATCAGGCTGTTACAAATTCACAATCAAACATAGAAGATATTAACTTGTTTTTAAAAAATGAAAGATCCACCACTGTGTTTGAAAGCGAAATTATAAGTGAGAGTGATGGTGTTAAAGTTATATTCTTAACAAATAATTTAAAAGACTCAATATCTGTTTCAAATGAAATTTCAAATAAACTAAACATGAAATTACAAGGAGTGGATTATTCTAAACTTGAAAACCAGGCTAAGACCATTCTTTTTTTTAGCCAGCTTTAAAGAAATCTAGTACCCAAAAATATCTGAGATATATTTATTAACATGGGAGCATATTAAAAATAACTTTTATATTATTAACAATGATTAGTCTTTATAAATTGATATTTTTTTAGAATAAAGTTCATTAAATATCTTTACTGCAATAGAATCAGAAACACCCCATTTGGTTGACCGTATTTCTTTAATCTTTAATTGGTTAATTATTCTCTCATAAATTAGCATTGCAAAATCAATAACATCAGCTCGGTCTGATGAAAAATTATAGGTATCTATTTTTTCATTTAAATTCAAATTTTTTAAATTCTTTGCATTCTTAACAAATTCTTTTGAGGACATTTTTTTAGAATTACAGCTATTTAAAAACGCTTTTATATTTCCTCCAAGGCCAATCAAGGTATGAACATCATTATGAACAGAAAGCCACTTTTTTAGCCTTTGCCATTCTAATTGTTTATCTTTTTTAAGCATCATCCGAACTGCACCAAGTTGAAAAGACTGAATAAAATGCTCACCATCTTTATAAATATATAGTTCAGTACTTCCTCCGCCAACATCCACAAATATTTTCTTAGAACTTGATTGAGCTTTTGGATGATAGCTTATTAATTTTGCTTCTTCTAACCCAGAAATAATTCTTAGGGGATGATTAATTTTATTTTCCACAAATCTTCTAGCATCTTCAGAGTTAGTGCTATTTCTGAAGGCGCTAGTAGCAACTATTTCATAAAGTACTATTCCTTCATTCTTAAAAGTTTTTTGATATTTTTTAAGAGTTTTGATTAATTCTTTGAGCTTAACTTTTGAAAGATCACCATCCTTGAATACTTCTGCTCCCAACCTAATTGGCGATCTTACGCTTCCTATAAAATTAATAGAAGTAGAGCTTGTGTTAAATATCTTAGATTTAACTGCATTAGTACCGATGTCAATTGAAGCTATTTTCATGAGTCAGTATATTTACTTAGGACCATAAACTGCTCATAAGATAGATTTTCAAAACTTATACCTTCAAGATTTGTAGAATAATTATTTAAAGATTTTGACCAGTTTGTTGGCTTAAGTATCTTCTTGCCTTCGTATTCTGTTTTGATTAATAAGTACCTTAGCGACGTTAGTCTAGCAATCATTTTATTATTAGAATTAATTGATATCCATGGATTCACATCTGTACTGGTTCTATCAAACATCTGTTCTTTATAAAGGGTGAATGCATTCCACTTAGTTATAATTTTTTCATCATTCTTAGACAACTTCCAATACTTTAGCTCTGAATTCTTTCTTGCTTTCATTCTGATTTTTTGCTGATCTCTTGATAATGAAAAATAAAATTTTGTCAGTTCGATACCATCTTCTATTTGCCTATTCTCCCACTTATTAACTCTTTTCATAAAAGATCTATATTGATTTTCTGTGCAATATCCCATAAGCGGCTCTGTTATAGCCCGTGTATACCATGATCTATCAAGAAATGAGATTTCACCGCTTTTAGGTAATGTTTTTTTCCATCTTTGGAACCAATGGGAAGACTCCCACTTAGTTGGAATACCAAGTTGCACATAGTTAAAGTGTTGCGGCCTTAAATATTCAGAAAAAAATCTTATAGCAGTGCTCTTGCCAGCTGTGTCTCTCCCTTCAAAAATAATGCATAATTTCCGATTATTCTTAATGACATCTTCTTGAAGCTTTAATAATTCAATTCT
>CEWO01010350.1_pt1 | contig 39115 bp, 33 predicted proteins | sample 361561 | NCBI WGS metagenome assembly CEWO01 (sample SAMEA2623627, study PRJEB7988) | marine metagenome | isolation source: saline water (ENVO:00002010), including
TGGATCTCTAGCAAAATTAGAAACTAATCCTTTAGCCCATGATTCAGTAGTTGATACACCTAAATTTGCCACTATTGATGACATCAAAGCCTGATTATATGCGTTTGATGATGACCTGACAAGTAACTTATTTTTCCACTTAGGGTTTGCTAAATCTTCATAGGTTGACAAGTCAGATTTACCAACCCTCTCATTGCTGTACACCACAATTCTAGCTCTATATGTTATCGGGGCCCAGTAACCATCTGAGTCTAATATGTCTTTTCTAATATTTTCATTAATAGCATTACTAGGAATCTTTTGGAGGACTCCTGATTCCCTTGCGTTATACAATTTACCAGCATCAACAGTGACAAATAAATCAGCTGGTGAATTCTCACCCTCATTTTTTAACCTTTCGATTAATTCATCAGCATTGGATTTAACTACATTTACTTTTATACCGGTTTTCTCGGTAAAGTTTTTATACTGCAATTCATCTACAGCGTAGTGCCTTTGGCTATATAAATTGACCTCGTTAACCATCTCTTTATTCGTGGAACAAGAAAATGCAATGATTAATAAAAGGAATATTATATTTTTCATTATTTCTTATTTAGATTAATTCTAAACTGCAAGTAAATAAATTATTTATTAAAAACAAACTATGACATTATAAACAATCTATAATATACATAAAGATATTTATGGTTAATTTTGAACATATGAAAACAAGAACAGAAAAAGATTCAATAGGCAATATAGAGGTGATTTCTGATAAATACTGGGGTGCGCAAACCCAAAGATCTCTTGAAAACTTTGATATTGGTTTTGAAAAAATGCCATGGGAGATTATTGAAAGTTTTGCCGTATTGAAAATGGCGGCAGCTGAGACTAATTTTGAATTAGGAGCTATAGACAAAGAAAAAATGGAGGTGATTGTAGCTGTTTGCGGGGAGATATTAGATGGAAAACTAATGGATCACTTTCCTCTTTCTGTGTGGCAAACCGGATCAGGAACTCAATCAAACATGAATGTCAACGAGGTGATTGCTAATAGAGCTCACGTGATCATGGGTGGTAGCTTGAAAGATAAAAAGAAAAAAATTCACCCTAATGACGACGTGAATAAGTCACAGTCTTCAAATGATACTTTCCCGACTGCGATGAATATGTCATCTTACCATCTTATTAATAGCTACACAATTCCTGCTATTGAGAACTTGTCAGCGGAACTAAATAAAAAAGCAAAAGAGTTTAAAGATATAGTAAAGATTGGAAGGACTCATTTTATGGATGCCACACCTTTAACATTAGGAATGGAATTTAGTGGTTATGTCTCTCAGCTAGACCATGCAGTAAAGACAATGAAGGAATCTCTCCCATACTTATCTGAATTGGCACTAGGGGGAACCGCTGTTGGAACTGGACTTAATACCCCAAAAGGCTACTCAAAATTAGTTGCTGAAAAAATATCAGAAATTACAGGCTATAAGTTTGTTTCTGCTAAAAATAAATTTGAGGCGTTAGCGGCAAATGATGCTACCGTTAAGGCTTCAGCTGCATTAAAAGGCTGTGCTGTATCTTTAATGAAAATAGCAAATGATATTAGAATGTTATCTTCTGGACCTAGAAGTGGTATTGGAGAAATATCTATCCCTGCTAATGAGCCAGGCTCATCAATAATGCCAGGAAAAGTTAATCCCACCCAATGCGAAGCTGTGACTATGGTATGCTCGCAGGTTATTGGAAATGATGTCGCGGTAAGTGTTGGTGGAATGAGTGGACACTTTGAGCTAAATGTATTTAAGCCAATGATGGCTCATAATGTCCTGAACTCTGCTAGACTTCTTGGAGATGTTTCTAATTCATTCAAAAATAATTGTGTAGAGGGGATTGAAGCAAACAAAAAAGAAATAAAGGAAAAGCTTGATAAATCATTGATGTTAGTAACCGCACTAAATACTCATATTGGATATGATAACGCTGCAAAAATTGCAAAAAAAGCATACGAAGACGGCTCTACATTAAAAGAAGCTGCTTTAGAACTAAGGCTCGTTTCAGAAAAAGATTTTGATAAATGGGTTGACCCAAAGAAAATGATTGGGTAAACCAATGATAGTATATAAAACTTTAGAAGAGATTGAGCTGATTAGAGAAAGCTCACAATTAGTTTCAAAAACTCTTGGCGAAATTAAAAAGTTAGTTTTTCCAGGAGCACTTCCAATTGATCTAGACAAAATAGCTGAAACTTTTATTAGGGATCATAACGCTGAACCAGGGTTTCTAGGCATGTATGATTTTCCTAATACCTTATGTATATCAATCAACGAAGAAGTCGTCCATGGAATACCAGGCAACAAACCCCTTAAAAACGGAGATGTAATTTCTATAGACTGTGGTGTTTTAAAAAATGAGTTTTATGGTGATCATGCTTATACTTTTGAGGTGGGAGAGGTCAAAAAAGAAGTTAAAAAACTTCTAGAGGTAACTAAAGAATCATTGTACAGAGGAATAAATAAACTAAAAGTTGGAAATAGAATTGGAGACGTAAGTAACGAAATACAAACCTATACTGAGAAGCATGGTTATGGGGTGGTAAGAGAACTTGTTGGTCACGGCCTGGGGAAAAAGCTACACGAAGAACCTGACATACCAAATTTTGGACATGAAAATACTGGAGCAAAAATAAAAGATGGGCTTGTCGTGGCAATTGAACCCATGATTAACTTAGGAACAAAAGATGTGGAGCATGGGCCAGATGGCTGGACTGTTATAACCGCTGACAGAAAACCTTCTGCTCACTTTGAACATAATATCGCGGTGGTGAACGGTAAACCAGAAATTTTATCAACATTTGATTTTATTGAAAATTCTTGATATACTTTATCATATCGTCAATATATTTTCTCTCGTTTGATAGTCTCGGCACCTTATTCTGTCCTCCAAGTTTCTTTTTAGTCTTTAACCAAAAGTCAAAGAATCCCTCTCTAACAAAATGTGTTTTTGGTTCTTTTAATGCAATATCTTTAAATCTTTTTGCGTCATAATCAGAATTAACCTTTCGTAGCTCATCATCTAATACTTTAGAAAACTCTTTTTTATTATCTGGTAGTTTCTCAAGTTCTATAATCCACTCATGGGCTCCCCTTTTATCTCCAGTGATAAATATTGGAGCAGCTGAATAATTACAAAAAGACATAGAAAGAAGCTTACAGGTATTAGATATTGCGGTGTCTGAGTTTTCAACTATAAGCTCTTCTCCAAATGCATTTATATAATGCTTTGTTCTGCCTGTAATTAATATTCTATATGGATTTATTGATGAAAATTTAATTGTGTCACCAATTCTATATCTCCATAATCCAGAAAAAGTAGAAATTAACAGGACATAATCTCTATTAATTTGAACCTGAGATAGGTCACAAACCTCTTTAGTATAAACATCTTCAAACTCATAAAAAATACCATGATTAGTTAATAATATCATTCCCTTAACCTTAGGGTCGTCTTGAAAAGCAATAAATCCTTCAGAGGCATTATAAGTCTCTAAATATCTCATCTTATTAGATGGGATAAGTTCTTTAAATAAGTTTTTATAAGGAACAAAAGAAACGGCGCCATGAATAAATAATTCTAGATTAGGCCACACTTCGAGAATGTTTTTTTTTCCAGTTACCTTAAGAACTTCCTTTATTAGAGCAATTGTCCAAGTTGGTACCCCTGAAAGGCTGGTGACGTTCTGATTTGATGTGATCTCAGCCATAAGTCTTAATTTCTTCTCCCAATCAGGCATGAGGGCAATATCTATATTCGGAGTCCTTAGCATTTTAGCCCAAAAAGGAAGGTTTTTCAACAGTATTGCTGAGATATCTCCAGTAAAAACATGTTTATTTTTTTTATAAGGAGCAAGTTGCTTACTACCGCCAAGAGCTAAGGCTAAACCATCAAATAGATTTGATTTTTTATAATTACCTAAATACACAGAAAGTAAATCTCTCCCTGCTTTTAAGTGATTTTGTTCTAATGACATATTTGATACTGGAATAAATTTACTCTTATCATTTGTTGTACCCGATGACTTAGCAAACCATTTAATTTTACCAGGCCAAATAATATTTGAATCCCCACTTAATACTTTTTCTACCTGAGGAAAAAACTCTTCATAATTGACTACAGGCACCTGATTTTTAAACTGCTCATACGTTTTAATTCTATCTATTCCATACCTCTTACCATATTCCGAATTACCCCCCTGATTAATCAAATCAAAAAATATAGCTTTTTGAAATTCTACTGGAGTTTTAATAAATTTTTGTATTGATTTTTCTCTGAATTTAAATAGCAGTCTTGCAATAGAAGTAACTAAACCCATTATTAAAGCTTTCTTTTAAGCTCAAAGCTCTGGCCTAAATATAATTTTCTCACCTGTTCGTCTGAAGCTAACTCTTCAGAGGTTCCTGATTTTAACAATTTTCCTTCAAACATCAAGTATGCTCTATCAGTGATTGAGAGAGTTTCATCTACATTATGATCGGTTATTAATATCCCTATGTTTTTCTTTTTTAAGGAGTAAACAATATTTTGTATTTCCTCAACTGCAATAGGATCTACACCAGCAAAAGGCTCATCTAATAAAATGAATTTAGGTTCCTTAGCTAATGCTCTAGCTATCTCTGTTCTTCTTCTTTCTCCTCCAGAAAGCACTCCTCCCATATTGTGCTGTATCCCCTCAAGGCTAAACTCATTAAGCAAAGAATCTACTCTATCTTTTTGTTCATTTTTGCTTAATCCTGTTCCCTCTATAACTGCAAGAATATTATCCCTAACACTTAAGTTTCTAAATACTGATGCCTCCTGAGCCAAATAACCAATTCCTTTTCTTGCTCTTTTGTACATAGGTAACTTTGTAATGTTCTCTGATCCTATATGGACTATTCCTGAGTCAGGCTTGATTAACCCAACGATAGAATAAAAAGTTGTAGTCTTTCCTGCTCCATTAGGCCCTAACAAACCTACAATTTCACTTTGAGCTACCTTAATTGACACATCATCAACTACTTTTTTTGTCCCGTAGGTCTTTGATAAAGAGTCAGCAGATAACGACATTTTTTTATTCATGAAACAAAAATATATATAAATAGTTTATATTATAACTTTTAACACTAACCAAGTTATAATGCTAAGAAGGAATAAAGTAAGGTTGTTTTTTTTCTTTTCAAACTTTTTAAAAGGTATTGCTTTTTTTGCTTTTGCTTTAGGATTCTATAAAATAACATTTAGTTACCTAGACCTATCTGCATTAAAAAACCAAATCACTTTTGACTTGCCTTCTACTTTTGTCTTTATTTTATTTTTCACATCTGAGGTTATTTTAGGAATTATACCTCCAGAATTATTTATGATTTGGGCAATTTCATCAAAGCCTATTAATTCTTATTTGCTATATGTTGTAGTCTTCTCAGCACTTTCTTACACAGCTGGCTTTAGCGCTTTCTTGTTTGGAAAATATCTTCATAACACATGGCTTTATGGGTTTATGAAAAAAAATATTATCGGTAAATACGAAAGAAAAATTAACGCATACGGATGGCTTGTAATTGTAGTAGCAGCCATAACTCCATTACCTTTCTCAGCGACTTGTGCTGTTGTAGGAGCTGTTGGTTTCAATAGAAATAGATATTTATTTTATTCTCTAGCAAGGTTTTTAAGATATGCTATTTATGGTTTTTTTATCTGGTTAGCTCACCCATTCTAGAAGTTTTTTATCTCTAAAATTTTATCCACAACATAGTCTGCCTCTTCAATAGTATTGTACTTGCTAAATGAAAAGCGAACATTCACGTTATTTTTTTTAATTGATATTTCATTTAAAACGTGGGAGCCAGAATCAGACCCACTTGTACATGCGCTTCCTGCTGATGCCGCTATATTATTAATATCTAAATTAAAAAGAAACATTTGCTGGTCTTGAATATCTGGTATGCTTACATTTAAAACTGTGTATAGACTTTGGTCTGCACTCTCAGATAAGCCATTAAACTCAACTCCTTTTATTTTATTTTTTAGCGAGTCTATCATGTGTTTTTTTAAAAATAAAATTTTATCCCTGTGTGGTTTCATATTTTCTGAGGCTAAGTAGAGAGCTTCTGAAAGACCAACGATTCCGTATACGTTTTCTGTGCCACCCCTCATGTTTCTTTCTTGTGCCCCTCCATGAATAAAAGGAGAAATTTTATGCTTATTATTTAGATATAAAAAACCAATACCTTTAGGGCCATGAAACTTATGTGCAGAACCAACAATTCCATGAATATTGATATCATTTAAATTTATTGGGTAATGTCCAACCGTCTGCACTGTGTCAGAATGAAAGACAATATTGTGTTGATCACAAAGTTTTGATATTGACTTTAAATCATTAATATTTCCAATTTCATTATTACCATGCATTAGGCTCACGACAGAGTTTTTGTTTTTCTTTAATAGAGCATTAAGATCTTCAAGATCTACCTTACCTTTTTCATCTATTTTTACATGTTTTATGTTAGTATTATAAGATTTATTTAAAAAATCACAACAATGCAAAACTGCATGGTGCTCAATTTTAGATGTAATTATCGTGTCTATTTTCTTCTCAAGCACAGTATTTATGAGAAACATATTATCAGCTTCTGTACCCCCTGATGTAAAAAAAATTTCTCCTGGCTCACAGCATAAAATTTCAGCTACCATTGTCCTTGATTTTTCTATTGCTGATTTTATTTCTCTACCTCTCTTATGAATTGAAGATGGATTCCCAAAACCATCTTCCATAAAAGGTAACATCTTATCTAATACCTTTTTCTCTATAGGAGTTGTTGCCGCATTATCAAAATAAACATTCATAATAACTGTAATTTAGATATAATTTTATTAGATAACTCCTCAGACTTCTCAATCGTTTCTGCCTCAGAAATAATTCTCATTACCGGCTCAGTGTTTGACTTTCTGATATGAACCCATGAGTTATCAAAGTCTATTCTAATTCCATCTTGAAGATCAATTTTTTCACTTGAAAAATCTTTTTTAAAGTTATCAATAACTTGGTTCAGGCTTCCCTGAAATTTAGTTTTAGTTTTTGTGATATAAAATGATGGCAGTGAGTTTTTAAGTTCAGATAAAGACACTTCTCTTTTAGCTAAAATTGATAAAATCATTCCTGTACCTATTAGAGAGTCTCTACCGTAATGTGTTTTTGGGTAGATAACCCCTCCGTTCCCTTCTCCGCCGATAGCGGCATTAAATTTTTTCATTTTTTCAACAACATTTATTTCTCCAACAGGAGAAGAGTAATAAGAGCCCCCTCTTTTTTCTGTGATTTTCTTTAAGGCTAAAGAAGAAGATAAATTTGAACATGTTACTGGAACTTTTAAATCTGAAATAAGAAACTCTGCCGCAGCAACTAATGTGTACTCTTCTCCAAAAGGAACACCTCTTTCATCAACTAAACATAACCTATCCGCGTCTGGATCTACCACTAAGCCTAAATCATAATCTCCACTTTTTATTACATCACAAATCTCAGTTATGTTCTCAGGTAACGGCTCGGGGTTGTGCGCAAACTGTCCATTGGGCTCACAATTAATTTCATGAATTTGCTCTATACCAAGTGACCTTAAAAAAGCAGGTAATGCAATGCCGCCAACAGAATTTATTCCGTCTACCGCAACCTTAAAATTTCTTTCTTTGATTTTATTTGGGAGAAGTATACTCTGAGATAAAATTAATTCTATATGGTCTCTGAGAGCATTTGAGTAGTTAGTAACTTTTCCTTTTTCATTTGTTACTGTTTTTTTTCTGGTCTCATCTCTTATCACAAGCGACACCTTCTCTGGCGAAAGAAACTCTCCTCTATGATTAAGTAACTTTAAGGCATTCCATTTCTCATCATTATGGCTAGCAGAAATCATTATACCGCCAGAAGCTTTTATTTTTTTTGTATAGATTCCAAGAGTGGGAGTAGTTACCATACCTATATCTATTACATCGCAACCTTCGTCTGATAATGTTTTTATAACTATATCTGATATTTTTTTTCCCGACTTCCTAGCGTCTCTACCCACAACAACGAGTTTAACATCGCGAGGCAAAATGATTTCTTGGAAATAAGCAAGCGTAAACTGCTGAACATCAATGTCTGAAAGAGAGTCTCCTGGAATATTCTCAAGGGTACCTCTTATACCTGAAATTGATTTGATTAAGGTCATCCTAACTTTTTTTACAATCTGTACCTGGGGCAACTGTTTTACCGCAGTAACCGCACTGCTCTCCTTCTGGGTTTAAGTAAGGGTTTTGAGATGCACACGTACCTTTGAATTCTCCTCCTTTGATAAAAATTAGCCTTAGAGATAATGCAAAAAAGAAAAACGCGACAAGAATTATAGCAATTATAGTTTCAGTCATAATCACAAAGTTATGAAATCAGTTTCTTATCTTTAATTAATATAAAATTTTTCTTTTTTAAATATGCCAGAAAACAAATTTGAAAATTTAAAAAGAGTTGTAGAAGAACTACGAGAGAAATGCCCTTGGGATAAAAAACAGACTATCAAATCTTTAAGAGCATTAACAATAGAAGAGGTTTATGAATTATCAGATGCAATAATATCAGAAGACAATATTAACCTAGAAGAAGAGTTAGGAGACGTGCTCCTGCATGTAATATTTTACAGCCAAATTGGAAAAGAAAAAAACCTGTTTTCTATTGATTCGATAATAGATAAATTGATAGTTAAGCTTAAAGAAAGACACCCACACATTTATGGAGATTTAAACGTTTCTACCTCGGAAGAAGTTGAAGAAAATTGGGAAGCAATTAAGAAGAAAAAAAAGAAATCCAGCAGAACACTATACGGTGTTTCAAAAGGGATTCCCCCCTTAGTAAAATCAATGGTAATACAAAAAAAAGTAAGGTCTGTGGGGTTTGATTGGGAAGAGGAAAGCCAAGTGTTAAACAAAATAGATGAGGAGGTTTCTGAACTAAAAACCGAAATTAAAAACAAAAATTCTAAAAAAATTAAAAGCGAAATAGGTGACTTGTTTTTTTCAATAATTAATTATGCCAGATTTATTGGTGTTGACCCTGAAGAAGCTCTTGAAAAAACAAATGTCAAGTTTATTAAGAGGTTTAACTTTATGGAAGATAAAATCTTAAAAGATGGAAAAAAATTTAAAGAGATGAGTCTTAAAGAGATGGATGAGTATTGGGAAATATCAAAATTAGAGGAAAATGAATAGTGGAAAAATTATAGAAAAACAAAGTTTTTTTGTTGATGAGCAGCAAGGACCTATTCGATTAGATAAATTTCTTTTTGACAAGCTCCCTAACGTTACAAGAAACAAAATTCAAGAGGGAATAAAAAATAACCATGTAGTTGTAAATAACAAAAGTGTTAAGGCTAGCTATAAAGTGAAAGCTAATGATAATATTAAAGTTGAAATATTTAAAAACGAGCGACCCTCAGAAATAAAACCAGAAGACATTGATCTTGATATTGTTTTTGAGGACAGACATATTTTAATAGTAAACAAGCAACCAGGAATGGTTGTTCATCCCGCTCATGAAAATTGGGAGGGAACTCTTGTTAATGCTCTTATGTTTCATTTTAAAAATTTACCTGAGATGGAGGGAAATGAAGGGAGACCAGGATTGGTCCACAGAATAGACAAAGAGACTTCTGGCCTTTTGGTAATAGCTAAAACACAACTGGCAATGAACTCCTTATCCTCCCAGTTTAAAGACCATTCTATTAAGAGAAAATATCAGGCCTTAATATGGGGTATGCCTATAGATAAAGAAGGCACAATAAATGTTAACTTAAGAAGGTCGTTAAAAGATAGAAGAATAATTGAGGGGTTTGCGGAGAACACTCTAGGTAAAAAAGCAATAACTCACTATAAGGTTATTGAAACTATACACTATATAACTCTTATTGAGTGTGAACTAGAAACAGGAAGAACTCACCAAATCAGGGCACACATGAAACATCTAGGGCATCCTATATTTTGTGACAAAACATATGGAGGAGACTTGGTTGTAAAGGGAAATCGGTTTACAAATTATAAAAAATTTGTTGAGAATAGTTTTAAAATAATTAACAGACAAGCTCTTCATGCAAAGAGTTTAGGTTTCGTTCATCCAAAAACTAAAAAAGAAGTTTTTTTTGATTCAGAATTACCTTCAGACATTCAAGAAATTATCAAAAAATGGAAAAAATATGAGGCCCCAAGAGATCATTAGATCATCCTTGGATAACTACCTAAAAGTTTAATGTTTTTCTCATATCTTTTATAAATTATCTGAAAATTATTATCAAGATAATGGCCCTCAAAATCTATATAAAAAACATATTTAAAGTCTGTTCCTTTTTTTGCTGGCCGACTCTCAAGTTTTGTTAGATTTATTTTTGCATCATGAAACTCTTGAAGAAATTCAGCTAAAACACCGTGGCCATCGGAAAGGTTAACAAGTATTGATGTCTTATCTTTTTTAGAAACCACATCATTTTGAGTTAGTGATAATATCACAAATCTTGTATGATTATCTTTAGAGTCCTCTATTCTGTCATAAAGAATTGGAACTCCCTTTTGAACCGCAGCAAACCTAGAACAAATAGCTGCTGAATCTGATTTTTTATCAGCATAAGAAACTGCAGCACTTGTACTATTAACAGGGATGCAGTCAATCTCTTCACTAAAGTAGTTTTCTATAAACTCTTTACATTGCTTAAACGCAATATCTTTAGAATAAATACTTTTTATTTTACTTAAATCTTTAGACCTAGTGGCAAATGAAAAACTAATAGATAAAGTTAATTCTGAAATTATTTTTAGTTTGCTAACACCCAAAAAATCTACTGTTTCTTGAACAATACCCTCTTGATTATTCTCTAAAGGAATTATACCGTATTTAGCCTTTTTTGAATTTAAAGAATCAAATACCGCCTTAATTGAATTAAGTGGCAAATATTCACTCTGTGATCCAAAATTACTTTCAGCAGCTTGGTGGGTAAAGCTTCCCTCTGGACCTAAATACGCAACACGTTCAGGTAATTCTATATTTCTTGCAGCTGCAAAAATTTCTTGGAAAATAGCTTTAATTGATTCAGAATTTAATTTTCCTTTTGACAAAGCACTTAATCTCTCTATAATTTCTTTTTCTCTCTCAGGTCTGTAAACACTTTCTTTAGATGCTGATTTAATTAAACCTATTTCATGAACAAAGTCCATCCTCTCATCAAGAAGTTGTAAAATATCTGAGTCAATTTTATCTATTTTTGTTCTAAATTCTTTAATGTTCATTACTTTTATACTAGGATTAATTTATTTCACAAAATAACGATTATCCTACAAAATTAATCATTATTTATAGTATTATGAGAGACACAAAATTATTTGATTTAATTCAACAAGAAAAGATACGTCAAACAGAAGGTATAGAGCTAATAGCCTCTGAAAATTATGCTTCTGAAGGGGTTATGGAAGCTGCCGGAAGTATTCTTACTAATAAATATGCTGAAGGGCTTCCTGGAAAAAGATATTACGGGGGTTGCGTGGTGGTGGATGAAATTGAGGATTTATGTAGAGAGAGGTTAAAAAACCTCTTTGATGCTACTTGGGTAAATGTGCAACCGCACTCTGGTGCTCAGGCTAATGCAGCGGTTATGTTAGCTATACTAAATCCTGGTGATAAGATATTGGGTTTTGACCTTTCTCATGGGGGTCATTTGACTCATGGTTCCCCAGTAAATTATTCTGGAAAAATTTATAAACCATACTTTTATGGCGTTAAAAAGGAAGACGGATTTATTGATTACGAAGCCTTGGAAAGAACTGCCCTAAAAGAAAAACCAAAATTAATTATTTGTGGAGCTTCTTCATATAGTAGGGATTGGGATTACAAACTAATTAGAGAAGTAGCTGACAGGGTTGGGGCATTAGTCCTTGCTGACATTGCACACCCTTCTGGATTAATTTCAAGGGGGCTTTTAAATGACCCTTTAGACCATTGCCATATTGTTACCTCCACAACTCACAAAACTCTTCGGGGGCCAAGAGGAGGAATAATTATGATTAGAGATGACTTTGAAAATCCATTTGGGATCAAAACGCCCAAAGGAACTCTTCGAAAGATTTCGTCACTCCTTGACTCTGGTGTTTTTCCGGGAACTCAAGGTGGTCCTTTAGAACATATAATAGCAGCAAAAGCTGTAGCGTTTAAGGAAGCTCTTTCTGATAATTATCTTGATTATGTTGTTCAGGTTAAAAAGAATGCTGCCGCAATGTCTTCGGAGTTTATAAAGAAAGGATATAACATTATTTCAGCGGGAACTGATAATCACCTAATGCTTATAGACTTGAGAAATAAAAACATCACAGGAAAAGAAGCAGAAGAAAATTTAGGAAAAGCTGACATAACCATAAATAAAAACATGGTTCCTTTTGATACAGAGTCTCCTTTTGTTACTTCTGGAATGAGAATAGGGACTGCGGCGATTACTACTAGGGGGATGGGAGAGTCTGATATGAAAAAAATTGTGGGTTTTATAGATTCTGTTATTACAAATAAATCTGAAGTAGATGTTATTAAAAAAGAAATAAATAATTGGGCTAATAACTTCCCTCTTCATAAATAAATGAAAAAAGAAAAAGAAATGTCTTTTATTGATCACCTAGAAGAACTTAGGTGGCATATCATAAGATCACTCTTGGCAATAATGGTATTTGCAATTATTGCGTTTGTATCTAAAGAAATAGTTTTTGGAATAATTTTATTAGGTCCCTCAAAAAGTGACTTTTGGACATACAAAATTCTATGTGATCTTGGTCAACAAATAGGTGTTTCTTCATTTTGTATAGATGAACTTCCTTTCATTATACAAAGTAGACAAATGGCTGGACAATTTATGATGCATATTTCTTCCTCATTTGTAATTGGTATAATTTTTGCCTTTCCTTATGCGTTCTGGGAATTTTGGAAATTTATTTCACCTGGATTGTATTCAAATGAGAAAAAGGCAGCAAGGGGGGCAACCTTTTATGTTTCCTTATTGTTTTTTATTGGAGTTTTATTTGGATACTTTATTTTAACACCAATCTCTATAAACTTCTTAGCAAATTACCAGATAGACCCTTCGATTTTAAATGAGTTTGATATAATATCTTATGTTTCAACTATAACTACCCTTGTGTTAGCATCTGGGTTATTATTTCAGCTTCCCATGGTTATATATTTTTTAACTAAAGCGGGAATCGTTAATAAGGAAATTCTCAAAAATTACAGAAAACACGCCATAGTAATTATTTTAGTGTTTGGAGCAATGTTGACACCACCTGATCCATTTAGTCAAATTGTGATGGCTTTACCTTTGGTGGGTTTATATGAAATAAGTATATTGATTTCTGGAGTAGTTAAAAATAAATAAAAAATGAAAGTAATTATAGGTTCTGACCATGCTGGATATGAGTACAAGTCTGATCTAATATCATTCCTAAAAAAAGAGGGGATTAATTATGAAGACTGTGGATGTTATTCTGCAGACTCTGTTGATTATCCAGACTACGCACATGATGTTTCCTCTAAGGTATTAAAAGATAATAGTTCTTTTGGGGTATTAATTTGTGGGAGTGCAAACGGAGTTGCGATGGCATCAAATAAACACCCAGGAATAAGGGCTGCAATTTGTTGGAATGAAAAAATTTCTAGTTTAGCGGTTACTCATAATAACGCTAACGTGTTGTGTATACCAGCTAGATTTATTTCAAAAGAGGAACAAAAAAAAATATTAAATGCTTTTATGGCATCTGACTTCCAAGGAGGAAGACATAAAAGAAGGGTAGAAAAAATTGACCAATAATTTGAAAAGGCAAAGAATAGAAAAACATGAAAGTTTAATACATGGAGTTGTAAACGAATATATATTAAAAGAAGGGAAATCTTTTTTAAAAAATGAGTTTGTGACAGTAATGGGAATAAAGCTATCCCCAGATCTAAGTGTTGCTTTAATATTTATTAGTGTTCTTGACAACTCAAAATCTGATTTTGTTAATGAAAGATTCCAAGAAAGGAAACATGACATTAAACAATATATAGTAAAGGCTATTGCTAAGAAAATTAGAAAAATTCCTGAAATAAAGTTTATAATCGATAGCACTGAACACGAGGCCTCAAGAGTAAATAAGATAATATCTAACTTAGACATTCCCCCAACAAAGTAAAATGAGTTTTTCTTTTAGATCAGCACTAAAACTTATCTTTTCTAAAAAGAAAAAAACATTAATAAACTTTCTTTCTTACACCTCAATAATAACCCTGTCTATTGGCGCTGCGGCTATGGTTGTAATATTGTCGGTGTATAATGGTTTGGAAGAAACATTAAAGTCTATATACAATGACTTTGACCCTGATATTAAAGTTGAAAAAGCAGAAGGGTTATTCTTTGAAAACAAATTTATAGATCAAATAAATCAAATAAACTCAGTTAAAGGGGTTTCGGCAATAATTGAGAATAAGGTGGTAATTCAGAATCAAGAAAAAGAAGTAGTAACTTATATAAAAGGGGTTGATAATAATTTTATCAACCAAAACAGAATTAAAAAAAACTTAACAGAGGGTGATTTTATTTTTCAGAAAAACACCTTGGACTACGGGGTAATAGGAAGGGGAGTAAAGTACTCATTAGGTATTAAGGTAGATTCTGATTTCCAAAGCTTAGACGTATTTGCCTTAAATCAAAATATTAACTTAAATCCAAACTCTTTATCCAAAAAGCTTTATAACAAAAAACCTCTTAAGGTAGGTGGTGTTTTTGCGATTGAAAGCAGCTTTGATAACAATTATATATTTACCTCTCTCAATTTTGCTCAAAATTTATTAAATCAAAATAATAATATATCAGCATACGAGATTTCTCTAGTTAACAAATTCGAACCAGAGAAAACAAAAGAAAAAATTATAAAACTTTTAGGCAATTCATTTAAAGTTTCCACGGGTTTAGAGCAAAGGGAGGGTTTATATAAGATTCTTAAATCAGAAAAGCTTGTTGTTTATTTTGTTTTTTTTATAGTTCTAATCTTGTGTTCAATAAATATATTTTTTCTTTTAATAATGGTAGGTGTTGAAAAAAAGAAGGATATCGCCGTAATGTTTTCGCTGGGTGTAAAAAAATATCAGATTAGAAATATCTTTCTTCTACATGGAATAATAACCGGAATTATGGGAGCTTGCTTTGGCGTAACTGCGGGTGCCCTTATAACATGGGCCCAGAAAACATATGGAATTATTAAAATTCAGATGACCAGCTCCATTCTTGATGCCTACCCTGTAAGTTTACTAGGACCTGATATAATTATAATTACTTTTATGGTAATAACGGTGGCGGCCTTAGCTTCTTTATTCCCAGCAATAATGTCATCATCTAATAAAGATTTTATAAACACAAAAAATGTTTTATCATGAAATTAAAGATTGGAGATAATTATAAAGAAGAATTTATAATCACCCAGGAGATGGTAAATAAATTTGCTGAACTAAGTGGGGACAAAAACCCCCTTCATCTTGATAAAAAGTTTGCAGCAAAAACAAGGTTTAAAAAACCAATAGTTCATGGGCTTTTCTCTGTAACTTCATTTGGAAAGGTGATGGGAACAAAATTTCCTGGTGCTGGATCTATTCATGTTGGTCAAAACCTTAGCTTTAAAAGACCCCTGTACCCTGACAAAAAATATATAGTACGTGTTGAGTTAATTAAAATTATAAAGGACAAACATTTTGGTGTCTTTAAAACACAAATTTTTGATACAGAAAAAAACCTAATTGTTGACGGCACCGGAACTGCTCTTCATGAAGAAAAATTATAATTCACTTTCACAAGAAAATAATAAATGATCATGAGATCCAATAGGAGATCCGTCTGGAGCTTTCAGCTGATCAGGGTACTGGATGTCTATCTCGCCTGATAAAAACTTTTCGATTTTGTCAGAAAGATACTGATAGTGATACTCTTCAGAGTATTTCTTATCTAGCTGTTTTTTTAATTGCTTTAAAGTTGAGTGGGTTCTGGCTTTTACCTCCTCGTGAGTCTTTTGACTATTAGCTAACATAAAAAGGTGGTTTAAAACAGAATGATTTACCATTTTTGTAATCTCTATCTCTACATTAGACAAATCAAGTTGTTCATTTTTAAAAGCACTTTCTTTAAGAATTGTTTCACCTATAATTTGATTTAAGATATTACTGTAACCAGGTTGGTTAATATCTCTAGCCTTTAATGTAAGTAAACGCGATGCTCTTTCTGGGTTTAATAACATTTTTAATGTTAACGAAGTAGCTGTTTCCGCTGCAGCTAAATAGTCAAAAGTTAAGCCTGTCCTCGATTTAAAAGTTTCTCTTGTTCTAGGGTAACCAAAAGCCCTAGGTGGAATAATTTTGATGAGGCTTTCAGGAAGTGATAAGTTTTTTGGATCAATAGAACTCAATAAAGAATTTAAAGCCTTAATTTGTTGGTCTGCTGACAGCATTTTAGTTACAACTTGACCGTCGCCTTTAAGGGCATAGTTATAGTCTAACCCACCAACAACTTTTGCGGCACCCTCAATCTGATATCTATGAAGAAGATACATAGGAACTAAAACTTCTTCAATACTTGACATCGGCTCTCCTGATTTAATTGCATTATCTAAAAAGTTATCTAATATATGTCTTCTAATGTCAAGCATTCTATTTAATTCGTCAGCCGCATCAAACCCATTATCCCAAAGGTGTGATCTTGGGTGGGCGCTTCCCGCAGGCCTTGAGTCCTGATCAGTAATAAAATAAATATCGTCTTTATAGCCGTCTTGTAATATTTTGTTTAGCTGATCATTTTCATTAGAATCAAACTGTCTGTATCCCCAGTTTATTGCAAGTTTATCCCAATCCCCTATACCATGATCATAAGCCTCTGAAAGGTCTACTTTATTATTAGAAAATTTAATTAGAGGATGGGGGTAGTCCATAACGGATTTCCTATTTCTTGCACTCGAAACAAAATTGTGTGAAAGACCGATAGTGTGTCCAACCTCATGTGCAGATAATTGTCTCAATCTTTTTATTGCCATTTCTTCCATAAGGTCACTATTATTATCATTAGCATATGGTCTAAGTAAGCCCTCGGCAATTAGATAATCTTGCCTAACCCTTAATGAACCGAGAGAGACGTGACCTTTAATTATTTCTCCTGTTCTTGGGTCAACCACAGAGGCCCCATAAGACCATCCCCTGGTTGATCTATGAACCCATTGAATAACATTATACCTAACATCTAGCATATCAGCACCTTCTGGCAGGACCTTTATCTGAAATGCGTTTTTAAACCCAGCTGCTTCAAAAGCTTCATTCCACCATGAGGCCCCCTCTATTAAGGCTGATTTGACTGGCTCGGGAACTCCTCTGTCTAGATAATAAATAATTGGCTCCACAGCCTCACTCATTTCTTTGTTAGGATATTTTTTAATTAACCTGTGTCTTCTTATGTATTTCACATGAAGATCATCTTCAATAGGGCTGGCATAATCATAAAATGTCATAGCACCATACCCTGCTCTAGGGTCAAACTTTCTCGGGGCATAACCATCATCTGGAAGTTGAACAAATGAGTGTCTAGTTCTAACAGAAAAAGTTTCAGCATCTGGAGAAACAGACCTTAACCATCCACCTGTAGCGACTCCCCTGAATGTTAAAAAAGCTTCTAACTCAGAGTTAAATGGAAAGTTTTTTGAGTTTGAATTATCAAATGAAGAAGATTTTTTGTCAACTTTAAAAGACCCTTGTTTTCTTTGCATTAACCTTTGAGATATTCTATGAGAATCTTTTATAATAAACTCTGAAGCATCTATAAGATACCTAGAGCCTGACTGTGCTACTACGCTAAATCCCCATAGGGTTGATTTTGCAAAAGCGTCCTCAATAGACTTAACTTCCTCACTGTTATCTGATACCGCTCTAAAGGTGTAATTAGGTTGAACCATAAAAACCTTTGGCCCCATTTTTACAAACTTTATAATTCTTGATCCTCCAATTTGCCCTCTGTCTAAACCAATATCATTAGACCCAACTCCAGCAGAGAGGTAATTAACATACAATAATTCTTCCTCTAGTTTTGATATTTCTAAATATAATTTTCCTTTGGAACCATCCCAATAATAATTTATAAACCCTTCTTTTTTAGTGAATCCTTTTGTGAAGGTCTCTATATCTTGAGCGTATGATTCGGAACTTAAAAAGGTAAATGATAATAAGATAATTATAAGTTTTTTCATTGTTTTTGCTTTAATGTTTAAGCCGAATCTCTTCGGAGGTTTTAGGGTACTTAAGCCTAATAGTATATAGGTTATTGTCCATCTCAAGATATATTAAATTTTCTTGACTATCAAAAGCCGAAAATAATGATGTGTCTTTTATTAAAAGGTTCTCAAATTTATCAACTTCTAAAACCTCAAAATAACAATTAATCGTGCCATTAAGGTGTTCGTGTCCTAAGTAATTTATTTTTCTTTTTATTCCGTCAATATCAAAAAGAATATTCTCATAAAGATAACTTTCTATGTATTTATCTACTGAGTCTTTTTCAGACTTCAAAATATCAAAAGAAGAAAGGTTATGTTTTTCTTTGATAACAAACTCTAAATCATCAAAAAAAATTTTTTTTTGAACCTCTATTGCTTTCCTCTCATTATCATACTCTATGTAGGAGACGCTTACATAAAACTTATGAGCGAATAAAAATGAAATAATTGTAAGTATGTTTATCATAATAATTTTAATAAATTTAACAACAAATTTTTATTGAAAGAATATGGAAGAATTTAAAACATGGTTTTTTGTTGGTTTTGACCACATTTTAAACGTTCAGGCTCTGGATCATATATTGTTTGTTCTTGCACTTGTGGTTGTATACAAGACAAATATGATAAAACAAATTATAATTCTTATAACAGCTTTTACAATTGGTCATTCGATTACACTTGTTATATCTGCTCTTGACCTGATATCGTATGATCAAAAAATCATAGAGTTTGCAATCCCCCTTACTATTGTAATAACTTCTTTAAATAACATTTTAAATAGAAAAAAGGAAATCAGAAAAGCTGTTACTTCCAATTATTTTATTGCGTTGTTTTTTGGTTTAATACACGGTCTAGGTTTTGCCAATTATCTCAAGGCAATTTTATTTGAAGGCAGTGTAGTTTTAGAATTATTCTCGTTTAATGTTGGAATAGAGGTAGCTCAATTAATTATTGTTTTTGTTTTTTTAATGTTTAGCTTTTTGGGCTCCAATTACCTTTTTAAAAAGAGAGAAAATTGGGTGTTATTTGTGTCTTCTGCAATTTTTGGTATAAGTTTGATGTTAACGTTAAATGCAAAATTTTGGTAAAATGATTAGATTTTTATTTTTAATATTATTAGCTATTAGTCATATTTCTTTTTCTCAAGGATCCTACGGAGAGTGGGAAAAGAAATTTGAGCAATTAGGAACAATGCTTCCAACTCCAAACTCCTACAGAACTGCTTCTGGCGCTCCAGGCATAGACTACTGGCAGCAAAGAGCTGACTATAAAATTGATGTTACTATAAATGATGAAAACCAAACCCTTTATGGAGAAGAGGTAATAACCTATTATAACAACTCACCTGACGCCCTAAGTTATCTTTGGGTACAACTTGACCAGAACATGAGAGCTGACGATTCAAACACTCCCCTTGTCTCTCCTTCTAGAATGTCTAATTCTTATAGCGGAAAACGCCTTCAGGGGCTTACAAACTCCTACACAAATGCCCAAGGAAAAAAGTACGATGGTGGTTTTAAAATTGCTTATGTAAAAGATAGTGACAATAAAGATTTGAACTATTCTATAGTCAGCACAATGATGAGGATCGACCTAGATAAGCCTATGTCAAATGGGGACTCATTCTCATTCAAAATTAAATGGTCTTATGAGATAAATGACAGAATGAAAATAGGAGGAAGAGGTGGTTATGAATATTTCCCTAAAGACAAAAACTTTAGTTATACAATAGCACAATGGTTTCCTAGAATGGCTGTTTATGATGACAAAGAGGGGTGGCAAAACAAACAATTTCTAGGAAGAGGTGAGTTTGCGTTAGCCTTTGGTGATTATGAATTAAACATCACTGTTCCTGCTGATTTTATTGTAGGCGCAACCGGATCCTTACAAAACCCAAAAGAAGTACTTACAAAAAAGGAGCTTGAAAGATTTGAAAGAGCAAAAAGGACATTTGACAAACCCGTTTTAATTACCACACAAGAAGAGGCAATTAAAAAAGAAAATAACCCTATTAAAAACAAAACTAAGACGTGGAGTTATAAAGCAGAAATGGTTAGAGACGTTGCCTTTGCTGCATCAAGAAAATTTATTTGGGATGCCATGGCTGTTCAATTAGAAAATAACACTCCGCTTGCAATGTCTTACTACTCAAAAGAAGGAAACCCACTCTGGGAAGAGGAGTCTACAAAAGCAGTTGCTAATACATTAAAAACATTTTCTAAACATACTATTGAGTACCCATACCCTGTAGCTATTTCTGTTCATGCCGCTTCAATTGGGATGGAGTACCCTATGATTTGTTTTAACTTCGGAAGGCCTAATGAAGATGGGACATATTCAGAAGCAACAAAATGGGGCATGATAAGTGTTATAATACATGAGGTAGGTCACTTTTTTATTCCAATGATTATTAACTCTGATGAGAGACAGTGGACTTGGATGGATGAGGGACTTAACACTTTTGTTCAGTCTTTAACTCAAAGAGAATACTACAGTGATGGACCCCTGAGAAGAGGAACGGCAGAAAGTATAGTTAACTACATGAAAATGCCAAAAGACATGTTAAGGCCAATAATGACTAACTCTGAACAAATTGCGGGCAGAGAGTTTGGTGCTAACGCGTATGCAAAGCCTGCTGCTGCGTTAAGTGTTTTACGAGAAACTATAATGGGTCCTGAGTTATTTGATTATGCGTTTAAAGAATACTCAAGAAGATGGGCATTTAAACACCCTGATCCTGCTGATTTTTTTAGAACAATGGAAGATGCAAGCGCTATTGATTTAGATTGGTTTTGGAGGGGCTGGTTTTATAGCACAGATAATGTAGATATTTCAGTAGAAAAAGTAAAGTGGTTCAAAATGAAAAATGTTGACGAACCTTTTGAAAACAGAGCAAACGTAGAGGAAGAGGATATTGTAGGAAATAGAAAACCTGCTTCTACTCCACCTAAATATTCTATTCCATTTAAACCAACTGAGTTTAATTTTTCAGAAACGAATAGAAACGAATACAGGGAGTTTAGAAACTCTGTAAATGATGAAGCAATTAAGTTGGCAAACTCAAATAAAAATTTTTATGAGCTTACTTTTAAAAATACCGGTGGACTAGTAACACCTATTATTATAGAGTGGACTTATGAAGATAATTCTATAGAAATAGAGAAAATACCTGCTGAAATTTGGAGATTTAATGAGAAAGAAGTCACCAAAGTATTTACTAAAGACAAGGTTGTTAAAAACATAAGGCTTGACCCAAATAAAGAGACTGCTGATGTAAACGTAAATGATAACAGTTACCCCCGAGTTGAAATTAAAAGTGACTTTGATAGGTTTAACAATTAAAAGGGTAAGGATTTAAGATCAACATTTCCTCCTGTTAAAATTATCACAACTCTTTTATCATAAAATTTGTTTTTTTCTTTTATTAGAGCAGCCAAAGGAACAGCACAAGATGGTTCACAAACAATCTTCATCCTTTCCCAAATTAATTTCATTGCAAATATTATTTCTTCTTCAGAAACTGTAATAATTTTTTTAGCTCCACTTAAAATAAACTCAAATGTTCTTTTTGATAATGATGTTTTTAACCCATCTGCTATAGTGTTTGGTGAAATAACAGGAATTAACTTTTTCTTGAGAAAAGACTCATGTGCATCAGAAGCGTTGAGTGGTTCAGAAAGTATAACTTCTGTTTTTGGTGAATACAACTTTGTTGATATTATTGTTCCCGAGGCTAGTCCACCTCCTCCCACAGGACACATAATAACATTGATTTGCTTAAGTTCTTCGAATATTTCTTTTGCACATGTTGCTTGACCACAAATTACCTTTTCATTATCATAAGGATGAATAAAATTTGCACCAGTTTCTTTTATAATATTATCGCAAGTCTCTACCCTGGAGGCTTCATTGTTTTCACACAAATAAACTTGGGCCCCATATCCCTTAACAGCATTAATTTTAATTTCAGGTGCTCCTTTTGGCATAACTATGTGTGCATTTGTTTTAGCAAATTTTGATGAGAGCGCTACAGCTTGAGCGTGATTGCCAGAAGAATGGGTCACAAAACCCTTTTCTTTTTGTGTGATGCCACATGACATAACCGCATTTACAGCACCCCTCATTTTAAATGCACCAATCTTTTGAAAGTTCTCACATTTAAAATACACCTCGCAACCAACAATAGAATTAATAGCAGATGAGTTTAGAATAGGAGTGTTGTGAGCCCACTTTCTGACTATATCATGGGCAGATTCTACCTTTTCTCTATAAGCCTCTATATCTAATGTGCCTCTAACCATGTCTTTCCATATCCAACTTCAACAAGTAACGGTACTTTAATTTTAATTACGTTTTCCATTATTTTTTTAATATTTAGACTTAACAACTCCAGTTCAGTCTTCTCAACATCAAATACTAATTCGTCATGAACCTGCATAATCATTTTAGATTTTATATTGTTTTCTTTCATCCATTTTGATATTGAGATCATTGCTAATTTAATTATATCTGCTGCAGTTCCTTGTATCGGAGAATTAATTGCGTTTCTTTCCGCAAAACCTCTTAGGGTATAATTTCTTGAGTCAATATCTCTTAAAAACCTTCTTCTTCCCAGCAATGTTTTTACTTGCTTTTTTGACTTAGCTTCCTCAATTGACCGATCCATATACAGCTTCACGTTTTTGAACTCATCAAAATAGGCATCTATAATTTCTTTAGCTTCTCCCCTTGGTATATCTAAGTTTTGAGAAAGACCAAAAGGAGATATCCCGTATATTATACCAAAATTAACCTCTTTTGCTCTTCTTCGCATGTCTTGAGTAACATCGTCTAAAGAAATCCCAAACACTTTAGAGGCGGTGATTGAATGAATATCTTTGTTATTATTAAAAGCATTAATCATTTCCTTGTCTTCACTGAAAGAAGCAATAATGCGTAGCTCAATTTGCGAGTAATCCGCAGCTAAAATAAAGTTTCCTTTTGTCCTAGAGACGAAAGCTGAACGAGTCTTTCTTCCTAATTGTGTTCTGATAGGAATGTTTTGAAGGTTTGGTTTATTTGAACTTAACCTGCCCGTTGCTGTTACAGCTTGGGCGTAATCTGTATGTATAAGTTTATCATATGAAGAAACCATTTGTGGTAATGCATCAATGTAAGTTGATAACAGCTTTTTATATTCTCTGTATTCCAGAATTAAAGAGACTATTTTACTTTTCTTTGAGAGTTTAGTTAAAATATCTTCGCTGGTTGAGTATTGACCTGATTTAGTTTTTTTAGGATTATCATCAATTTTAAGCTTGTCAAATAAAATTACCCCTAGTTGTTTTGGGGAAGCAACATTAAAATCTTCTCCTGCTATTTTGTGAATAGACTTTTGGGTTTCATTAATTTTTTTAGTTAACAAGGTTGACATATTAGATAAGAAGTCAGAGTCAATCTTAACACCATTCTTTTCAATTTCACACAGAACAAACATTAGTGGTATTTCTAGATCATAAAACAGTTTTGTTAAATTATTTTTCTTAAGTTCTTGTTCAAAAATGTTCTTTAAACGAAAAGTAATATCAGCATCTTCACAAGCGTACACATATATGTCTTTTGGGTCTAAGTCTGTCATTTTTTTTTGGTTTACCCCGCGTTTACCAATAATATCTTCAATGGGTATACATTTATGGTTTAAGTAATTCTCAGACAACACATCCAGCTTATGGCTCGACTCGGGGTTTATTAAATAGTGAGCAAGCATTGTGTCAAAAACATTTTCTTTGATGTTAATGTTATATTTTTTTAGAATTTGAAGGTCATACTTTAGATTATGACCAATTATCATTATAGATGGGTTCTCTAAAAGTGGTTTAAGTTTATAGATAACTTCATCGCAGTCATTAAGTGTTGGAATATAATATCCTTTTTTCTCCTCATTACTTAAAGCTATCCCGGCCAACTCAGCCTCTTGAATATTTAAACTGGAAGTTTCTGTGTCAACACATAGGCTTTTTGATAAAGTCAAAGATTTCACTAAATCATCTAAATTGTTTTTATCTATTAGTTTATACTTTAGATTTTCTGTTTCTACAGAAGATTGGTTTGAAAAAAAATCTAATTGACCTTCTTCTTGTTCTAATAAAATACCAGATGAAATCATTCTGTTTTTTATTGTTCGGAACTCCATTTCATCTAATAACTTATTAAGTTCTGAATAATTAGCTTTTTTATTTTTTAAGTCATTAATTTTTATGTTTAAAGAAATATCTGTTTTGATTTTTGCTAACTCCTTAGACATCAAAGCAGACTCTGTGTTATCCCTAACTTTCATGCCAACTGAGCCTTTAATTTTTTCTTTATTTTCAAGTATTCCCTCAACACTTCCATATTCCGATAACAGTTTTTGAGCAGTTTTAGGACCAACACCGGGTATTCCTGGTATGTTATCAACACTATCTCCTTGTAGTCCTAAAAAATCTATAACCTGATCTACTTCTTTTATTTTAAATTTTTCTAAAACCTCGTTTACACCTAAAATATCAACACCCCTTCCCATAAAAGCTGGCTTATATAAAAAAACATTTTCTTTAACTAACTGAGCAAAGTCTTTATCTGGAGTCATCATAAATACTTGTGTGTCTTCCTCTTCAGATAAAACACATGAAAGTGTTCCTATTATATCGTCTGCCTCAAAACCATCTAACTCTACCCTCTTTATGTTCAAGTGCTCCAAGAAATTTTTTATTATAGGTATTGCCACCTGAATATCTTCTGGTTGTCTTTCCCTATTGGCTTTATATTCGCTAAAAATATCTGACCTAAAGGTGGGTGATTTTGTGTCAAAAGCAACAGCAACATGGGTTGGTTTTTCTTTATTTAACAGCTCTAATAAGGTATTAAGAAAACCGTATACCGCACTGGTATTTATTCCTTTTGAGTTTACAATAGGGTTTTTGCTAAATGCAAAATGTGCTCTATATATAAGAGCCATAGCGTCTAATAAAAATACTTTGTTTTTAGTTTCCAATCCTACTGAAATATATTGAATAAAATTAATATGTATATTAGATTAAAATATATTAATGAAAAATAAAATTACTCTTTATTTGTTTGTGATAATAGCTTCACTTTCTTCCTTTTATTTAATTAAGAAGGAAAGTATAAGTTTTAAAAATATAGTTTCTGCGTTAGGGGTTTCTGGAGTTTCTTTTTCTAAAGAGAGTATTAAAACAATGTTACCATATTTGAAAAGAAACCTTGATTCATATAAAGAAATGAGAGGTTATCCTTTAGGAAACAATGACTCTCCTTCTTTAAAGTTCACAGTACCTGGAGGAGAAGAAAACAACTTACTTTTCCATTTTGAAGATACAGAAGTCTCTCTTCCAAAAAGCAAAGAAGAAATCGCTTTTATGACAGTGGGTGAATTATCTTATCTGGTTAAGAACAAAAAAATAACATCAACTGAGTTAACAAAAATTTATTTAGAAAGAATTAAAAAGTATGATGAAAAATTAAATTCGGTGGTTACCCTAACTGAAAACTTAGCTTTATCTCAGGCAAAAGTTGCTGACAAAGAAATATCTGAAGGAAACTATAAAGGTATGTTGCATGGTATCCCTTATGGTATAAAAGATTTAGCTTCATTTCCAGGATATCCTACCACTTGGGGGGCAATGCCTTTAAAAAACCAGTATCTAGAAAACAAAGCAGAGGTTATTAAAAAACTTGAAGAAGCTGGTGCTGTTATGGTTGGTAAATTTTCTTCGGGTTCACTTGCTCGAGGTGATGTTTGGTTTGGTGGTAAAACAAGAAACCCTTGGGATATTTCCCAAGGCTCAAGTGGGTCTTCTGCTGGATCCGCTTCAGCGGTAGCCGCTGGGCTTATTAGCTTTGCTATAGGAACTGAAACTTTAGGCTCAATTGTGTCTCCCTCTACAAGGTGTGGGGTAAGTGGGTTAAGACCAACTTTTGGGAAAATAAGTACAGATGGTTTTATGACTTTATCTTGGAGTATGGATAAGGTTGGGCCAATAGCAAGAAGTGCAAGAGACTGTGCTATTGTTTTAGAAGAAATTAAAAACAAACCAAGTAATCCCAAATTGGTTTCTTTTGATGAGAAAAGAAGTAACCTAAGGGTTGGGTACTTAAAAAACATGTTCGAACAAGACACGTCTAGGTTTGCTTCAAATAACCTTAAAACACTTAATTATTTTAAAAAGAATTTTAAATTAAAAGCAATTTCGTTACCAGAAGATTTTCCTTTTAATGTATTTGATATTATTCTAAGGTCAGAAGCTGGTGCTTTTTTTGATAGTTTTTTGTTAAAAGGGTTAGACTCAAATATGGTAGAACAAGGGAGTCGTTCCCGGGCAAACTCTTTAAGGCAGGCTAGGTTGATTCCTGCGGTAGAATACATCCAAGCAAATAGACACAGAGAAAGGTTAATCAATGAGGTTATGTCTTTATTTAAAGAGTTTGATGTTATTATTTCTCCTAGTTTTGGTGGAAATCAATTATTAACAACTAATCTAACCGGTCACCCGGTTGTTTCAATTCCAAATGGGTTTGATAAAAAAGGAAACCCCACCAGCATTTCTCTTATAGGAAATTATAATTCTGAACATAAAATTCTATATTTTGCAGATATATATCAAAGAGAGACAAGTCACAACAAAATTTACCCGCCCTTATTTAAATCGAAACTCTAGACTATGAAGTGTCAAAAACAGAAATTTATAATTACCGGCAAGAAAAGTTATCTAAATTGTGCCTACATGTCTCCAATGCTTAAAAAAGTTGAAAAAGCTGGAATAAAAGGATTAATGCTAAAAAGAAAACCGCACAAGTTGTTGCCAGAAGATTTTTTTTTAGGAGTAAAAAAACTTAAAACTCATTTTGCAAAACTTATAAACACAGACGAAATTGAAAGGGTAGCTTTAAGTTCATCTGTTTCATATGGTATGGCTAATGTTACCAATAATATAACCATGAAGCCTTCAGAAAATATTGTAGTAGTAGGAGACCAGTTTCCAAGTAATGTTTACCCTTGGATGGAATTAACCAAAAAATATAAAGCTGAGCTTAAGGTAATAAAAAAACCTAAAGTTAATAATGGGGCTGGAAAACTTTGGAATGATGAAATAATAAAAGGAATAAATAAAAAAACTAAAGTTGTTTCTTTAGGTGTGGTTCATTGGGCTGACGGAACAATTTTTAATTTAAAAAAAATAAGAGAGAAAACCCTAAATGTTGGTGCCCTATTAATAGTAGATGGGACTCAGTCTGTTGGGACTATGCCTTTTGATGTTTCAGAAATTAAGCCAGACGCTTTAGTTTGTGCGGGATATAAATGGTTAATGGGGCCTTATGGTTGTGGAATAAGTTACTTTGGAAAAGCCTTTGATAATGGTAAGCCTGTAGAGGAAAGTTGGATAAACAGAAAAAACAGTGAAGATTTCTCTCAACTAATTAACTACCAAGATAACTATGGTGAGTTAGCTAGAAGATATAGTGTTGGTCAACAAAGTAATTTTATAAGTGTGGAAATGTTATCAGCAGGAATTAATCAAATAAATAAGTGGGGGGTTAAAAGTATTTACGAATATATCGAGTCAATTACTAAACCATGTTTTGATCTTTTAGATAAATCTAAGGTTTGGTTTGAAGATGATGATTTTAGGGCGGCTCATTTGTTTGGGTTAAGGCCAAAAAAAAATCTCAAAAAAATTCTCAAAAAAATAAGAGAAAAAAATATTTTTATTTCATTAAGAGGTGAGGTGATTAGGGTCTCGCCTTCTGTTTATAATTCTAGAAGTGAAATTGAAAAACTATTTAAGTGTATTTCTGAAAATGCATAAAAAACTAATTTTAATAGGGGTTTTTGTTTTAGGCTTTTTTAATTTATTCTCACAATACGAAAAGGCAGAGTCTGCACCACCAAGCATTAAGTGGTATGAAAAAAAAAGTGGAAACTTTACAGTATACTTTCCAAAGGAACTTGATTCTATTGCTAACTACACAATAAATTATCTTGAAAATAATATTGATAAAATTAAATTTAACCCTAGTGATAAGATTAGAAGAAGTAAGGTTCTTTTACATAATCAAAACTCTATCTCTAATGCTTTTGTAACTTCTAGCCCAAGAAGGACTGAGTTTTACATAAACGCAAAGCCTGAATCACCACACTTTCTTCATAATAACAACTGGATTGATCTTCTTTCGGCACATGAGTATAGACACTTAGTCCAAAGAGAGGTTGGGTACAATTCATTTTTTAATAAAGTTGTTTTTTATTTATTTGGCGAAGGTTTATCCTCAATGTTAACAAGATCTTCTGCTCCAAGTTGGTATTGGGAGGGAGACGCTGTTAACCTAGAAACCCGAATAGGAAATTTTGGTAGGGGTAGAATTCCACACTTTACATTAACAACGCAAACAAACCTTTTAGATAAAAACAAAATAAAATATGACAGGCAAACGCTTGGAAGTTTAAAAATGAAGACTCCCAATGAGTATGAAACCGGATACTTAATGGTTAAACACTTAAAAGATACTTTTGGGGACAGTATTTATAATAAGATTATAAAAAAAGCACATAATCAGTCTTTTCTACCTCTCCCCTTTTATCGGTCTTTAAAAAAAGAAACCAACCTGAACTATAAGGACTTATACAAGCTTAGTGTTGAATCGCTACCAAAAAAATCATCTTATTTAAAAAAAAACCCTATAAATGAAAGAGCAAAAAAGAACTTCATAAGTTACATATATCCAACCAAAATAACTGAAGACAAATTAGTTGTAATAAGACAAGGTCAGGGCAGCTACCAAGATATAGGAACAATAGATAAAGATGGTTCTTTTTCACTTCTTTTCACACCTGGCATAATTAATGATTTTGGTAGAATTCCAAGTTCAGAAAATCTAATTGGTTGGTTAGAGTTTGATAAAGATGGAAGGTGGGATAAAAGGGTTTTTTCTAGTCTTAAAATATTAGATATAAACACTAAAAAAATAATTAAAAATACTCTTAAGGGGTTTTTTGCTTCTTTAGATATTTCTCCTAACGCAGAGGAGATTGTTCTGTTAAAAAACAACTTAGATGGGTCACAAAGTTTATTGTTTTATGAGATTCTTTTATCTAAAGTAAAAAAAGAAATAAAACTTTCTGGTGGCGTATATTCATCAATAAAGTATGAATCACAAAATAAACTTATAGGGCTTAAGACTGATAAAGGAAGTAAAGATGTTTTCGTTTATAATATCAATGAAAACTCATTTGAGACTTTGTACAGAACTACCAAAAACATAGGTTGGCCTACTCTAAAAAATGATACTTTGATTTTTTCAACAGAGCATAATGGGTTTGAAGAAATTTTTTTACACAAAATTAGTACGTCTAAAACATATATGATAAAAAGCCCGCGGTTAGGTGGTTATTATCCTTTTTTATCAGACGACGGAAAGGTGATTTATTATAGTTCAATGGGTGATTATGGGTTTGATATTTATGAGCATAAAATATCAAAAAACATCACCTCGGTTAATACAAAAAAGACAGCAAATAAAATTGAAAATAAAACAAAACAAAAAACATTTAAATCAAAAAAAACAAGTCAATGGTCCCAGTTAATCCAACCTATTTCTTGGGGGATTAGCGATTATGGTTTTACCGAAAAAGGTCTTGATTATTTAACATTGGGTTTAGAATCTAGGAATCTTTTTAACAACCTAATGTTTAAGGGTGGTTATAAGCTTGATCTTCGGGATGATAAAAACAGCAGGTTTTTTGGGATTAGTTATCAGGGTTTGTATCCTGTTTTAGACTTATCAATATCAACCACTAATGATTTTTTTAATCAAAATATTATTTTAACAAAAAACAACGGTGTTAAAGACACAATATATGACGCTGACATTAATTTTAAGGTAAGAGACTTTGTGTCAACAATAAAAATCCCTTTATCTTATACTAAGGGGAAATTTTTTACTTCTTTTTTAGGTTCGATAAGTTACTCTAATGAAAGATTTAAAGATTTTTACACAACTTCTATAGGTAGTGAGTCCACAAAATTTCCTCTTCAAACCACAAGAGACTCAAGAGAATATTTTTCTGGTTTAATATATTATTCTAGAAAACACAAAAAATCAAAGAGACAGGTTTATTTTCCTTTTGAACAAACTATGCTTTTAGAGGGGAAAGCTACAACAAAAGGAAGTGATTATAGTGGAAAGTATTTTCGGGGAGATTTGTATTTATCTTTTCCTGGAATAAACAAACTACACTCTTTAAGGTTTAAGTTCAGGGGGGAGAAACAAAATGAAAACGATTATCTATTTAGAAGAAATGTAAACTTTGTTTATGGTTACACTAATGGTTTTAATTTTTCAAGCTTTTTAGGTGGGGGGGTTGAATATGAAGCTCCTGTTTTCTATCCAGATGTATCGGTTGGACCAATAGCTTATATTCAAAGAGTTAGGGTGACTGGTTTTGTTAATACTGGTCAAATAAACGGTGTTGGTGAGAATAATTACGTTGAGTCTCCAACGTCAATAGGTGGTGAAATTAAGTTTGATCTTAATCTTTTTAGGCAAAACTTTTTATTTGATTTAGGATTTAGGTTTTCGTATCTATTAAACAATAATTATAACCAAGACCAAACAACGTTTGACATAACTCTTGGAAGTATTACTTTTTAAAGTTTTAATTATAAGAATTAATTTATATTTTCGAAAAAAAAAACATGTTCCCTACTAACCCAGCTGTCACTGATGGCGTTGAATTATTTGTTTGGATTGTTGTTGTGTTAATAAGTTTTGTTGGCGCCGTTTCTATAATAGACTTTAGAAACGTTAAAAAAAAGAGCTAAATATCAGAATCTTTTTTGTGTGTACTTACCTTGCTATTAGGCACAAAAACAGAACATAATATAGCTGATACAAACAAGACAATAATTAAAATTAACATCTCCATGGGTAAAATATTTTTAGCAAATATACCTAAGCATAAATAATTTAACGTTTGTAAAGAAATAAATTTTAATCATTTTTTCTTCATCTTTACTTATTGAGATTTTTTATTTAAAATTGTTTTATGGATAAACCTTTCCACCTCGCTTTTCCAATAAAAGACATTGAGACAACAAAATCTTTTTATTCTAATTTTTTAGGTTGTGATATAGGAAGAGAAGATAAAAAATGGGTTGATTTTAATTTTTTTGGCCATCAACTTTCTGCACATGTAAAAGCTGAAGAGTTAGATGGTGTTAAAAAGAACTCTGTAGATGGAAAAGAGGTTCCTGTTAGGCATTTTGGTGTAGTGTTACCTTGGGATGAGTGGCACGTTTTATCAAAAAAACTAAAAAAACTCAAGGTTAAGTTTATAATTGATCCTTATATTAGGTTTAAAGGAGAGGTTGGAGAACAAGCAACTATGTTTTTTTTAGACCCAAGTGGAAACGCTCTTGAGTTCAAGTCGTTCAAAGATACTTCACAAATTTTCGCTAAATAACTTACCTTAAATAACTTCCCGCGTTTATATCAATGGTGGAACCGGTGCTGTGATCCATCTTCCCTGTGCAGATTAAAGAAACAACAGGAGAAATGTCTTTAGGTTCGGTTAACCTGTTGAGTTGAATTCCTTTTTTAACAAAATCTTCTCCGTTCTCTTTTATAAAACGTTGCGCCATTTCTGTATTAACAAAACCAGGAGCAATGCTAAAAGCAAAGACGTTATCTTTTTTACCAAAAGATCTTGCAATGGTTTTTGTTAGCGACACAAGACCTCCTTTTGAACAAGCATAAGAAATAAAATCCTCAACCTCTCCTCTAAAGGCTGCTCTGGATGCTATATTTATTATTCTAAACTTCTTTGTAATTTTTTCTTTTCTTTTCTTTTCAATAAAGAGTTTGCTAAGAATAGATGGTGATTTAAGGTTAACTGAAATTGTTTTATCAAAATTATTTATCCAAATTTTATTTTCTTGATTCAAAGGTGCAGACACTGCAATTCCTGCATTATTAATAATTGTATCAGGAAAACCCAAAACCCTATTTGTTTCGTTGTACAAATCAAACGCTCCGTTTTCTTTTGAAAGGTCTGCCTGAATCATGAAACTTCTCTGTTTATACATTGAGAAAAGATCTTTTATTTTTGAGTTATCAGAGTTATAGTGAAGAGCAACATGGTGGCCCTCCTTTAATAACTCTTTTGCGATTTGGAAACCAATTCCGTTAGATGATCCTGTTATTAAAATTTTCATTTTCATGGTTTATTCAACAAAATTATTCTTTTTTGCAAACTAAACTTGAAAAGTATAGTTAAAATAATATGTCTATTTCTGAAATAACTTCAAAATACAAAGATGATCTCAAGGTTCTCGAGGTAAGCTCAAGAATTAACAACAATAAACATGGTTTGTTTTTCTCTGGATTATCAGGAAATCTTGATGTTATATTACCACTTTCCGTTTCACAAAAAGATAAATCAAGTCATTGTTTTATACTATCTGACAAAGAAAAGGCTTTAGTTTTTTATAGTAATTTGTGTAATTTTTTAAATAAAAATAAAGTCTATTTTTTTCCTTTTTCTTTTTTATCTCCGTATGATGAAGATTTATTAAACAACGCTAATGTGGTTATGAGAACTGAAGCAATACAAGCTGTTGTCTCAAGAAAAAAGGAAAAAATATATATCGTAACTTATCCTGAGGGGTTATTTGAAAAGTTTCCAAGTGAAAAGTTTCAAAACAAATTATCCTTGTCAATTGAAAGAAAGCAAAAACTTAACATAAAGTCCTTTAGAAACACCCTTTTGGATAGGGGTTTTTCTCTCGAAGACTTTATAGCACAACCAGGAGATTTAGCTATCAGGGGTAATATTATAGATGTTTTTTCTTTTAGTTATAAAAGTCCTATTAGAATAGAAATGGATGGTGATTATGTAGAAAAAATAAAAGTTTTTGATGTGGAGTCTCAATTAACAAAAAAGGAGGTGGAAAGTGTTGTTGTTGTGTCCAACCTACAATCAAACGAAGAAAGTAAAGAGTATTTGTCTTTATTTGGGTTTTTTAATTCAAATTGGTGTGTTTGGTCCGACGGGGTTAGTTTATCCGCTAACATTATTGATGAAAATTATCTTAAATCAATTGATTTGTTTAAAAAAAATCAAAAAAAATCTAACGTTCTTTTAAAACTTCCGCCAGAAAAAATTTTTTTAGATAAAGACTCTTTCTTAAATGAAATACATTCTTTTAAGGTGATAGAAACACAAAACCAAACAATAAAAACGTCAAAAAAAATCCACTTCAACTCTACCCCACAACCTAGTTTTAATAAAAACCTTTCTTTATTAGCAGATGACTTGAAAGACTTAGAGGAAAGGGGATATACATTACATATTTCTTTTCAATCTGAAGAACAAATTTTAAGACTAACCTCTTATTTTGAGTCTATTGGTCTAACAACAAAAATTAAAATGTTAACCACAAAACTCAGTGAAGGTTTTGTTGACCATGAAAATAAGGTTGTTTTTTATACAGACCATCAAATTTTTAATAGGTATTACAAACACAGCTTACAACCTAGGGTTGTAAAAAAACAAAAAAACCCAATAAATGACAGGTCGGAATTGAACACAGGGGATTATGTTGTTCATATAGATCATGGTGTTGGTAGATTTGTTGGTTTAGAGAAAATCAAATCTAAAGAGATAGAATATGAGGTTTTAAGGGTTGTTTATAAGAACAACGATGTGGTTTATATAAATATTAACTCTCTTCATAAAATAGCTAGATATTCTGGTGCAGACTCAACCCCTAAGCTCAATAACTTAAGCTCTAACGATTGGGATAAGAAAAAGAAAAAAATTAAAAGTAGATTGGTTGATATAGCTGAAGACCTTATTAACTTATATCTAAAAAGAAGAGAGGTTGTTGGTTTTTCGTTTCAAAAAGATTCTTATTTACAAATAGAGTTGGAGTCTTCTTTTGTATACCAAGACACACCAGATCAACTAAAAACAACTGAAGATGTAAAAAAAGACATGGAGAGTTCTTTTCCTATGGATAGGTTAGTTTGTGGTGATGTTGGGTTTGGTAAAACAGAAATTGCTGTAAGGGCAGCTTTTAAAGCTGTTTGTTCAAACAAACAAGTTTTAATATTAGTACCAACAACCATTCTTGCTTTTCAACATTTTAAAACATTTAAAAAAAGGCTGCAGAATTTTCCGGTTTCTGTGGATTATTTATCTCGTTTTCGTACAAGTAAAGACAAAAAAAGGATTGTAGATGAGCTGGTTTCAGGTTCTATAGATATATTAATAGGAACACATTCTGTTCTAAGTAATAAAGTAAAGTTTAAAGACCTTGGTTTGTTGATAGTAGATGAGGAACAAAAATTTGGAGTAACCCTTAAAGAGAAAATTAAGAAAAGAAAACTCAACCTTGACTGTTTAACCTTAACAGCAACACCCATCCCTAGAACACTTCATTTTTCTTTAATTGGAGTAAGAGATATAAGTATAATTAGAACGGCACCAACCAATAGACAACCTGTTCACACAGAGGTAATTCAGTTTAATGAAAATGAGATTAGAGACACCATAACTAACGAAATGTCTCGTTTTGGTCAAACGTTTTTTGTTCACAATCGTGTTGAAAATATTTATGAAATAGCAAACATTATACAAAAACTTGTCCCAAACGCAAAAGTTGCTGTGGCTCATGGTCAGCAAAAAGGTGATATATTAGAAAAAACAGTTTTAAACTTTATAGATGGTCGTTTTGATGTGTTGATTTCTACCAACATAATTGAGTCTGGTTTAGATATACCAAACGCAAACACAATAATAATTAACCAAGCTCATATGTTTGGTTTATCTGATTTACACCAAATGAGGGGTCGTGTTGGTAGGTCTAATAGAAAAGCGTTTTGTCGTCTTTTAGTTCCTAGGTTATCTAAACTTAACCCAGATGCTAAAAAAAGACTTATAGCGCTTGAGGAATTTTCAAATTTAGGGGACGGACTAAATATAGCCCTAAAAGACCTTGATATTAGGGGTGCTGGTAACCTTTTGGGGGGTGAACAAAGTGGGTTTATAAATGATCTTGGTTTTGATACTTATAATAAAATTTTAGACGAGGCGCTAAAAGAGGTTGACAAACCAACGGACTTTAAACAAAATAACCTTAATAAAGTTATAAACAACCATTCGTGCTTAGTTGATGTTTATGAAAAAGCTTTTATACCTAAAGATTATATTTCTAATTCTAATGAAAGGTTAAAGGTTTATGGTTTTTTAGAGGAAAAGTCAAAGTTAGGTCTATATAAAGAAATTCTTTCTAATTTGAAAGATAGGTTTGGGGCTCTACCCGATCAGGTACTTAAGTTGGTTGGGGTTATGAAAATTAAAAAAATAGGTTCTTATTTTGGTCTTGATAAAATTATAATTAAAAAAAACAAAGTAAAGTTTCTTTATTTTAACAACTCCAATAAGAGTAGTTTAGAACAAGAGGGGTTTGTGTCTATTTTGAATTATTTAAACAAATTTGGGTTTAAAACTTCGGTGGATGAAAAAAAAGATCAATTAATTATTAATGCCTTAGGGCCTTCTTCTATCAATAAAACGCTTGATTTTTTAAAAAAAATAAAAAAATAGATACAATAAGAGTGTAGTTTATGGGTTATTTGTTTTCAAGAACTTAATTTTTTGTATTTTTGGTAAAAATTAAAAAGCAAATTATCGTGATAAAAAGGTTTTTTTATTTTGTGGTTATTCTATTTACTGCGGAGGCGTGCTCTATTTTACCCTTTGGAAAATCTAATCCATCTGCAAGAAACCCCGGGTCAATTAGTACAACAACCAATTTAGATTACTTTTCTGACGCTTACGCGGAAGAAGAGGAAGAGGGTTTTGTTGTCGCTGGTTTTGATGGACAAACACCTGGCCCAAACCAAGTTCTTGTTCAAGGTGGTCGAGCTGTTCTTGGTACATATGAAGAAGATGTTTTTTATACACATGATAATGTTGAAAGAACGGTTACGGTGCAGTCTTTTTATTTAGATCAAACAGAAATAGCAAACGTTCATTGGTTAGAATATCTACATTATGTCAAAAGAGACTCTAGTGAAACTTTCTACGAGAATGCTCTTCCCGACACAACGGTTTGGGAAAAAGAATTAGCTTTTAACACGCCTTATGTTACTAACTACTTAAGATACCCGGGTTTTAGATATTATCCTGTTGTTGGGGTTAGCTGGAGTCAGGCAATGGATTACTGTAGGTGGAGAACAGAGGCGGTAAACAAACAAAGAGCTCTTGAATATTTTGGTGAAGAAGATTACATTGATGGTGATATACCACCGATCGAATCAGGTATTTTTTTACCCGAGTTTAGGCTACCAACAGAAGCAGAGTGGGAATATGCGGCCTATGGTCAAATTGGGGATCAATGGTTAGATGAAAATCAAACACAAAGAAGGTTATACCCTTGGGATGGTAGAACGATTAGAAGCTCAAAGAGGGGGAATGTTGGTAAGTTTCAAGCAAACTTTAAAAGAGGTAGGGGTGATTATGCTGGTATAGCAGGAGCGTTAAATGATGCTGGCTTTGTAACAACATCTATATACGAATACGCACCTAACGATTTTGGACTATATAACATGGCAGGAAATGTAAACGAATGGGTTTTTGATATATACAGACCTCTTAACTTTCAAGACATGGAAGATTTAAACCCAATAAGGAAGAGTGATTTTCTAGACTCGGAAGAAGACTATGATTCAGAAAACTTTAACTCAATGATAAGTAATGAGTCTAGAGTTTTTAAAGGAGGTTCTTGGGCTGACGGCGCAATGTGGTTATCCCCTGGAACACGAAGATTTTTAGATCAAGATTCATCCTCAGCAACAATAGGTTTTAGGTGTGCAACAACAGCACTTGGTACAGCGGGGAATTAACATATAATATTTATCTATTTATATTCTTACCAAACCATTAAGGTTATTATTTCGTATAATATTAGCTTGTAACATATATATATACATCAAGCAAATAATTTATACGATAACATAATTATGGTTGTAAGAATACCCTCTATAAAAGAAAATGTTTCTGTGGTTGAGAGTTTCATAGAAAACGTTGGTGAAAAAATCCAAATCGAAGAATCAATCTATGGAAACGTTTTGGTTTCTGTCACCGAAGCAGTAAACAACGCAATAGTTCATGGCAATAAAGAAGATAAAAATAAAAAAGTAAAGCTTGAACTAAAGAAAAACAAAAAAAGTGTACGGTTTGTTGTTGAAGATGAAGGTGTGGGTTTTGACCACGAAAATCTTCCAGACCCAACAAACCCAAAAAACATAGATAAGGTTAAAGGGAGGGGTGTTTTTTTAATAAAAAGCTTGTCTGACAAAACAAAATTCAAAAAAGGAGGAAGAGCTGTTGAGATGCTTTTTAAACTTAAATAAATGTTTCTCACAAACTTCTTTTCTGAGAAAAAATCCTTTGTCCTTAACAATAAAAACAAAATTAGGCTTCTAATTAAAAAGCTAACCTTAGAAGAAGAAAAGGGTTTAAGTTTTTTAAATATTATTTTTTGCTCTGACAAGTACTTATTAGAGATAAACAAAAAACACCTTAAACACGATTATTACACAGACGTAATAACCTTTGATTACTCTGAAAAAAGTAAAAACATAGAGGGTGATGTTTACATTAGCGTTGACAGGGTAAAAGAAAACGCAACAAAATACAAAGAAAACAAAAACATTGAGCTAATCAGAACAATTGTTCATGGTGTACTTCACCTGTCAGGATATAAGGACAAAACAAAAAAAGAAAAAGAGATTATGACAACAAAAGAAAATAAATATCTTTCTTTGTATAAAAAAATTTAAGTTCCACGTGGAACACCAATAAAATGTTTACGAAGTATGATTTAATTGTTGTTGGTGCTGGTCACGCCGGCTGTGAAGCGGCTGCAGCTGCAGCAAACATGGGCTCGAAAGTTTTGTTGGCAACAATGAACATGGGGACTATTGCTCAAATGTCATGTAATCCCGCAATAGGGGGTGTTGCTAAAGGACAAATTGTAAGAGAAATAGACGCCTTAGGTGGTTACACTGGAATAGTCACAGACGAGAGCACCATACAATTTCGGATGTTAAATTTATCAAAGGGTCCCGCTATGTGGTCTCCAAGGGCGCAAAACGATAGGGTGGTTTTTGCTGAAAAGTGGAGATTAATGTTAGAAAAAAACAAAAACGTTGATTTTTGGCAGGAAATGATAGTGGGCATAAAGGTTAAAAAAGGTCAAGTAGTTGGTGTCAAAACAGCTTTGGGTTTAGAAATTAAAGCAAAGTCTGTAGTCTTAACAAACGGAACCTTTCTTAATGGGCTTATACACGTTGGTGATAAAAACTTTGGTGGAGGCAGGACGGGAGAAAGAGCCTCAAAGGGAATAACAGAACAACTTGAGGGGTTAGGCTTTACTTCTGGAAGAATGAAAACGGGTACCCCACCTAGGTTAGATGGAAGGTCAATAGATTACTCAAAAATGGAAGAACAACCTGGAGACAAAAACCCTGGTCAGTTTTCTTTCTTAAAAAAACAAAAGATAAGAAAACAAAAACCCTGCCATATAACATATACTAATTCAAAAACCCACAAAAAGCTAGAAGAAGGTTTTTTTAAATCCCCTATGTTTAACGGAAGAATAAAGGGTGTGGGCCCAAGATATTGCCCCTCTATTGAAGATAAAATAACACGTTTTGCTGAAAGAGA
>CEWO01023578.1_pt1 | contig 38859 bp, 35 predicted proteins | sample 361561 | NCBI WGS metagenome assembly CEWO01 (sample SAMEA2623627, study PRJEB7988) | marine metagenome | isolation source: saline water (ENVO:00002010), including
AGTAATGTCCCAGTTGTTGATTTGATAAGTAGTTACCAGACTGATGTAGAAGGTATATGGACTTCGACTGGCACCTCTGATAGCGAGGCTTCTGATGGGTTATCTATGAGTGTTAGCTCAGCCTTAGCCGAAGCAAACTTTGTTGTTTTTGGAAATAACAACGATGATACTGGAACAACATCTTCAAGTTTGTCTGGCATATCAAAGAGATCTGAAAGAGAGTGGAACTTTGATGAGAAAGGGACAGTTACAGCAGACATTAAGATAGATATCAGTGATGCCACAGGTCACAGCGGAACGATAAGCGCTGCATCAAATTATAAACTTCTATTTAAGACGTGTGAGTTCTGTACTTTCTCAGAGGTAGAGACAGGGAATAGTGCGTCAGGTGATATCATTACTTTTTCAAGTGTAGCAATCCAAGACGGGATATTCTGTATAGCATCAGCAGACTCTAATCTATAATTTTTCTTATATTTAAAGAAAAATACTATAAACCCAAACATAAAAATATGAAAAGGATTAGTCTATTAATGACACTAATACTAGGTGTGATAACATTTACAGATACTTTATCTCAAGGTAAAGTTTCTAAAAATAAAAAAGCTATTATAAACTCATTGGAAGCTCATAAAGATAGGCTCATTGAGATAAGTGATAACATATGGGAAGCTGCAGAGCCAGCTCTTTTAGAATTTAAATCTTCTAAGTATCTATCTGATTACGCAGAAGAAAATGGATTTAGAGTGACAAGGGGTGTAGCGGAAATTCCAACTGCTTTTGTTGCTGAGTTCGGGTCTGGAAAACCAGTAATTGGTATACTTGGAGAGTTTGATGCCAATCCAGGTATATCACAAAAAAAACAACCTACTAAGGATCCATTAGTAAAAGGAGCTGCTGGTCATGGATGTGGTCATAATTTATATGGTACAGGAAGTTTGGGGGCTGCAATTGCAATTAAAGAAATGATAGAGTCAGGAGAAATTTCTGGAACTGTGAGATTTTATGGAACACCTGCTGAAGAGACAATTTTTGCTAAGGTATGGATGGTAAGAGCTGGATTATTTGATGATGTAGATGTATGTATGGACTGGCACCCATCTGATGAAGTTGAAGCAGCTACTCAGAGTAGTAAGGCTTTAGTTGACTTTAGATTAAGATTTTATGGTGATGCCTCTCACGCATCTGGCGACCCATGGAATGGAAATAGCGCAGTAGATGCCATGGAATTGTACACCACTGGTCTAAATTATTACAGGGAACACGTGAGACCTACTGCAAGAATTCACTACGATATCGAAAAAGCTGGTGATGTCGTAAATGTCGTACCTGACTTTGCTCAGATCTGGACTAGGCTTAGAGAGAACGACAAAGAAAATGTTAATATACTCTACGAAAGAGCTAAAAAAATGGCTGAGGCTGCTTCAATGATGGCTAATGTAGACTATGAGATGGAACTTATCTCAGGGATTTATGAGATAATGCCAAATAGATTTGGAGCTGGTATTATTCAAGAAAACATCGAGTCTCTAGGAGAAATCCAGTACACAGAAGATGAAATTAATTACGCAAATACAATCTTGAAGGAGACAGGTAAAGAGCTTAAAGGTATAGACTCAAAAATAAGACCAATTCGTCCTACACTCCCAGCTCAGGGAGGTTCTACAGACGTTGGTGATGTAAGTCAGGTAGTGCCAGTTGTAAGAATGAGAGCAACAGCTGCTGCTAAAGATGGACCCTGGCACTCGTGGGCTGTTGTAGCATGTACAGGAATGTCTATTGGTCATAAAGGAATGATTTATGCATCTAAGGCACTTGCTATGACTATGCTTGATCTCTATAAAAATCCTAAATTAATTGATGGAGTTAAAAAGGAGTTTATAGAAAGGATAGGTGACAGAGTTTATGTGCCTCAGATACCACCTGGTCCTCCAAAACTTGTAGACTAATTAATCTTTATTGATATCGTATTCTTTCGGTGCGAATAAAAAACCGAAAGCTTTACCTCCGTGCTTTGTGTGAACCTTATGATGTACATAATGAGCGTTCATGATTCTTTTCATGTAAGCACTTGTCGCTTTAAACTTAATTTTAATTCTTCTGTGTACAATAATATCATGAAATATAACATATGCAACTCCATAGAAGAAAATACCTATGCCAAAATATTTAAGAATAGAGTATGCTTCGTATGAGTAACCTAAATAAATTAGAAGTATCGAGGGTATAGAGAATACTACTGCAAATAAATCATTAAGTTCTAGGAAGTGGTCGTGTTTCTTATGATGCGATTTATGCCAAGTCCAGAGGATACCGTGCATTATATACTTATGAGTAAACCATGCTACTCCTTCCATAAAAATAAATGTCCCTAAGACAATTAAAATATTAACTAACATATTCTAAAATTTTAATATTTTTTCTTTTACCTCTTCCATAAGCCACATCGGAGTAGAAGTTGCCCCACAAACACCAACCTTCTCTTTATTTCCAAACCAATCTTTTTTAAGCTCTTCAGATGAGGATACGAAATAAGACTTGTCATTGTTTTTCTTACATACATTATACAGGGCATTACCGTTGGAAGATTTAGTCCCAGACACAAAAATAATTTTATCAAAATTTGTTGAGAACTCTTGAAGTTGGGTGTCTCTATTACTTACTTGACTGCACAGAGTATCATTTACGTTTACGTCAGAACCTGACTTTGTTAGGGTTGAAACAATCTCATAAAATTTTTCTTTACTCTTAGTTGTCTGAGTGTATAATGTAATTGATTTAGGTAAAGAATCAAGATCTAATTCTTTGATATCTTGAAATACTATCGCATCCTTTCCAGTTTGCCCTAAGAGTCCTATTACTTCTGGGTGACCGTGTTTACCATAAATATAAATTTTTTCCTCTTTGTCATGAGATTTTTTGATTCTATTCTGTAGCTTGAGAACTACTGGACAAGATGCATCAATAAGTGTTATATTATTTTTAATTGCTATATCATAAGTAGAAGGAGGTTCGCCATGAGCTCTGATAAGAACCTTAACATCTTTCATTACCTTGAGTTTTTCATGGTCGATAATTTCTAATCCCATTTTCTCAAGTCTAGTAACCTCTCTATTATTATGGACAATGTCACCAAGACAGTATAATTCTCCTTCTTCTTTTAAGATATCTTCTGCCATCTCAATAGCAAATTCAACTCCAAAACAAAACCCAGACTTAGTGTCTATAGTCACATCTAATGATAACATAGTGCAAAGTTACTTTATAAAAAACTTTATAGAGATTTAGACTTGAATTTTTCATAAAATGTTACATTCATGAGCAATAAAAGTAAGCTGTAGAAGAAATCTTCGATAGGTATGGTAATAAATCTTATAAAGAGGTTTTCATCATTATTGTACCAAACAACTGGGTCTGTAGAAAAATTAAAATCAAAATTACCGTCAGTAAGAATTCCATTAACTATTAGAAGTCCAATATTGCTAAAAAGGTATGAAACGATAAAATTAGCATGATAGTCCCTTTCCTTGTATCCACTATAAATAAGGAATGATCCACAAAATAAAAAATTCCAGAAGGTATAAGCCCTTTCAGAATTTAAAAAAGATAATATTAAAAGAGAAGTCCCTACCATAATAATTATCTTTCTAGAGATACCGTTATATTTTTTTATATCAAAAAAATACTTAACACTCTCATAAATAAAAACACAAGAGAAAGGTATTATGATAAAAAAAAGCCACTCCTCAATGGGAAGAGATAATATGTTAATATTTGATGTGTGAGTCTCACTAAATCCCCAGACTCCATTTTGAGTAAATATTATATCCCAAACTATAAAAAAAGAGCCAGTAATAAATATTGATGGAAAAAGGAACTTGAATTTAGATGCGTAATTAAACCTTTTATCCCACGAGGCAAGTAATGGAAATGATATTGTGAAAAGTAATAACTTAAAATATAGAGTCAATTAAATAGGGTTTAAATATGTTGATAAAAATATTATAAATTTTTTAAAGTTAGATACTCTTATTCTATCACTCTTTATTTTTTTGTGGTCAAGATTTTTAATCTTATTGAGCAGTTCTCGATAATAATTATATGATAAGTAAACACCTTTCCTCGCTACAGCAGGTAGTTTTTTTATACCTAAGAGAGCATGGTTAAATTCTTCTTCAATATCTTCTTCAATATCATTTTTTTGCTCATCTGTAAAAGTATCAAATTCTACATTTGGGAAGTATACTCTTCCTCTCTCATCATAATCACTTTTGATGTCTCTAAGAAAATTAACCTTTTGAAATGCCGAGCCTAAGCTTATAGCATATTTCTCAAGTTCATTATAAGTTTTTTCATTATTACAAAAAACTTTTAGACACATTAACCCCACAACTTCTGCAGAACCATATATGTATTTCTTGTACTCTTCCATATCAAATTTTTTCATTGAAAGGTCCATCCTCATACTATCTAAAAAAGCTTTTATGTGTTTTTCATCAATATTGAATTTATTTACAGTGAGTTGGAAAGCATGAAGTACAGGATTTGCAGAAAAACTTTCCTTAATTGACAGGAATGTCTCCTCTTCGAACTTATTTAAATATTTCTCTTTATCAAGATCATGAAAAGTGTCAACGATTTCATCTGCAAATCGAACGAAACCATAAATGTTATAAATGTCTTCATGTATTCTTTTGTCTAGGGTATATATTCCTAAAGAGAAGGATGTGCTATAGCTTTTGGTTATGAGTTCACTACATTTAGTGCTAACATCATTATATAATTTTATTGCACTTCCCATATGTATTAACCTCTACACTTGCTAAGAATTTTATCTTTAAATTCAATATCTGATCTAATGATATCAAAGAAAGATCGAATATATTTATTTAACCTGTTAAATTCTTTTTCATCAAAATTATCTTCATAAGCGTTAAGGGTATTGTAAATATTTGCTTCTCTGGAAAGATATAAATCTCTCATGAATGAGAATACTTCAGGATCTCTTTTACAAAGGCCTCTATATACTCTCTCTGTAACGCTAGATATCTTCAGCATTGGGTTTGGCTTAGCATAGTATGCGTTTACTAGTCCACTGTGATCAAAATCATAAGGTATAGCAACAAGTTTTTTTCCATTAAAAAACATTTCTGTATTATGTTGATACGCCATTGACCAGTCGGTGTTACCTATTAAGTAAGAGAACAAAGTAAAATTTATTGCTGAGGAATCTGATACAATAAGAGGACTAACTCTTCTCTTTGGAAATTTTTTAATGTCATGTCTCTTGGCAACTTTTGAGTCGTCTTCAATTAAGAATGCAAACATTGTGTGTTCTATTTCTTTATTTCCTTTTTTCTCAATAATTTTTAGAGTCAGGGGTTGGGTTTTGAGATGAACATCCGACACTTCTTCAAATAACTTATATGCTAACATTTCCTTGTATATAAGTTCGTCTTTTCCCTTCTCATTTTGACATGGCACTACGAGTTTAAGCTTTCTGTTATTTTCAAAAATTGTGTTTTCGGCTTGTTTCTTTCTAATCTCAAGTCTCATAGGCTTGAAATAGCAAATTTTCTTTCTGAAGTTTCCTCTAACTCGAATTCTTACTGTCATAGAATCCTCCTCTTGTCCGTTTACTGAGTAAAACATCTTAGACTTAATAAAAGTTGAGTCATCAGTGTTTTTATAAAGATCCTTGAAGTCGAAAGATATTTTGGCATTTAAATTTAAATTATCAGAAAATAATTCTGAACTTTGAGAATGTGCTATGTTATTAAAATTAATAAAATATAAAACACATATTAATAGAATATTTTTAGTTTGTTTATTAAATTTCATTTCTTATGGTATTAAAAAAGTATACAAGTGCACTAAATTTTAGAACTCTAATTTCTGTAATTATTTCTTTGATTGCAACATGGATTGCATATAAGTATCAACTTACTTATAATTTAGATTTAACAATTATTTCTGTTGCTGTTGTATTTCCTATCGTCTTTACTTTGGGGAGTGCATTTCAAAGAAGAGAGAAGGCTTTAGAGCACTTAGGAAGAGCAAAAGGAGCTCTTGCCTCAATAAAATATTGTTTCTCAGTCTCAAAAAAGATATCTGAAGCAGATAAAAATAAAGTCTATGGTCAAGTGGTTGACGTCAAGAAACAATTAATTACATTTCTTTACTCTGAATCAAATGACAAAAAAGCTTTAAATGATTCAATTGGAAAGATTCAAGATTTTATTAAATTAAACAGAGATTCTCTGGGTGGTAGCCTCTCCTTAAGAGTCTACAGGTTGATGCGTGACGTGATCATGGGGATTGAAAATTCTATTTCTATCAAGGTCCACAGAACCCCTCAAAGTATCAGAGCTTACTGTGAGTTATTTATATACATATTTCCATTTTATTATGCTCCAACTCTTATTTATAATATTGGAAATGCTTCAATGGGATTTGAGATTGGATCAACATTTGGTGGCTCAGAAATTGTAGATACAACATTCTTAGTGTACGCATTGAATACTATAATATCTTTCATCCTTATATCATTATTTAATGTCCAAGAACAGATTGAAAATCCTTTTGACGGGGACGGAATGGATGATATTCAATTAGAGAATTACGAACTAGATTATTAGCTTTTTATATTTTTTAATAATTCTTTTGCCACAACATTTCCTGATATAAGAGAAGGTGGAACACCTGGGCCTGGTACTGTTAGTTGTCCACAGAAATATAAATTATTTAATTTTTTATTTTTTAGAGATGGCTTCAGGATAGCAGTCTGAAATAACGTGTTGGCCAGTCCGTATGCATTTCCTTTAAATGAGTTATAGTCTTTTTTAAAATCTCTAATTGCATAACTTTTTTTATAAATAATATGGTCTTTTATATTTTGTTTAGTAAGTTTTTCAAGTCTTGAAATTATCAGCTTAAAATATCTTTCTCTAATTATTTTATTGTCTTCTAAGTCTGGGGCTACTGGCATTAGTAAGAACATATTCTCTTTTCCTTTAGGTGCTACAGAATCATCAGATTTTGATGTAAAAGAAGCATAGAATAAAGGTTCAGAAGGCCACCTAGGGGTTGAATAAATTTCTTCAGCGTGTCTCTCAAAATCTTTGTCAAAAAACAGGCAGTGGTGTGAAATATTTTTTAATTTTTTATCTAAACCAATATAAAAAAGAAGTGATGAGGGAGCAAGAACTCTTTTGTCCCAGTAGCTTTTACTATAATTTCTAAATTTTTCTTCAAGAATATTTTGATCAAAATGATGATAATCTCCTGAGCACACAACATAGTCAACATCAAATGTTTTTTTTGAAGTTATAACATGAGAAATGCTTTTATTAACATATGAAAATTTCCTTACGTCTTCACCATTATAGAACTTAACACCTTTCTCCTTAGCAAGATTTATCATCGCGTCTACTACTTTATACATCCCACCTTCAGGGTACCATGTCCCTAATTTAATATCTGCGTAATTCATTAAACTATATAATGCCGGAGTGTTTTTTGGTGTAGCCCCAAGAAATAAAACAGGAAACTCTAACAGCTTAATAATTTTTTCATTCTTAAAATACTTTCTTATGTGATTGTACATTGACTTAAACACATCAAGTTGAAATATTCCACTAATTGTGTCTTTGTCTATGAACTCAGTTAAAGAAAGGCCTGGCTTATAGACTAAGTTCTCTATTCCCACTTTATATTTTTTCTCTGCCTGTTCTAGAAATTCATCAAGTTTATTTCCGCTGCCTTCTTCCATAGAATCTAACAAATCTTTTAAAGAATTATAATCTGCTGGGATATCTATCACCTCATCATCAAAAAAAACTTTATATGATGGGTCTAATCTTTTTAATTTTATGTAGTCATTTATATCTTTTCCAAAATCTTTAAAATACTTTTCAAATACATCAGGCATCCAGTACCATGAGGGCCCCATATCAAATGTGAATCCTTTTGCTGAGAATTGTCTTGCCCTACCTCCAAGTTTTGAATTTTTTTCAAGTACGTAGACGTTATGTCCTTGACTTGCTAGATACGTGGCAGATGATATCCCTGAAAATCCGCTTCCTATTACACATATATTTTTTTTATTTTTCATCGAATTCCATGTAACAGTTTATCCATTCTTCATCAAATTTCATATTGTATTTTTTATAGAAATTTATACCAATTTCATTCCAGTCTAAAACTTGTAAGGATAAACCAACACAAGACTTTGCTTTTGCAAATTTAGTCACTTCATCAAATAGTTTTTTTCCTGCACCTTGTCTTCTATATAAGTTACTAACTATAAGATCTTCTAAATATAACACTTTCCCTTTCCACGTAGAATACCTAAAAAAAGTTAAGGCAATTCCGATTATTTTTTTGTTTTTTTCTGCAATAAATAAATCGAATACAGGTTCTTCTCCAAAACCATCTTTTTCCAAAACTTCTATAGTATTAGATACTTCATCTAGAGCGTTTTCGTATTCGGCAAGTTCTTTTATTAATTCTAATGTCTGAGGTATGTCTTCTTTTACTCCCCTTCGAATAATCATAAATTTATTTTTTTGAATCCGGTATACTTATGAAGTGCTTTAGGGATATTAATTTCATTACCATTTTGATGTGTCTCAAGTATTGCTGCTACGATTCTAGGAAGTGCTAGAGCCGACCCATTTAAGGTATTTGCTAACACCTTATTTTTTCCATCTCTGATTTTCAAATTCATCCTATTTGATTGATATGTTTTAAAGTTACTCACAGAACTGCATTCTAGCCACCTCTTCTGACCAGGCGCATACACCTCAAAATCATAAGTTATACTTGAAGCAAAACCTAGGTCTCCAGCACAGAGTAGTAGTTTTCTGTATGATATTTCCAAAGATTTTATAAGACTTTCTACATAATTGCACATTTCTTGAAGAGCTTTCTCTGAATTATCTTCATTTTCTATTTGAACTATTTCAACTTTATCAAACTGATGGAGTCTGTTAAGACCTCTCACGTGTGATCCCCATGAACCCGCCTCTTTTCTGAAGCATGGAGTATATGCAACGTTTTTTATGGGAAGAGAATCTTTATCTAATATCTTTTTTCTGTAAATATTTGTAATTGGTACCTCTGCAGTAGGTATCAAATAAAGATTTTCATCTTCTATCTTATACATTTGACCTTCTTTGTCAGGTAATTGCCCAGTTCCAAAACCAGATTCTTCATTAATTAAAATAGGTGGTTGTATCTCTGAGTAACCATTTTCGTTTGCCTGATCTAAAAAATAATTTATTAAGGCTCTTTGAAGTTTAGCCCCCTCATTAATATAAACTGGAAATCCTGCTCCAGTAATTTTATTTCCTGTATCAAAATCTATTAGACTAAAATCTTTTATTAGCTCCCAGTGTGGTTTGTATTTAATATGATTTGAAATATTAATTTCATCGCTTGATATTAACAAGTTGTCTTCCTCTGAATTCCCTTTCGGAACAATTTTATCAGGTACATTTGGAATACCACATAACATATCCCTTATCATGACCTCTTTGTTTTTAAGTTCCTCTGATATTGATTTGCTTTTTTCTTTAAGTTCTCCTGATCTCTTCTTTAAATTCTCTACGGAATCTTTTTCTCCACTTTTAATCTTGACACCAATTTCTTTAGCGATAAGATTTGATTCTGCTAAAATAGTATCTAGTTCAGATTTTAAATTTTTTCTGTCGTTATCTAAAATTATAATTTGAGATAACTCACTATCAATTTTTTCGAGGCCTCTCTTCTTAAGAGCAGAAGTAATGTTATCTTTATCTGATCTTAACCAATTAAGTTCAATCATACCATGAATTTTTATATGAAGTTAACACGATTGACAATAATAATTCAATCTAATAAAAATTAATATTTTTTTTGACAATATGTATAATAATGGTATCATTGCGGAGTCAATTGTTATTAGGCCAACCTAAAAACAGAATCTTACACACAATAATTCAACTAAATTTTTTTCGATATGTACACAATGGACGACTTAAATGATAAGCTTTTATCAGAGCTTAAAAAAATTACAGAAGAACTCGATATAAAGGGTGCTTCTAAATTGTCAAAACAAGATCTTATATATAAAATATTAGACGAGCAAGCTATCTCAAAACCTAAAAAATCAGCTAAGGAATCTAAGACTCCTTCTAAGGAATCTAAGGCTCCTACGAAAGATACTAATTCCTCTCCTTCCAGACCAACAAAGAGTAGGCCGCAAAAGGGATATTCTGATAGATCGGATAGATCTAACGATAGGGGAAGACCCCAAAGGAAACCATCCGAATATGAAAAACAGGTAAAAGAGTTTGAGGGTGTGATAGAGAGTGAAGGTGTTTTGGAAATGATGCAAGATGGATATGGATTCTTGAGAAGTAGTGATTATAACTACTTAGCTAGTCCTGACGACATCTATGTCTCTCCATCACAAATCAAATTATTTGGGTTAAAAACTGGTGATACAGTCTTTGGTAAAATTAGGCCTCCTAAAGAAAATGAAAAATACTTTGCACTTATTGAAGTTTCAAAAATTAATGGTAAAACTCCAGATGAGGTTAGAGATAGAATTCCTTTTAAGTATTTAACTCCTTTATTTCCTGAGGAGAAGTTAAACTTGAGTTCAAATCAAGATAATTATTCTACAAGAATATTAGACTTATTCTCACCTATAGGTAAAGGGCAAAGAGGTATGATTGTTTCTCAACCAAAAACTGGTAAAACTGTCCTTCTCAAGCAAATAGCTAACGCAATTGCTGAAAATCATCCAGAAGTATATCTTATGATTCTGCTAATTGATGAAAGGCCTGAAGAAGTGACCGATATGGCAAGGAGTGTCAAGGCTGAAGTTGTATCTTCAACCTTTGACGAACAAGCCGAGAGACATGTTAAAGTTGCTAATATAATCTTAGAAAAAGCTAAAAGAATGGTTGAGTGTGGTCATGATGTAGTGATTTTACTAGATTCTATTACAAGACTAGCAAGAGCTCATAATACAGTAATTCCATCTTCAGGAAAAATTTTATCTGGTGGTGTTGATGCTAATGCATTACATAAACCCAAAAGGTTTTTTGGTGCTGCTAGAAATGTAGAAAAGGGAGGTTCATTAACAATTATAGCAACAGCTTTAATAGAAACTGGATCTAAAATGGATGAGGTAATTTTCGAAGAATTTAAAGGCACCGGTAATATGGAGCTTCAATTAGATAGAAAATTATCGAACAGAAGAATTTATCCTGCGATTGATGTAACTGCTTCCGGAACTAGAAGAGAGGACTTATTAATGGATAAAGACGAATTGTCAAGGTTATGGATACTAAGAAAGTACCTGGCAGACATGAACTCTGTAGAGGCAATGGAATTCCTTCTATCTAAAATCAAAGGAACTAGAAACAATGAAGAGTTTCTTGTTTCAATGAACGGATAAAAGTCAACTTTTTCTATTAAATAATAAATTTAATTTCTACATTTATTTCCATGTTTTTAGAAACTAAAAATTTGGGAGATAAGAAAGTTTTTGACCTCGTGTCTGATGACTTTAGATATGCCAAAGCTCTGGACTCATTTGGTATTGATTTTTTCCATCACTATAATTCAACCCTAAAAGATATTTGTTTAGAAAATAACTTAGACAAAAACTCATTGGTTGGATATAGAATTTCTATGGACGAGTCTTTTGATCTAGATTTAGAAACTTTAAAATCTTCTCCAATTAATTTAGTTATAGAATATCTAAAACATAACCACAGTTATTTCATCAAGAATAAACTTCCTTATATTAAAAATTTAATTTCATCTCTAAGTATAGAAGATAAAAAATATGAATTTTTTAATGATCTTAAATTTATTTTTCCACTCTTTTATGAAGATTTTGTTGATCATATACTAGAGGAAGAAAAATACATTTTTACATATATTCAAAACTTATATCACCTAGATGATAATGTGAAAAATCATGCAAAAATATTCTTTGAAATGAAAAGCATTTCCTTAAAAGATATAGCAGAAGAACATCTTAATGAGGACTCAGAGATGTCTGGTATAAGAGGCTTGACAAAGAACTATTCAATTAAAAATATAAAAAATCTACATCTTAAAGTTATTTTTCAAGAACTTAAGGAATTTGATAATGAATTAGAAGTTCACTCAAATATTGAAAATCACATTTTATTTCCGAGGGCTCTAGAGCTTCAAGAAAAGGTCTCTGATGATATTAGAAACCTCTCTTTTCTAAATTAATGGCTAGGATAATCTGCTTAGATTATGGGTTAAAAAGAGTTGGTGTGGCTGTAACGGATGAACTTCAAATAATAGCTTCTCCACTCGAGACAATACATACCGCTGAAATTATATCTTTTATTAATAGTTATATTAAAGAGAATAAAGTGGAATTATTTGTAGTTGGTCTCCCTTTTAATTTAAGAGGTGAAGAAACAGATGCAACAAAAAAAACACTTAGTTTTATAAGTCTATTAAAGAGAAAATACCCACTGATTAAGGTAGATACTTATGACGAAAGGTTTACTTCAAAGATTGCTAAAGACACTATTCTAATGATGGGAAAAAATAAAAAGTTTAGACAAGATAAAACTAATATTGACAAGTTAAGTGCCTCTATTATATTACAATCATATTTAAAAAGAAAAGGTCTATGATATATCCAATAGTTCTATATGGGGATAATGTACTTAGAGAAAAATGTACTGAAATTAAGATGGGGGATCTGGATATTAAATCTTTAGTCAATGATATGTTTGAGACTATGACTGATGCTGATGGAATTGGTTTAGCTGCTCCTCAGATTGGGATATCAAAAAAACTTTTTGTAGTTGACGGATCCAGCCTAGAAGATGAAGAGATGTCCTCCTTTAAAAAAGTTTTTATTAATCCCGTCTTAAATAATGAAGACGGAGACTTATGGGAATTTGAGGAAGGGTGTTTAAGTATTCCAAATATAAGAGGAGGTGTTAACAGAAAGTCTAGTATTGAGATAACTTTTTTTGATGAGAATTGGAACAAGAAAACAGAGGTTTTTAAAGGTATGCAGGCAAGGGTAATTCAGCATGAATATGATCACATACAAGGTAAACTTTTTATTGATTATTTATCTCCACTTAAGAAAAAGTTAATTAAAAATAAGCTCTCAGAGATTTCAAAAGGAAATTGTGAGGTTAGATATAAAGTTAAGAGGTCATGATTGAAAAGCTTTATAATTTTTTTTTAGATTCTAGTGGGGTTAGTACTGATACAAGAAAATTAAATAAAGATTCTATTTACTTCGCCTTAAAAGGTGAAAATTTTGATGGAAATAGTTACGCTTTGGATGCTATTAAAAATGGAGCGAAATTATCAGTCGTAGATGATATGTCGTTAGAGGGTAAACATAAAAGTCTAGTTTATGTTGAAGATGTTCTCGATACATTACAAAAGTTAGCAGTTTTTCATAGAGATAGGTTAGATATACCAGTAATAGGATTAACTGGATCTAATGGAAAAACTACCACAAAAAATTTAATTGAAAAGGTCTTATCTCTGAGTTTTAAAGTCTTAGCCACTGAAGGAAATCTTAATAATCATATAGGTGTTCCTTTGACTATTTTAAAAATAAAAGATCATCATCAAATTGCAATCATAGAGATGGGCGCAAGTGCTGTTGGTGAAATTGAATTATTATCAAATATATCTAAGCCTACTATTGGAATGATAACAAATATATCAAATGCTCATGTGGAAGGTTTTGAGAATTTAGATGGTGTGATAAGAGGGAAGTCGGAATTATTTAATTTTTTACTAAAAAATAATGGTCAGGTAATAATTAATAATAAAGATGAGATAATTAAAAATTTTTCTAAAAGATTTTCGGATTCTATCCAATTAGTGGGAGAGGGATCTATAATTCAGGTTCAGTTAATAGAATCTGTACCTAATTTGAAATTTAAAATTCAAGAAGAAACTTTTGAATCATCATTATTTGGAGATTATAATTTTCAAAATATTCTTTTTGCTCTTACTGTGGGTAAATTTTTTGATATAGATGAAAAGGATGCTGCTAGAGAAATTTCAAATTATAAACCAGATGATAATAGATCTGAAAAAATTTATGAAAAATCTAATTGTATAGTTCTTGATGCGTATAATGCAAATCCTAAATCAATGACTAATGCAATTAGATCTGTCAATAAATTTCCCAATAAAAATAAAGTTATGATCCTAGGTGACATGAAAGAGTTAGGTTTTGACTCAAAAATAGAGCATGAGAATATTGGACTTTTAACGAAGGAGTTAAAGGTTGGAAAGTGTTTTTTTATTGGAAAAAATATGATGTATGCTCATAATAAAAATACTTCTTCATTATGGTTTGAGGACAGAGATAGTCTTGAAAAGGAGATTGTGAAGTATAGCGTTAGTGACGCAGATATTTTAATAAAAGGATCTAGAGCTTTTGAGCTGGAAAAGATAATGCCAGTAATTAGGAAAATATCAGCTTAATATTAGTTGTAAATAATTTTATTCCAATAGCAAGAAGGACAATGCCAAAAACTTTCCTTAAAATGTTTATTCCTTGCGAACCTATTACCCTTTGTATTTTTTCTGATGACTTTAATACAAAATAGACAAGAATCATATTAATTATAATTGCCATGATTATATTGATATCATTATACTCCGACTTAATAGAAATTAATGTTGTTAATGTGCCAGGGCCAGCTATTAATGGGAATGCTAATGGGACTATAGAAGCTGTTTTAGGGTTACTGTCTTTATAAAGCCTAACACCTAAGATCATCTCAGCTGCTAAGAATAAAATAATAATAGACCCTGCTACCGCAAAAGAATTTATATCAACTCCTAATAGGTTTAGAATTATCTCACCTAAAAACAAGAAAACAATCATAATAATAAGAGATACTAACGATGCCTTTTCAGATTCTATTACCTTATATTTTTCTCTTAACAAGACAATGAGGGGGATGTTTCCTACGACATCAATAATTGCAAAAAGTATCATTGATGATGAAATAAATTCTTTTAAATCAAAATTCATAATTCAAATTTAGCCCGCAAATATATGATTTTATCTTTAAAAGAAAAATGCCCCAATATATTGGGGCATTAACTAACTAACCAAGTTTGTTTTAAACCAAACTATAAAATGAATAAATGAAATTATAAATTATTTAATATAATTCCTATAAATCTGAATATATTATCATGTTAATATTAAAAATTTATAAAATTTTTAATAAAAAAATATTTTTTTAAAAAAAACATAATTTTAAATTATAAAAAACCTTTCTTTTTACAAAAAATTGAATAGTTTTTACTTCACTACTGACGTAGACACTGCTCTTCGGAATAGATCGGAAGAATCATCTTGAATATTTTGAGTTTGTTTATATATAAGACCTATATATTTATCTTCAGGATCAGCAAAAAAGCTAGTATTCCAGTACCCGCCCCATGATATAGTTCCCTCACTTCCAGTTCCTCCATTTTTCAAATCTTTTTCAAGTACTATACCAAAAGCCAATCCAACTCCAAAGCCAAAAGATTTAGGTAACTGATTTTGAAAAATTAAATCATTAGTTTGTTTACTTATAAAACTTTTTCCTTTGAATTTTCCGTCATTTAAAAATACAGTTAAAAACTTATAGTAATCTTGAACTGTACTCGAGAGACCACATCCACCAGCAAAAAACTTTCTCTTTCCTTCTATGGGATAGTTTACATTGAATCTGTCATCTTCAAAAATCACCCATTCATCATCTTTTTTAGTTAGAACTGGAACTAACCTATTTTCTTTCTCTTTAGGCAGATAGAAATAAGTGTCATTCATTTGAAGAGGAGTAAATATCTCATCTCTAAAGAATTCATCTAGTTTTTTTCCTGATACAATCTCAATCATGTACCCAAGTACATCTAACCCAATACCGTAAGTAAATCTTTCTCCAGGTTCATGATGCAGAGGAACATCTGCTAAGTTTTCTATTGTTTCTCCAATTGTTATGTCCTCATCACAAAAACATAGAACTCCATTTTTCATAAAACTTTGTTTTCTCTTGTGATAGATTGACTTAATAGATTTATTTCCGTCAATGAAACCATAACCAATTCCTGAAGTATGAGTTAACAATTGCCTAATAGTAATTTTTTTTGTTGAAATTTTTGATGTGTAAGAGGTATCTTCATCATTAAAACTTTCAAGAATTTCAATATTTTCAAATTTTGGTATGTACTTATCTATAGGATCATCTAATCCAATTTTACCTTCCTCCCATAGCTTTAAAATACCTATAGATGTGATAGCTTTTGTCATTGAAGCAATTCTGAAAATATCATCAGTATTGTATTTTTCATTTGTTTCTGGATTTTTTATTCCGTATGCTTTCTCAAAGATTATATTATCCTCATTACCGACTAGTACTACGGCTCCAGGAATTTTATTTTCTTTAATATCTTCTAATATTATATCATCAATTTTTTTTAGCCTATCTGAGTTGAGATATGAGCTTTTTGTATTGGTACACCCAATAGCAATTAAAAATAAAAAAATATATAAATTACTTTTCATTCTAACTTTCTTTTAAGAAGTTAATTATTTTAATTTAAAAAGAATATGACTAATTACTCTAATTATTTTGGGCAGATACTGATATTAATTTTTTCTTTTTTCAATTTATCTTGTAATGATCAGAAATCACACATGTTAAATATATTTGTTATACCTGAAAATGCAGGATCAGTAACTCCTTTGAGTGGTGTTTATGACCATGGTTCAAATGTAGTTCTTGAGGCAATTAATAATAGTGATTATGAATTCACTAGATGGTCTGGAGATATATCAGAAACTTCCAACCCTTTTTCATTAACTGTAGAATCTGAAATTAATATTGTTGCCGAATTTTCAGAGCTTAACCTTCCATCAAAAGATTTAGATGGAGACGGGGTAGTTGACTCAAATGATTTATGTCCCAACACAATTTCAGGATTTCTTGTAGATGATAAAGGATGTAAGGTTAAGAATGAGTTTGATGAAAATTATTTTCTGGTCTGGGGAGATGAGTTTTCCTATGATGGAAATTTAGATAATTCAAAATGGCATCACCAGATAATTCCCCCTAATAATGGAAGTTGGTGGAATGGCGAAGCACAACATTATACTAATAACTCAAAAAATTCATTTGTTAGTGAAGGGACTATGAAGATAGTTGCAATAAAGGAAAATTATACGGTTGATAATTCTACCAAAAATTATACTTCAGCTAGGCTAAATTCAAAATTTGGTTTTAAGTATGGGAGGGTAGACGTCAGAGCAAAATTGCCTTCAACTGAAGGAACATGGCCAGCAATATGGACACTGGGAACAAATATTAATGAGGTAGGTAATTACTTTGGAGATTCAGAAGGGAGTGTGGGATGGCCTAAGTGTGGAGAGATTGACATAATGGAACAGAATGGATGGAATAAAAATGAGCTATATGGATATTTTCATTATGCTAATTCTCAAGGAGTTTATAATTCTCATGGTGATGTAACTAATATAAATAATACCTCTGGTACTTATCATGTGTATTCGATGGAATGGACAAAGGATAAAATAAGAATTCTAGTTGATAATAAAGAATTTGTCTCATTAAATAATACTGCTGATGTTCCTTTTGACAACCCTCATTATCTTCTTTTAAATATAGCTATAGGTGGGAATTTAGGAGGAGATATAGACCCAAGCTTTAGTCAGGATAGAATGGAAGTAGATTACGTAAGAGTCTTCCAGAAAGAATAAATGATTACATGAAGTTAAATTTCAATATACAGCTAGTAATTTTTGTGATGGTAGTATTTTTTGTGATATCATTTATCACAAATATCATAGGTCCTCTAATTCCTCAGTTCATTAAGACTTATGATTTGAGTTTAGTTCTTGCATCATTTTTACCTTTATCTTTTTTTCTGTCATATGGAGTTTTCTCTATCCCTGCCGGAATATACCTTGAAAGATATGGAGAGAAAACAGTAATGTTTTCAGCATTTCTAATATCATCAATTGGAGCAGGTCTCATCATTGCCTTACCTGGATACTTATCATTTGTAATATCTTTCTTTCTTATAGGTACTGGAATGGCTATTCTCCAAGTCGCTATTAACCCTCTACTAAGACATGCTGTTTCAGGAGAAAATTTTGCATTTTTTTCAATAATAGGTCAGCTGGCTTTTGGTTCTGCCTCTTTTCTTAGTCCAATTTTCTACAAATTTCTTTTAGAAAAAAATAATCCATTAGGAATATTTTTTTTTAATGATACTCCCTGGATATGGATTTATGTTCTATTTATTTTTGCTGTAATCATTCTGCTATTTTTTCTCTACTTTTTAAAAATCCCAAAAAGTGATTCGGAATCAAAACATTTTGATATTAATATTTTCTTCGATTTTTTGAAAAGTAAAAATGCTTATTTCTATTTCTTTGGGATATTTTGTTATGTGGGTGTAGAGCAAGGAATAAATAATTGGTCTTCAGAATTTTTATATCAGTATCATTCCTTAAATCCAGAGGTTATTGGGGTAGAGGTTATTTCTTCTTTCTGGGGTAATCTTACTATAGGCACAGTTGTCAGTCTTCTCCTTATAAAAATTATTGATGAAAAGAAATTATTAAATATTTATGCTCTCTCTTCATCTCTGTTAGTTTTACTAGCAATTTATGGAGATTCAGAATTATCTGTCCAATCATTTAAACTTATAGGGTTTTCTATTTCTGGGATATGGTCTGTAATGATATCATTAGGTTTAAATTCAGTTCCTAAAAATCATTCAATTTTCACAGGAATTCTTTTAACAGGCATAGTTGGTGGTGCTATTTTTCCTTTTATTATTGCTGCTATTGGTCAATTATTTGATTTAAAGGTAGGAATGCATACTCTATTGTTTGGGTTACTATACTTATCATATGTTGGTTTTAAAGCAAAACCTCTCATATCTAACAATAAAATAAACTTAACTTAAACCCATGAAATCTTCTCATCCAAAGCAGAAAATCAAAGCACCAAAGAAAACACTTGGAGAATTTATTATTGAGAATCAAAATCAATTTGAATATTCAACTGGTGAATTATCTCGTTTACTTAATGCGATAAGACTTGCATCTAAAGCTGTTAATCATGAAGTAAATAAAGCAGGTTTAGTTGATATCATAGGATCTACGAACCAAATAAATAATTCTAATGAAGACCAACAAAAATTAGATGTTTTTGCAAATCAGGTGTTTAAAAGAGCTCTTATCAATCGTCAAATTGTTTGCGGGTTTGCTTCTGAGGAAGAAGATGATTTTGTTGTTATCTCAAGTTCAAGTCATAATAGCCAAAATAATTATGTTATCCTTATTGATCCGTTAGATGGTTCATCAAATATTGATACTAACGCATCAGTTGGTACCATCTTTTCAATTTACAGAAGAGTATCATCAAATGATAAACCAGTGACAAAATCTGACTTTCTCCAAAAAGGAACTAATCAAGTTGCAGCAGGTTATATTCTTTATGGTACTTCAACTATGTTAGTATACACCACAGGCTTTGGTGTTAATGGCTTTACCTTAAACCCTGCTTTAGGTACTTTTTATCTTTCTCATCCAAATATTAAATATCCATCATTTGGAAATATATATTCCATAAATGAAGGTAACTACTTCCATTTCCCTGAAGGCATAAAGAAATATATTAAGTATTGTCAGGAAGATAAGGATGGAAGACCATACACTTCAAGATATATTGGATCATTAGTTTCTGACTTTCATAGAAATCTAATTAAAGGTGGAGTATATTTATATCCATCCACTTATAAACATACAAATGGAAAATTAAGACTGCTATATGAATGTAATCCAATCGCATTTCTTTCAGAACAGGCAGGAGGTGCAGCTTCTAATGGGAAAGAAAGGATACTAGAAATTTCGACTCAAGAATTACATCAACGTACTCCATTTTATTGTGGTAATAAATCTATGGTTAAAGAAATCGATAACTTTTTAAACCTTTCATAGATCAAATTTCATTAGATTTAAAAATTGTGATAGAAATTATATTAATTTGGATGTAGTATTTAAATTACGATACTTTTTTAATTTTTCATTTTAAATAACCCTTTTAAAATATAATAATTGAGATATTATTTTATTTTTTTCATTATAACTATCACTTCTAGTAACGTAAGTTCTCAAACTATTTTGCCTTCTTTCTCAGCAGTTCATCATAAAAAAACTGTAGATTGGTCTCCGTCTTTAAGTATTAGTCCTGACTCTTGGTTAGATGCTTCAGATGGTAGTAATTATAATGTGAATGGTTCTCAAGAAGTTACATCTATTACTGATAAATCTGGATCTACTACTTTTACAATTGACGGATCTCCAGTAGTAGTATCTGGTAATTTAAATAGTCTAAACACATTTGAATTTGATGGAAATGAAAGTTTAATTAGCGCTAATAATGTGTCTTGGTCTAGTAATGGTAATCATTGGGCTATAGGAGTATTTCAATGGATAACTGTTACTGGTAGCAAAGATAGTTTTTTTAGTGCGGATGGTACAAGAACTTATGCTGTAAGTAGTGCTGCTGTTGGTTCTTGGCCAGGAGAAATAGATTATGATGGTTCAAATTCTATTAGTTCGGGCAGAGCTAAAAATGATTTTACTACAAGTATTTCTGCTAATACTTGGGTTATAGTTTCAATTGTATTTAATAAATCTGGTAATCAAATTTTTGGAAGACTTAATGGTACTACAAGAACTGATATAGATCCTTACTCTAATTCAATGGACGCAGTTACAGACTTACGACTTATGCGCCAAAGAAGTAATAAGAAATTAAATGGTCGTATGGCAGAGTTTTTTCATGTCGCGGATATACCTGGAACTGGTGGAACTGATATCAGTGATGTAGAGAAGGCAGAAGGTTATTTAGCTCATAAATGGGGTTTGGAAGGGAATCTTCCACTCAGTCATCCTTACAAAAGTTCAGCACCAAAAAATTGAATATAAAAGCAATTCTTGTAGCTTGGATTAATTGATTAATACATTTAGATTTGCTCTCCAAATTTTTTGGGCTCTTAGCTCAGTTGGTTCAGAGCACCTGCCTTACAAGCAGGGGGTCGCTGGTTCGAATCCAGCAGGGCCCACTATAGCGAAATTCATTATTGTTTTTCGCTTTTTTTTATTTTTTTTTAAAAAAAAATAAAATTATGAAAGTATCTTTTCATTATTCTCGTATATTTATTTTACAACAATATTAACTTATGATCTGGCTTGATCAGTACAACATCACTGATTCAAAAATTCATTACAACACGGATCCAAAAGATCTATATAAGATTACTATTTCTAAAGGCCAAGGTATTTTAACATCTGACGGAACTCTATCAGTAAATACTGGTAAGTTTACTGGGAGGTCTCCAAGGGATAGGTATATTGTAAAAGATGAAAAAACAAAAAATAAAGTATGGTGGGGAGATATTAATAGACCATTTAATGAAGTTCAGTTTTCTAAAATAGAAGATAAATTATCCAAGTATTTATCTGGAAAGAATTTATATGTAAGAGATTGCTCTGCTTGTGCATCTCAAAAATCAGAAATTAAGATAAGGACTATATGTGAGTTGCCGTGGAGTGACTTATTTATTCATAACATGTTTTTAAGAAATTCACTTGAGGGTAAGGAAGTAGATTGGACAATAATCTGTGCTCCAAATTTCATAGCAGATTCCGAAGAGCTTGGAACTGATAATAGCAACTTTTCTATAATCAATTTTTCAAAGAAAAAAATTCTTATAGGAGGGACTGCGTATACTGGTGAGATAAAAAAAGGAATTTTTTCTGTTTTGAATTTCTTACTTCCTGTAAATGAAAATACCCTACCTATGCATTGTAGTGCAAATACAAGTGATAAAGGTGAAACTTCAATTTTCTTTGGGTTATCTGGTACAGGTAAAACCACTTTATCTACTGATAAAAACCGTAAGCTTATTGGTGATGATGAGCACGGATGGGATAACAATAACACGATATTTAACTTTGAGGGAGGTTGTTATGCGAAGGTTCTAGATTTATCTGAAGATAAAGAACCAGATATTTTTAATGCTATAAGACCTTGTGCGCTTTTAGAGAATATAGTTTTAGATAAAGATGGTGTAGTTGATTATAATAATTCTTCGATAACTCAGAACTCTAGAGTTAGCTATCCAATACATCATATTGAGAACTCAGTTAACCCATCACTAGGATCGAATCCTAAGAATATTTTTTTTCTAACTGCTGATGCCTTTGGAGTATTACCTCCTATATCGAAATTATCTCCAGCTCAAGCTGCATATCACTTTATATCTGGTTATACGTCTAAATTAGCTGGGACTGAAGTTGGAATAAATGATCCAGTACCTAATTTTTCTGCTTGTTTTGGTGCACCATTCATGCCCTTACATCCAGGTGTATATGCAAAGATGTTAATTGATAAGATAAATAATTGTGATGTTAAAGTTTGGTTGGTAAATACTGGATGGATAGGAGGTCCATTTGGAGTAGGTAAAAGAATCGCTCTCAAGTACACCCGTAGTATTATTAATGCTGTTAATACTGGAGAATTACATAAAATTAATCACGGGAAATATAGAGAACACTCTATTTTTAAATTTAAAATCCCAGTAGTTTGTCCTGAGGTACCTTCAAATATATTAAGTCAAAAAGAGATGTGGGGAGATGACAAAAAGTTATATTCATCCTTAGTTGTTTTAGCCAATCACTTCAACAAAAATTTTGAAAAATATATTAATGATATTTCAGATGATACCCTTAGTGGAGGTCCTATATTCTCAGATTATTTAATTAAATAAATACCAAGAAGTTTTTAGTTTTTACATTCACCCATCTCATATGAGATTATTCCTGCATTTGTTGCAATACAAATATTTGAGTAAGTATTATTATCACACCCACATACCGGATTATATTCTTTAGTACAAGCAGCATTTTCGACAATTAAATTTTCATCTATACAAACCAAATCTTTATTGCATGATGTCAAAGTTATTTGTGTAATGGATAAGAGGGTAATAATTCTAATTATCTTCATTTTTAAAAATTTGCGCTAATATATAATATTTATTTTACACTTTTAACTTATATGTTTATTAGGATTCCAATTCTTGATGAATTTATTTCCTGATTCTAGAGCTCCCTCTTCAATTGGTGTTCCCATCGAGTCATTCCACCTATTTAGAAATCCAAAAAGTGAGATCACACCTAGCATCTCAACAATTTCTCCATCATCCCAGTGCTCTCTTAGTTCAGATGAAATTTTATCGTTAACTTGGTTAGGGATAGAAGATGAAGCTATTGTGAATTCAAAAGCAATTTTTTCTTTTTCAGTAAATGCAGAACTTTCTCTGAAATCCCAAATTTCATTTAATTGTTTATCATCTGACCCATATCTTTCTGCAGCTCTAATTGTATGAGCCTGGCAATATCTACACCCACTAACAGTACTAGCTAAATAACCAATTAACCTTTTTATTTTACTTGACAGTTCACCTTTGTTCTCCATAACTGCTTTGTTAAGATTAATAAAAGCATAAGCTATTTGTGGTCTAATGAACATGGTCTTTATACTATTAGGACAAAAACCCAGAGTCTCATCATAGAATTTTATTAGTTTCTTTAATTCTTTATCCTCGGAGTTTAGTGGTTTTACTAGTGGATTACTCATAATATTTAAATTTATTAAGCGTTAATTATTTAAATTTGAATTAAAACTATGATAAAAAAATTTATAACAGTACTTTTTTTAATTATACTAGGATCAAGTAGTGCTTTTTCTCAAAAACTTGAAGTAGGTTTAAAGGGTGGTTCTAATTTTGCTACCCAGAAATTATCTTCGATACAGGGTGTTGAATCTATCACAGGTTATCATTTAGGTGGCTTTGTTTATATCAAACTACCTCTCATGTTTGGAATACAATTAGAGGGGCAGTACTCAACACAAGGAAGTGAATTTCAAGTAAATCAGCTAATCAATAAAAATAATCTTAGTTATTTAAATATCCCTATTCTAATAAGAAATGATTTTGGTCCACTTAATTTTCATTTTGGACCTCAGTTTGGGTTATTAACTGATGCAAAATTATCGGTGAATGGTGTTAAAAATAATTTTAAAAATCAACTACTTAGTAGAGATTTCAGTTTTGTAGCTGGATTAGGTATCAGACTGCCAGCAAATTTAGGATTGACTTTAAGATACGTTAAAGGATTGACAAATATTTCAGATACTAATATTATAAATTCGGAGACAAAAAATACAATGTTTCAGATATCTTTAAAATATTCCATTATTAAGTGGGGGACAAAGAAGAAGGAAAAATGAGTGAAATAAAGTTTAGAGAAATATTAAAAGATGACCTTGATGATGTTTTTCTTTTATTAAATCAGTTAAAAGAAAAAGATGTTGATTCTATAGATAAGGAATCATCTTGGAAAAACTTCATTTCTAACACAAGTGCTAACTCGATAGTTGGTATTTATGAAGATAAAATAGTTGCCTACGGAAGTATTGTTATTGAAAATAAAGTAAGGGGAGATATAGCTGGTCATATCGAAGATATTGTTGTAGATACTAATGTTAGAGGTAAGATGGCAGGTGTGAAGCTAGTTAAAGAGTTAGTAGATATAGGTAAGACAAAAGGTTGTTATAGAATTACTCTTTTTTGTGATGAGAAACTCATCAAGTTTTATGAGAGAAATGGGTTTAAGGTAAATAATGTGATGATGAAAAGCTTCTTAGATAGTTAGATCTTTATGTTTAATCCTAATGCAAAATTTCTTCCGGGCATTTGAATAAGGTTTGTCTCATAATATTTTGAATCAAAAATATTATTTAGGTTAATTGTTACTTTCCATCTATCTCTCTGCATAGAGATTTTATAGTCAACTACTGATTTGTTATTTTCATCATGTGATTCTCTAACACCGTATCTGTACGATAAATAATTTGATATAGACTTTGATAATTTAAAATCAAAATTTAAAATCAATCTGTGTTTATAGGAATTCAGGCTGTACCTGGATAATATATCGTTTTTATAGTCATCGTTAATGAAAGCGTAACCTAGATTTAGAGTGTTTGAAATATTATTAATTTTTAATAATAATTTACTGTTAAATTCAACGCCAGTCGTTATTACATTTTTTATGTTTTGAGGAGACCATTTATCATTAGGGTAAGCTTTTATATAATCTATTAGGTTATCAGATTTCCTTCTAAATAAACTTAAGGAAATATCATAATTTTTTTCTCTGAGTTTGAATCCAACCTCACTAGTGAATGCTTTCTCTGGATCTAAATTTTCATTCCCCTCATTGTTTGGGTCACTATAGTAGAGGTCTGTAAATGTTGGTATTCTAAATGTCTCACCAATATTAGCATTTAGAGAAATCTTATCTGATAACTTATATCCAATGTCTATCCCTGGAAATAATTTTGATTTAAATAAATCATTACTCGGTTTTTCATATATTGAAAAAGCTATACCTGGTGTAAATGAAAATCTATTTTTATTAATTAATTGTTCAGCGAAAATTGTTGCAATAAATCTATTTCTTTCTCCTAAATTGTTACTACTTAGCCACGTGTTTGACAAATCAATTCCAATTCCTGTAATTCCAGCATCTGAAAATATTGAAATGTTATTTTGAAATCCAAGCTTATGCGAAATATGATCATTTTTATAAAAACTTGGATTATTTCTAATATAAATATAAGTATCCTCATGTCTTCTCCAGTATAATGCTGATTCCATGGAAATATTTTCTCTCTTTTTAGTTAATTTAAAATTGAGTAGGCTACCATTTGTATCCTCATATTGATCTTTGGCTTCTGGACTTGCGTAAAATCCATTTGCACCAAATTTTCTATCTGAGTTAGTAAATAGAACTTGAAGATCAGAATTATTCATTTCTATAATTCCAGAATAAAATATATTAAAGTAATTATAATCTGTATTATATCTATACCCATCAGATTGTCTATAAGTTGAGCTTAATATATGAGATGATTTCTTGGTGTTAATTGGGATAGATGCTGAGCTCTGAAATGTTTTGAAGGATCCGTAGCCTAAATTTATATTACCATTCTCACTATTTTTTTTTGTAATAATATTTACTGCTCCGTTGAACGCATTCATTCCAAAAATTCTAGAGCCTGGCCCTTTTAAAATTTCAATTTTATCTATCAGGTCTAGAGGTACTGATAAGTTCATTTGATGGTGACCGGTTTGTGAATCTTCTACCTTAATTCCGTTAATAAGAAGTAGTGTCTGATCGAAACTTCCACCTCTTATAAATAGGTCAGACTGAATGTCATCATTCCCTCTTCTTCTAACATCAATTCCAATTACTTGCTGAAGAATTTCACTTAAATTTTTTGCAGAGGAATTATTTAAGAAAGTTGAGTCGATAATTATTAAATTTCTATTTTCTTCAGAAAATGGAATCAAAATTCTTCCAGAATTTATTGTGACTTCATCTAATACTCTTTGAGATTTTAGAGTTATTGGTAGTATAAAAAAAAATAAAATTTTTAAAAATTGTCTCATATTATTGCAATTCTAGTGTATGAAAATGAATATCAAAAATTAATAAGAATAGACTTTGAAAATTTACTCTACTGTAACTGACTTTGCCAAGTTTCTTGGCTTATCAACATCACACCCCCTTAGAATTGCACAATAATATGCAATTAGCTGTAGAGGAATTTGATTAAGTATTGGTGAAAAGTCTTTGGAAGTATTTGGAACTTCGATATAATAATCGAAGTGTTTTTTCATATGATAGTTTTTTGGATCTACAATACCTATAACTATAGCTTTTCTTGCTTTAATTTCCATCACATTACTTAACATTTTTTCGTATTCATCACTTTTAGTACAAATCACAACAACAGGCATATTTTTATCTATAAGTGCAATCGGACCATGTTTAAGCTCAGCTGCTGGGTATCCTTGAGCATGAATATATGATATTTCTTTAAGCTTTAATGCTCCCTCCAGTCCTACTGGAAAATTATTACCTCTACTCATAAAAAGACAGTGATCTTTCTTATATATTTTATTTGCAACCTTTTTAATTGAAGAAGATTTTTTAAGTATTTCATCAACTTTACTTGGTAATTCATTTAGCTGACTTATCATTTTATGGTAATTAGATTCTGAGATAGTTCCTTTTAAATATCCAGCCTTAATCCCAATCATAAAGAAAACTAATAGTTGCGAGGTAAATGCTTTAGTACTTGCAACTCCAATTTCTGGTCCTGCATGAAGATAGCATCCCTCATTCGTTTCTCTAGCTATTGATGATCCTACGGCATTAACTATTCCAATTGTAATTCCACCTTTCTTTTTTGCGATCTTAGTTGCTTCAAGAGTATCAGCAGTTTCTCCTGACTGTGAAATAACAAATACAATATCACCTTTATTAATTATTGGGTCTCTGTACCTAAACTCAGATCCATACTCTACTTCAACGGGTATTTTCAAATATTTTTCTAGAAAATATTCTGCTGTTAGTGCTGCATGCCAAGATGTTCCGCAACCAATAATAATAATTCTTTTTGCTTCAAGAAGATTATTAACATTTTCTCTTATTCCGCCTAATGTTATTTCATTGTCTTTAACTCTTCCCAACATAGTTTGAGTTAAAGAGTTTGGTTGCTCCATAATTTCTTTGAGCATATAAGATTCATATTCACCTAAGTCAACTTTCTGAAGTTCTATATCAACTTTTTTAAAGATTTTTTTAACTGATTTTAAATCAAAATCATAAATTTTGAAATTGTCGTCTTTAATTTTAAGAAATGTGTCATTTTCAAGATAAATAATTTTATTTGTATACTCAATTATAGGAGATGCATCAGAAGCAATAATGAAATTTTTATTAAATTTTCCTATTGCCAATGGGCTTCCTTTCCTAGCTGCGTATAGAATACTAGGATCATTGTTAACCATGAGAACAATTCCAAATGCACCATTTACTTTACTGAGAGCAAATGATAACCCTTCCTCAAATGATTTTGTTTTTTTAACACACAACTCTATAAAATTCACAAAAACTTCTGTGTCAGTTTCTGTATTGAATTTATAACCTTCTTCTTCAAGTAGTAACTTTAATTCTTTATAATTCTCTATAATTCCGTTATGAACGATAGTTAATTTTTTGTTGTAGGAAATGATTGGATGTGAATTAATATCACTCGGTTCTCCATGGGTAGCCCATCTTGTATGTCCAATGGCAATATCGGTTCTGATTTTTGATTTTTTAAAAACTTCTTCAGAGTATTTTACTTTGCCTTTCTTTTTAAAAATTTCAATTTTGTTGTTATTGATAACAGCTATCCCTGAGCTATCATAACCCCTATATTCCAATAGTTTGAGTCCATCATAAACTATCTTTCCTGCATCTAATTCAGGGCCTTTATATGCTACAATTCCACACACAATGCAATGCTAAACAAAATTTATTTTTTGAAACTCTTTTTGCGATAATTAATATTTTTCTTGTCAAGAAAATATCTAAAAAAATTTAATCTTTTTCTAAATTCATCTATATCTCTGACTTTTCTTTTAGACCATACGATTTCTGATAATGCAGTCATTCTGGGAACAGACATATATTCAACCATCTCAGGTTTTTTGATATATTCTGTCCATACATTAGCCTGAGCTCCAAGAATTTTTGTTGCCTCATTTATATCTAGTCCCTCAGGTATTGGTTCGTAGGAATAAACTTTATCTAGAGTGATGAGACCTCCAATTGCTAGAGGCTCATCTGTCTTTGCTTGGTAGTAATCAAAATACAAGTGTGATGTTGGTGTCATTATAGCATCATTTCCGGATTGAGCAGCTATAATTCCTCCCTCTTCTCCTCTCCATGACATCACAGTAGCATCAGCAATCAATCCTCCCTCTATGATTTCATCCCATCCAATGAGCTTTTTATTATATTTTCTTAAAATATTTTCAACTCTACTAACAAAATATGTTTGAAGACTATCCTCCTCTTCTATCTCTAAATCTTCCATTATATTTTGAACTTCTTCAGACTCTTCCCACTGTTTTTTTCTGGCTTCATCACCACCTATATGGATATAATTAGATGGAAATAATTCTGCTACTTCTCTAAATAAATTATCTAAGAAATTAAATGTATTCTCAGTAGGTTTTAGAATTTCATCTTGTACCCCCCATGTGGTCTTCACTTTTACTTCTTCTTCTGAAGTACCTAGCTCTGGATATGATGCAATTAGAGAGGCAGTGTGACCAGGCATATCTATTTCAGGTATAATTTCAATAAATCTTTCGCTAGCATATTGAACTATCTCTTTTATTTCATCTTGAGAGTAGTAACCTTTATGAATAACGTTGTCGTATCTTGGATTTTTACCAGCGAATCTAGCGTGGCCTATAATTGTTTTCTCCCTTATTGATCCAACTTCTGTAAGTTTAGGATAATTTTTAATTTCAATTCTCCAACCCTGATCATCGGTAAGGTGCCAATGAAACTTATTCATTTTATGCATAGCTATGATATCAATAAATTTTTTAATGAAATCTTTAGGCATAAAATGTCTAGACACATCTAGCATCATTCCCCTGTAATTAAACCTAGGAAAGTCCTCTACTATCATGGGTATTATATTATAAACATCAAGTGATTTAGTTTCTACCTCTTCTAGCCCCTGGTAGTAGCCTGTTTCGTTTACACTTTTATATCCGGATGTAGTAAGATTAGCAGCATTAAAATTTTGATTATTGGAAGTCTCTTTAAAAGATGTGACTAAAACTTCAGTGTCAAATTCATTAAAATTATCTTCTTCTCTCTTTCTTTTTGTGAAATGTATTATCTGCTTAAGAGATTCTACTCCGTAAAAAAGACCTTTAATGGTATTTGCTTGAACTATTAAATTTTCTTTTGGAAGAATCGATATTTTATATCCTTCATCTCCTAAATTAATTATTCCATTTTCTACCTGGAGATAAATATTTGATTTCTTATTTACTTTTGTTTTTAATTCGAATCCTGTCTCGTCTTTAACAAAAGAAACAAAACTCTTAATAAATGGCTCTAATGTATTTACTCCACTCACTTCAATTGAAGTTTTTTTTGATAGTCTAAATCCAGTTTGTTTGCTTAGAGGGAAGGAGATGTTTTGCGGTTCTGGTAATATATAATTTCTCTGTGCTTTTAGATTAAAACAAAAAAGTATTAGGGTAATTACATAGATATATTTTATCATATTATAAATTTATTTTTTAGAGTAATTATTATTCAAATTTTATAAATAAAAGGTGGTGATCAAAAAAAAAACTAATTTTGTATTTTAAAAAATTAATATAAAGAAAAAACTAATTAAGAAAAAAATGAAAAATCTGTTTCTAATGCTTATTATATCAACATTATTTTCATGTACTCCTGAGGCAAAGGAAGAATTAAACGCAGTAAATAATGAGGTTACATTTCAAAGAAATGTTGAGAGTTTTATGAATTTCACTAAAGAATTTAGAAATGAAAATATTGATGTTGTTATGGATATGTTTGCTGATTCTGCTCTATGGAGTCCTCCAGAATATAATTCTTATTCATGGAAATCAAAAGATGACCTAAGAGAGGGACTGACTAACTACATGAATAATTTCGATGAATTAACTTTTACTCCTGGGATAAATCTTCCAGAGGATAATGTTGTTGATGGCTTTTGGGGAGGATCTAGGTACAGGTCAGACGGTGATAATAATACTTCATCCTTATCTAGTGCTAACCCAAACAATCTTAGAGTCTATGGAACTTGGAGCTCTATTCATACAGAATCAGGAAAAAAGACATACAGTAAGTGGTATGCAATTGTCAACTTCAATGAGGCAGGTAAAATTGTAAGGTTTAATGACTGGTTTAATGTTGATGGACTGCAAGTGCAGATCAACGAATAAAGAAATTTTTAATTTTTAATTTTTATATGATGAAATATTTAGTAAACTATATTTTAATTTTTATTTTGGTTTCTGGATGTGTTAATAACACAGCTACTGTTGAAACTAATTCTGAGTTTGATGCTGGAATGGCAATGTTTGAAAAAAATAAAGCTATTGCAGATAAAACTTTCAATCTTTTCATAGCAAAAGATTTAGATGGTATGATGGATATTTATGCTGACGATGTTAATTGGTCACCAGCAAATACTCTTGATTCTTTATCTAAAGATGCATTGAGAGAGGGTATGACAGGTTGGATGACTGAATTTGAAGTTTTCTCATTTAATGATAGGCAATATTATCCTGGAGTAGATGATAATTTTGTTCCTGATGGGTCTGTAAGAACTTATGGGACTTGGGTAGGAACTCATAATTCAGGCGCAACAACTGTGAGTAAATATTATTCTGTTACTCAATATAATGAAGAAGGAAAAATCATAACTGCTCTTGAGTGGTTTGATGTTGGTGGTGTTTTTGATCAGGTTGAAAGCCAAATTCAAAATTGATAACATACACTTAAATAATAAATAAGACAGAATTTATATTCTGTCTTTTTTTTTACTGAAATTTATTTATTGAATTTATATGGATTCTAAAGAAGTAGTAGTATTATCTCCAGGTAGAATTAATTTAATTGGAGAGCACATAGATTATAATGGTGGACACGTAATGCCAGCTGCTACTGATTTATATATAAGATTACAATTTTATAATAATAAAAATAATTTTTCTGAAGTTCAATCAAAGACAATCAATAAGTCTATAAAGTTAGATGTAAATAATCTTAAGAAGAGTAAATTAAAATGGGAGAATTATATAATTGGATCACTAATTATTTTAATAAAAAAAAGGAATGCTAATCTAAAAAACTTTAGTTGTAAAATAGATGGCAATCTTCCTGTTGGCGCGGGTATAAGTTCTTCTTCTGCTCTAATATGTGGCTTTATCAAAGGTATTGGTATTCTTAATAACCTGGGTTTTAGTGATGAAGAAATATTATCAATTTCGAGAGAGGTAGAGTATGACTTTATTGGTGTCAAGGGAGGTATAATGGATCAGTTTTCAATAATTCATAGCAAAGAAAATAACTTAATTTTTCTTAACTGTAAATCAAAAACTTTTGAGCATATTGATGTAGACCTTGGTGAATATAAAATTATTCTCCTTGATACTAATGTAAAGCATGACCTTTTAGAGAGTTCGTATAATGATAGAGTCAGAGAATGTGAAAAGGCATTAGAAACTATAAATAATAAAAATGCTAATTATAATTTTCTTACAGAAGTTACACTTGAAGATTTAGAGACCCTGAAGGCTAAGGTGTCTGAAAAAATTTATAATAGAGCTCTTTTTGTTGTAGAAGAGAATGACAGGACATTAATTGCAAAACAAAAATTAAAAAATTCAGATTTAAAGGGTTTTGGTAGTTTGATGTATTTATCTCATTACGGATTAAAAAATTTATATGAAGTTAGTTGTGATGAGTTAGATTTCCTGGTTGAACAAACTGTTAATAATAATATGATACTAGGTTCAAGGATGATGGGTGGTGGTTTTGGAGGATGTACTATTAATATAATTCATTCGGAAGAGGCAGATAATTTTGTTAGAGATATTTCTGAAAAGTATTTCAAAAAATTTTCAAAAAATTTAACTCCTATAATTACTACACTTGGAAAAGGTTTAAATTATGAAATAATAAGATGAAAGATATATTAGTAACAGGGGGTCTAGGATATATTGGTTCACATACTGTTGTGCAGTTAATAGAAAAAAACTATAATGTTACTATTGTAGATAATCTCTCAAATTCTAAAATATTTATTTTAGATAATATTGAGAAGATTACAGGAAAAAGACCTCATTATTTCAATATTGATTTGACTGATTATAATAAAATTAATTCATGCTTTTCAAAAAATAAATTTGATGGAGTTATTCATTTTGCTGCACTTAAATCTGTATCTGAATCAATAAACCATCCTGATAAATATTATCATAATAACCTTAATTCACTTCTTAATCTACTTAGATGTATGAAAGAAAGTGATATTAAGAATATTATTTTTTCCTCTTCTTGTACAGTTTATGGTCAACCCGATAAACTTCCCGTATCTGAAAAATCTCCATTTAAAGAAGCAGAGTCTCCTTATGCTAGAACAAAGCAAATGTCAGAAAATATCATTGAGGATTTCACTAATTCCATATCATATCTATCCGCAATCTCTTTGAGATATTTTAATCCTGTTGGAGCTCATCATTCAGGACTTATCGGGGAATTGCCCTTAGGTACTCCGGATAACCTAGTTCCTTACATCACCCAAACAGCTGCTGGAATAAGACAAGAACTTAAAATTTTTGGAGATGATTACAATACTCATGATGGCACTGCTATTAGAGACTATATTCATGTAGAGGATTTAGCGGAAGCTCATATTACTGCTCTTCAGAGAATGATTGAAAATAAAATGAAATCAAAATATGAGTATTATAATATAGGTACAGGTGTAGGTTATTCGGTACTTGACGTAGTAAAATCATTCGAGAATGTAAATAAACTAAAATTAAATTATTCATTCTCAGAAAGAAGAAGTGGTGATATTGAGAAAATGTTTTCTGATTGTACAATTTCTAATAAGAAGTTAGGATGGAACTCAAAGAATGGTCTTGATGAAATGATGAGCTCTGCCTGGAAATGGGAAAAAAATATTTCTAAATTTTTAAAAGGCTAAAAAAGACAATTTTTCTTTGAAATTTCATTAAAATCATGATTAATCTTTTTATAAAAATCCTTTCAATATTCAAATAATTTAATGCATTTTTGGGGCAGTTAACTAATTAAAAATATTGTAGATAACCAAACTATTATCTGAACTTCCACCTTCTGTGGTAGTTTTTTTAAATAATTAGTTTATTTGTCTATAATTTTAATTAACTATTTTAAGTTAAATTTTTAAACTAAACTATAAAGCGTAATATGAAAAAGCTTTTACTATTAGTCCTGGTATTTATATCAGGTATGAGTTACTCAGTAGCTCAGAATGCTGTAACTGGAACAGTTACAGATGAAAATGGTGAGGGTGTCCCGGGTGCTAATATTATTATCAAAGGCACTTCTAATGGAACAATTACTGATATGGATGGGGGATTTACTTTAAATGCCTCTTCATCTGATGTACTTGTTGTTACATATGTAGGATACTCGACTGTTGAAATTCCTGTAGGATCTCAAAGTAGCATAAATGTCTCACTAAGTGAAGATATTGCTGCTCTTGACGAGATTGTAGTTACCGGTTACGGTACGCAGGAAAGGAAGGAGATAACCAGTGCGGTTACCAGTCTTAATGAAGAAGACTTCAATAAAGGATTAGTTAGTAATCCAATGGGTCTATTAGAAGGTAAGGTTGCTGGATTATCTATAACTAAGCCAGGAAGTGATCCCAATGGAGGATTTACACTAAGGCTTAGAGGTATATCAACTGTAGGTGCTAACGCATCTCCTCTTGTTGTTATTGATGGTGTTATTGGTGGAAACCTAGACTTGGTTGATCCTGCTGATATTGAGTCAATTGATGTTATCAAAGACGGTGCTGCGGCAGCGATCTATGGTACAAGAGGTTCTAGTGGTGTAGTCTTGGTTACAACTAAGAAGGGTGTAGCTGGAACAACTAGAGTTGATTATAATGTGTCTACTTCTGTAGACCAGATGGCTAGATCTATAAAAGTTATGACTGCGGATGAGTACAGAGCTCTTCCAGGAGCAGTTGACTTTGGAGCTACTACTGACTGGTTGGATCTTGTGACAAGAGATGGTGTATCTCAAGTTCATAATCTTGCGGTTTCAGGTGGTACTGCTAATACTACTTATAGAATGGCAATGAACTACAGAGAGCAACAAGGTATTTTAAAAGGTACTGGTTTTAATAACTTAAATACAAACTTAAACCTTTCGCAAAAGGCGATGGACGGTAAGGCTGTATTTGATGTTAATATCTCTTACTCAAATAAAGATGCTAGTTATGGATTTGGTAATGAAGGTTTTAGATATGCTTTACAGTCTAACCCAACTATGCCTATATATGATCCTAACTCTATTTATGGAGGTTATCATGAGAGAACTATTTTCGATTATTATAATCCTGTATCTATTGTAGAGCAAAACATAAACGAAGGGAATGATAACTTATTCCTTGGTTCACTTAGAGGTACTTTTGATTTAAGTGCTATTGTAGAGGGGTTAAATGCCACTGTATCATACACAAGACAAATCACTGATACTGAAAGAGGACAGTACTATAATAAGACTTCTAGATTTAGAGGTTCTGATAGAAATGGTTTAGCTGTCACTGATAATGGTCAATTTACTTTCGATTTAATTGAGGGTACTCTTGGGTATAATGGTCAGGCTGGTGATTTAGGTGTTAATGCTCTAGTTGGATATTCCTACCAAGAATTTTTTAATGAAGGTTATCACGCTGAAGGTGGAGATTTCCTTACTGATGCATTCTCTTATCATAACTTAGGTGCTGCTGCTGACTTTAATAATGGTCTAGGTAGTGTATGGAGTTATGCTAACTCAAATAAATTAATTGCTGGTCTTGCCAGAGTTAATTTAAACTATGATGACACTTACTTCCTAAATGCAAGTTTAAGGTATGAGGGTTCTTCTAGATTTGGAGCTAATAATAAGTGGGCTGCATTCTACGGTGTAGGTGCTGGTGTAAGTTTACATAATCTTATCGATGTTTCTACAATTGATAACTTAAAATTAAGATTAAGTTATGGTCAGACAGGTAATGAGCCTGGAAGTTCTTATATCTCTCTTCAGAGATTTGGTCCTTCAGGAAACTTCTACTATAACGGAGCCTATACTTCAAGTTATGGCCCTACGAGTAATGCAAACCCTAATTTAGCTTGGGAGATTGCAACACATTTGAACGTAGGAGTTGACTTTGCTGTTCTTAACTCAAAACTATATGGTGCTGTCGAGTATTTCACAAGAGAGACTAAAGATCAGTTATTGAGTGTTAATGTTCCTGTACCACCAAATCTTGTTGGTCAGACATTACTTAATATTGGAACAACAAAGAATACAGGTATAGAAGCTAATGTTAATTATAACGTTATAGATAACGGTAACATAAACTGGTCTACTGGTATTGTATTTGGTACAAATACAAGTGAACTTGTTAGCTGGACTAAAGATGACCTTACATTTGGTGGAGGTGTTCTTTACAGAGCTTCAATGGGTTCTCCTGGACAAAGTGGTGTATCACTTGTTAGAGTTGTTGAAGGTGAAACTTTAGGTCAGATATGGGGACCAAGATTTGAAGGAATTGCTTCAGATGGAACTTTCCAATTTGCTGACTTAGACGGTGACGGATCTTACTGTAACTGCGATGACGATAGAGAGGTTATTGGAAACGGACTTCCTGATTTCACTCTAGGGTGGAATAACTCTATAACAATAGGAGATTTAGATATCTCTATGTTCTGGAATGGAGAGTTCGGTCATGATATATTTAACTCTTACAGAGGATTCTATGAAAATGCTGGACCTACAGTTGTAGGTAACTGGAATGTTGTAAACACTAGTTACTTTAACTCAGATCTTAAAGCTGCTGCGGCTAATAGCTCGCATGTAGAAGACGGAACATATTTTGAATTAAACAACATTACTGTTGGGTATAATTTAAAAGATGTAACCAAGTTTATGAGAAACTTAAGAGTTTATGTTTCTGCTCAGAGACCAATTATGTTCACTAATTACGAGGGTGTTGACCCAGTTTCTAGATGGACAGATTATGGTGATCCTTTATCTCAAGGAATTGAGAGAAGAGAGACCTACTTTAGAGCTAGAACGTTTACTGTTGGTGTTAATATAACTTTATAATTATATATATTATGAAAAATTTATTTATAAAAATGAAAAAGTTAATGTTTTTAATTGCAGGAATGATTTTTATCGTCCCTGCTTGTACAAACCTTGATGAGGAATTATATAGTGACCTTGCTGCAGAGAATTTCTTCACTACTGAAGAAGAAAATATTGCTGCACTTGGACAGGCATATTCTTCAATGACTCACTGGGGAAGTCATACTAATATTTGGACTACTAATGAGCTGTCTTCTGATGAGCTTGTTATTCCTACTAGAGGTGGTGACTGGTATGATGGTGGAATTCTATTACAACTTCATAAGCATGAATTCGAAACTGATAATGGTATATTTAATAATGCTTGGAATGCTTCATATGGTGCGATAAACACTGTTAATAGACTGATATATCAGTTTAGCTCTATTGAAGGTGCTGATGCATACGAAGCTGAGCTTAGAGCAATCAGAGCATTTTATTATTTCCATCTTATGGATATGTTTGGTAATGTTCCTTTATCAACTGATTTTACTGATACTGAGACAAAGGCAAACTCCACAAGATCAGAAGTTTTTGCTTTTGTTAAAACAGAGTTAGATGAAGTTATTCCATTACTAAGTGAGAAGAAAGATGCAACTACCTATGGTAGAATGAATAAGTGGGCTGCATTAGCTATGAGAATGAAGTTACATCTTAATGCTGAGGCTTGGACAGGAACTGCTTCTTGGGCAGGTGCTAAAGCTGATGCTGATGCTATAATTAATTCTGGACTTTACTCTCTGGAAGCTAATTATTCTGATAACTTCAAGGAAGCAAATGAAGGCTCATCTGAGAATATATTTGTTGTACCTTATGATGAAGTATTTGCTGGTGGTTTTAACTGGGTAGCTATGACATTACACTATGCTAGTCAGAACACTTTTAATTTAACTTTCCAACCATGGAATGGTTATGCTACGGTAGAAGAATTTTATAATTCTTATATTGACCCTAACGCAAACCCTGGTCCTCAAGGAACAGTAGTTAAAGGTAAGACTGCAGGAACGGGTACTTTAGATAGCAGACTATCTAACTTCTTAGTAGGTGATCAGGCAGCTGATGACTCTGGAGGAGGAGAACCTGGTGATGACGATGGTACTGGTCTTTATTTTACTCCATATATCAACATGATATATCCTGATGCTTGTCGTCAGTGTGGAGCTAGAATTAACAAGTACGGTCATGTACAAGGTGGTAGAGAGAATATGAATCATGATTTTGTCCTATTGAGATATGCTGATGTTTTACTTAGTAAAGCTGAGGCACATTTGTGGTCAGGTGATGCTTCTGGAGCTCTTGGAATTGTTAACCAGATTAGAGTTAGAGCTGGAGTTACTCCTTTTAATAGTCTAGATGCTGATAAAATGCTTGCTGAAAGAGGCAGGGAGATGTATGTAGAGAATGACAGGAGAAGGGCTCTTATCAGATTTGGTAAGTTTAACGATGCATGGTGGGAAAAACCTGCTTCAGATGCTAAGTATAAACTATTTCCAATTCCTCAGGATCAAATTAACGCAAATTCAAAGTTAGTTCAGAATCCAGGCTACTAATTGCTAATAGTTATATTTAGTTAAAAAATATAACTTAAGATTAAAGCAAGCGATTTTATCGCTTGCTTTTTTTTTATCTTTGTCTGTATAGATTATGGATAAAATTAAAATTTCAATATTCTTATTTATTATTCTTTTCTCTTGTTCAAAGAGAGAGAGTAATTCCCTATTCGAATTAAAAAAAAGTTCCCACACTAAAGTAGATTTTACTAATACACTTAATTACACTGAAGAACTAAACCCATATACTTATAGAAATTTTTATAATGGAGGAGGTGTTGGAATTGGTGATTTTAATAATGACTCACTACCTGATAT
>CEWO01027584.1_pt1 | contig 38648 bp, 39 predicted proteins | sample 361561 | NCBI WGS metagenome assembly CEWO01 (sample SAMEA2623627, study PRJEB7988) | marine metagenome | isolation source: saline water (ENVO:00002010), including
GCCATAAATGATGGTACAAAAATTAAAAGTTTATCAAATAGAAAAAACATCAGGACAATAAATACACCAATTATAAATGCTACAACCTGATTATCAAACAAGCTGCTTGAAAATGTCCCTATAGCAGCATACACAGCGCCAGCAAAAAACAATCCAAGATAGCCAGTAAATAGGGCCCCATAATCTATATTTGTTCCAAAACTTACAAGTGTAAAGAAGTGTACAACAGTAAATAGTAAGCCAATTACAATTAGTGATAGAGCTGCTAAATATTTTCCAATTACAAATTCATACTCTTTAATTGGAAGTGTACTAACTACTTCCATTGTGCCTAAATTTTTCTCTTTTGCAATAAGACCCATTGTTATTGCAGGGATAAAAAATAAATAAACCATTGGGACAATATTGAATAGCGCCCTTAAATCTGATTGCCCAATTAAGAAGAATGTATTGGAGAAAAAATATCCGTTAACCAATGAAAATACAACTAAAAATATATATGCCATTGGACTTGAAAAATAGCTGTCGAATTCTTTTTTAAATATATTATATATATTACTGTTCATTATTTTAATTGGTTAGCTTTCTAAAAATATCTTCTAGGTTCGCTGTTTGAGGACTCATTTCTAATAATGATAATTTATTTTTTACCATAAAATTGAAAACATCTAATCTAGGGTCATCTTTCTTTTTATATTCAATGACTATTTTATGTGAATCCTTCATTTTCTTAATTTTTGCTTTATGAAATAATTCTTTAAATTTCTCGATTTTTGTATCAGTAAATCCAATAACTTCAAGAGTTAATTTTATATTACCCATGAATTGATTCATTAATTTTTTAGTTGTACCATCTGCAACAATATTTCCATGATCAATAATAATGATTCTATCAACAGTTGCTTCAATTTCTTGAAGTATATGACTAGACATTAATACTAATTTTTCTTTCCCAAGATTTTTAATAAGTTGCCTAATTTCTATAATTTGATTAGGATCAAGACCAGTTACTGGCTCATCTAAAATTAATATTTTAGGATCATGAATCATTGCACATGCAAGTCCAACTCTTTGTTTGTAGCCTTTAGAGCATTCACCAACTTTTTTATGTATAACTTCTTTTAATCCACACTGAACAATCACTTTATCAAAGGCTTGTTTAAAATCATTATTATATATACCTCTAGTACTTGCTGTAAATTTTAATAAATCATAAACAAACATATCATGATATAAGGGGTTGCTTTCTGGTAAGTAACCGATCATTTTTTTTATTTCATGAGCATCAGTTTCAATATTTAGATTATTAATGAAAACTGATCCTGATGTTGGGGTGAGATATCCTGTTAGTATTTTTAAGGTTGTTGATTTTCCAGCACCATTAGCACCTAAAAAGCCAACAACCTCACCGTGATCAATCGAAAAATCAATTGATTTTACAGCTTCAAAATCACCATAGTTTTTAACTAAGTTTTTTACTTTAATCATTGATAACTTTTACAAAATGATCGTTGTCAACCCATTTGAAACCATCATAATTAAATCCTGAAAAATCTTTAGTATCTGTGATTGAATTTTCAGCTAAAAATCTAATAAACTTTCCTTTTACTGCTTTTCCAAAGTGTCCAGCTGCAGTTTTTTTACCTTTTTTCTCAACTTTGAAATCAACTTGGATTACATTTTTTGATGGTGTATAAGCTTTCCTATATACTTGTGGTAGTAAATCATAAACTACATCTTCATCTTTTAAAGCTTCAGTTAAAACTGGACCCCAATGATATTGCAATGACAGAACATTCATCTTTAATTTATAATCAGGGATTAAAGTTAAAGGTGTAGTCATTCCAAATAATCCACTAAAAATTAAAACATTATCAGCCATATATTTTTTACCTGATTCACTGAGTGTATCCCATTTTAAATGTTCATATACTACTCCAGTGTATCTCTCTATAGCATACGCACATCTACTTTTAAAAATATCTTCATTTTGCCTATGGAATAATTCAGATTTTTCTTGGGAAGTTCCATAAATAGAGCGTAAATCTTCATTATCTATAAGATTTAAAAGTCTAACAACTTGTCGTACATATTTTTCGAATACAAAATTAGTATCTTTAAATAATATATTTTGAGGCTTTTGAATTTTAGCCTTACCTTCACTAGGTGGTATTAAAATTTTCATATAAATCCTATTTACTGTTTATAATAAGGTCGTTAATTTAATAAAAAAAATTTAATTTATACAATAATCTAATGAATTATACAAAGAGGTGTCTAGCATAAATAAAATATCACATTCTTTTTTTGCCTCTCTAAATTTACCAAGATTAAGGTATGTTTGTACAAGCATATGGTGTGCTTTTGAATAGTCATAATTAATTTTTAAAATAGATTTAAAATATTTTGCTGCATTTATATTATCAGAAATTTCAAAATAAGATAGGCCTAGATTATAAATTGTTTTTATATCTTCATAATTAAATAATTCTAAGGCTTTCCTATAGTAAAGAATCGATTGTTCAAATTCATTCAATTGTGCATAGCAATCTCCAAGCAATCTAAAGCTAATTGGATCATTTTCAACTTGATTAATATATTGTGTGAATTCATTTATAGCTAAATCAAATATTTCCATTTCATTATAGATTATTCCTAGCTGATAGTGTAAAATAGGATCATCTAAAGAATATTTAAGAGCCTGTTTTAAGCTTAATAAAGCTTGTAGATATTTTTTTTGCCCCCCATATGCAATCCCCAATTCAAATAAAATTTCTTTCGAAGTAAATCCACAATATATAGATTCTAATAGATATTGTTCAGATTTTTTATAATCATATAGTAGGTTAGATATTGAACCAAGTTTGAATAAAATATCTGTATTCTCTTCATTGAAAGTCAAAACTTTTTCATAATATTTTTGTGCTGCTGAGAAATTATTTAACTCATAATAAGCTATTGCGATGTTTGAATAATAAAATTCATTATCAGGAAATTTTTCAATTAACCTGTTGTACGTATCAATTGATTCAGTGAATCGTTTTTCTTTTAAAAATATTTCCCCTAATATTTCTAATATTTCAGTATTTTCAGGCTCATAAATAATAAATTTTCTAAGTGGAAGTAAAGCTTTTCTATATTCTTGCTCTTTATAAAGCAGCTTTCCATAGATATAATTTAATTCATGACTATCAATGTATTTATAAGCTAATCTATATTCATCAATAGCTAAATTTGTTTTTAATATTTGTTCATATATTTTTCCTAATTCAAAGTGTGCATATCCATTAAATGGATCTAGTTTAATTGACATGATTAGCGATTCTAATGCTTGTTTATTTTTATCTATTGAAATATATGACTTTCCTAAATAGTAATAAGTTTCAGCATTTTTAGAGTCCAATAATAAGGCCTGGGTAAATTCATTTATTGCTTTTTTATATGCCATAGAATTATAATAGCAATACCCTAAATAATGTTTTGATTCAAAATGGTTTGAATCTAATTCGTATGTTTTATTAAAAAGAGGTATTGCATTTTCATAATCTTTTAATTGAATTAATAGTAATCCCAACTTATAGTTAGCATTAAAATGATTAGGATCAATAAGTAATAATCTATGATAATAATGCATAGAAGATAGATAGTCCTCTAATTCAAAAAATATATTTCCAAGATATAAAAATCCTTTTTTATCATTAGGGAATATCTCAATATATTTTTTTAAATAATTAATTGTTTCAATTTTTGGTTTATCTAATTTATTTGATAGGACAGCTAAAAAAAGATTTTCTCTTGTAATGGTTGAATCATAATCATTTATTGATTGAAAATTATCATATAAATTGCTTACTTGATTTGAGTCACCGTAGTTAATATTTAATAAATAATTTAAATCGACTATTCCAGCATTAAGTTCAATAGCATTATTAAATGCTGTTATAGACTCAGTATATAAACCTGTATTAATGTAAGATTCTGCACTATTTATAAATTCAATTGCTTGATCATTTTTTGTATACTCTGATACTAAAGATGTTGAATCTATTTCTGTAGGAGTATTTGTAATAATTTTGGGATAATTAAATAATGTATCTAGGTTAATATATGTAGAATCATTTTCAATATCTTGTAAAATAGCAATTAAACTATCGAGTTCATTTACTTTTGTTGAATCATTTTCTAGCGTATAAATACTTTTTAATTTATTATAGGTTCCTAAATATCTTTTTTGATTGATGATAAAATTATAATATTGAACTTTTAATGCTTTGTTCAAATAAATTTTTGATGAATCGGATTTATTTTCTAATAAATATAAATCAGATATAGTAAAGAGTGTATTAACAAGCTCAATATTTTCATTGCCTAATATTTTTTTTTGAAAATCCAGTATATTTTTATAAACAACAATTGCATCCTCATATAATTCGGCTTCAATATAAGATTTGGCAAGATTAGTTTTTTGAAGAATTGTCTCTTGATTTATAACAATTCCAAACATGCATAAAAATGATATTAGTAAAATATTTTTTTTCATCTATACTTATAGTTTCAATTATTGAGATTGTTCCTTATAATATTAAATAAAATTAGTGCTTATTTTTAAATATTATTATAAAATTAAATAGAAATTTTTTAAATCCTTATTTAAATAAGGTATTTATACCTTAAAAATTATTAAATTAAGAGATAATTTTATGATTAATTCTTTTAGCCAAAATAAAAACATAACTTCTCCCAAAAAACAAGAAGAAGACCACAAAAATGAGAATAATTTAAGACCATTATCATTTGATGATTTTATAGGTCAATCGGAAATAATTGAAAATTTAAAAATTTATATTCAGGCTGCAAAAAAACGCAAAGATGCTTTAGACCATGTATTATTATTTGGACCACCAGGTTTAGGGAAAACGACTTTAGCTAATATTATTTCAAAAGAACTAAATGCAAATATAAAAATGACATCTGGACCTATAATGGATAAGGCCGGAGATTTAGCCGGGATATTAACAAATTTAGATGAATTTGATGTATTGTTTATTGATGAAATTCATCGATTAAATACTGTTGTAGAAGAATATTTGTATTCAGCTATGGAAGATTATATCATAGATATTATGATTGATAAAGGACCAAACGCTCGAAGTGTACAATTAAATTTAAATCATTTTACTTTAGTTGGTGCAACAACTAAATTAGGTAATTTGACATCACCTCTAAGAGAAAGATTTGGTGTTATTTTACGATTAAATTTTTATGAGCATGATGATATAGTAAAAATTATTATGAGATCATCAAAGTTGCTAAAAATTAAAATTGATAAAGATGGTGCTTATGAAATAGCAAGACGCTCAAGAGGTACTCCAAGAATTGCTAATAGAATTTTAAAAAGAGCTCGAGATTTTGCTGAAGTAAAATCAGATGGAATAATTACAAAAAAAGTAGCATCTGATTCTTTGGATCATCTTGGAATAGATTCGAATGGCCTTGATGAGATGGATTATAAAATTTTAGAAGCTTTAGTAAAAAATTTTAATGGAGGGCCTGTAGGATTAGATTCTATAGGGGTTGCAATATCTGAAAATCCCAGAACAGTTGAAGAAGTTTATGAGCCATACTTGATAAAGCAAGGATATTTACAACGAACCTTAAGAGGTAGAATAGCATTAGATAAAGCTTATGAGTATTTAAAAATAGATAAAAATGATCAAAAAAATTTATTTAAATAGAAAGGAAGATTATGTTTTTTGGAAATGTAGAAAGACCACCAAGATTATCAGAGTTTGATTTAGAAGTTCCTGAAAAATGCATTGGCCAGCATCCTGCTAAAAAAAGGGATGAATGTAAACTAATGATTTTAGATAAAAAGGATGGAAATATTCAGCATAAAAAATTTAAAGATATTACATCCTTATTTAACAAAGGAGATGTTTTAGTATTAAATAATACAAAAGTTTTTTCAGCAAGGCTATATGCTTCTAAAGAAAAATCAGATTCAAAAGTAGAAGTTTTTTTATTAAGAGAATTAGATACAGATTTATGGGAAGCTATGGTAAAGCCAGCAAGAAAAGTAAGGATTGGTAATAAATTATTCTTTAATGATAAAATTGGATGTGATGTGATAGATAATACTGTGTCAGGTGGAAGAGTATTAAGATTTGAATTTAAAGAGAATGAAAACTTATATCCTTTTATTGATAAATATGGAAATGCTCCTTTACCTCCATATATCAAGAGACCAAGCAAAGATAGTGATAAAAAAGATTATCAAACAGTATATGCTTCAGAAAGAGGGTCTGTTGCAGCGCCAACAGCTGGCATCCATTTTACAAAAGGGATGTTAGATGCTTTAAAAAAGAAAGGTGTTAACATCACATATATCACTTTACATATTGGTCTTGGAACGTTTAAACCAATCTTGGTTGAAGATTTAACTAGGCATAATATGGATTCAGAGTATTATGAAGTATCACAAGAAACAGCAGAAACAATCAATGTTGCAAGACAAAAAAAGAAAAAAATATGGGTTGTTGGAACATCATCTGTTAGAGCTTTAGAAACAGTTGTAGTTTCTGGATTTCAAATAACAGCAAAGAAAGGCTGGACTGATAAGTTTATTTATCCACCATATCATTTTAAAATGTGTGATCGTTTAATTACTAATTTTCATCAACCAAAATCTACATTAATGATGTTAGTATCTGCATTTTCTAATAAGGATACGGTAATGAAAGCCTATCAAGAAGCCATAAAAAAGAAATATAAATTTTATTCTTATGGTGATTCAATGCTTCTATTATAATGAGAATTAAAGTTGGACATGGAATTGATATACATCAATTAAAATCTGGAGAAGACTTTTATTTAGGTGGAGTTAAGATAGAGTCTGACATTGGAATTGTTGGTCATAGTGATGGAGATGTAGTAATACATGCAGTAGTTGATGCAATTTTAGGTGCTCTTTCAAAGGGTGATATCGGAACATTCTTTCCATCATCTGATTCAAGTATTAAAGGTGTTTCTAGTAAAGTTTTTTTAAAAAAAGCTTTAGATATAATGATTGATAATAAATATAAAATTAATAATATCGATATTAATGTTGTATTACAAAAACCACAATTAAGTTCTTATATATATTCAATTCGTAAAAACTTATCTAGTTTAATTGGCATTGATATTGAAACGATATCAGTTAAAGCGACTACTACAGATTATTTGGGTTTTATTGGTAAAGGAGAAGGAATTATGTCTACAGCTACATTATTATTAATAAAAGATCATGAAAGTTAGAACCAGATTTGCTCCAAGCCCTACAGGCTATCTTCATGTAGGTGGTTTAAGAACAGCATTATATAATTATTTGTTCTCAAAACAATTCCAAGGTGAATTTATTCTTAGAATTGAAGATACAGATCAAAATCGATATGTTGAAAATGCTACAGAAAATCTTATAAGCATATTAACAAAATTTGGGCTTAATTATGATGTTGGTCCAAACAAAGAAGATCGACATGGTCCCTATATTCAATCAAAAAGATTAAGTATATATAAAAAATATTATTTAGAATTAATAAAAAATGAATTTGCATACGTTTGTTTTGACAAAAAGGGAGAGCTAGTTCCAGAATTCAATAGTCAAAAAGCATTAAATAATCTTCATGAAAAACATGTAATTAAGTTAAAAGTAAATGAAAAATCAGAATTAACAATTAGTGATATGATTAGAGGTGAAATAAAGTTTGATTTAAATTTAATAGAAGACCCGATAATTATTAAATCTGATGGTTATCCAACTTACCATTTTGCTAATGTAATTGATGATCATTTAATGGGAATAAGTCATGTAATTAGAGGAGAAGAGTGGATTTCTTCACTTCCTAAACATGTCATTTTATATAAAGCTTTTGGCTGGGATCTTCCAAAATTTTGTCATCTTCCATTATTATTAAATGAAGATAAAAGCAAGCTCTCTAAAAGGCAAGGAGATGTAGCCGTAGAAGATTTTATAAATAAGGGATATTTAAAAACAACTTTAATTAATTTTGTTTCTCTTTTAGGGTGGCACCCTAAAAGTGATCAAGAATTTTTTTCATTGGAAGAATTAGTTGAAAATTTTTCTATAGATAGAGTTAATAAGTCTGGAGCAATTTTTGATAGAGAAAAATTACTTTGGATGAATAGAGAGTATATAAAAATGATGGATAACGAAGAAGTAAAAAATATTATTAAAAATAAGTTAGAGTCTATTAATATTTTTAATTCTAAAATCAATTTAGATAAGATAACTTTATATTGTAAAGATAGAATTAATACATTCGATCAAATATTAGATGAAATACATGGGTTTTATATTATAGAGCCTAATGAAGAAATTAAGAATTTTGATTATAAGAAATTATTCCAATTATGGATAAAAAAATTAAATTCATTACAAAATTTAACTCAACAAGAAATAAATGATATTATTATGATTTCAAAAAATGATTTAGATATTTTTGGCAAAAATTTGTTTATACCTTTGAGAATTGCTCTTATTGGTAAAACTCATGGTCCAGATATATTCACCTTAGTTGATATTTTGGGTATTGAAGAGTCAATTAAACGATTAAAGAGATTTAGTTAATGGAATATAAAGAATTAATAAATAATTTTATTACTGATATTATTGATGAAGATATTACAAAGGGTAAACATAATCAAATTATAACACGCTTTCCTCCTGAGCCAAATGGTTATCTCCATATAGGCCATGCTAAATCTATTTGTTTGAATTTTGGGATTGCAATTAAATATAATGGAAAATGTAATTTAAGATTTGATGATACAAATCCTGAAAAAGAGAATAAAGAATATGTAGATTCAATTATAGAAGATGTTAAATGGTTGGGTTTTGAATTTAATCATAAGCCATTATATGCGTCTGACTATTTTGATCAAATGTATAATTATGCTATTGAATTAATAAAATCAGGAAAAGCTTATGTAGATGATCAAAATGCGAAAGAAATTAAAGATTCAAGAGGCACATTAACAAAGCCAGGAATTAATAGTCCTTTTCGAGATAGAGATATTAACGAAAACTTAAAATTATTTTATAATATGAAAGATGGTCAATATAAAGATGGTGAAAAGGTATTAAGAGCAAAGATTGATATGCTTTCTCCAAATATGAATATGCGCGATCCTATATTATATAGAATTTTACATGCATCTCACCATAGGACAAAGAATAAATGGTGTATTTATCCAATGTATGATTGGGCACATGGACTAGAAGATTCTATTGAAAAGATAACTCATTCAATATGTACTCTTGAATTTGAAGATCACAGACCATTATATGATTGGTTTTTAGATCAGTTAAATATTTATCACCCACAACAAATTGAATTTTCTAGATTAAATCTTGAATATACTATTATGAGTAAGCGGCATTTAAAATCATTAGTTGATAATAATCATGTTACCAATTGGGATGATCCACGTATGCCTACAATTTCAGGATTAAGAAGAAAGGGGTATCCTCCTGATGCTATTAAAGAATTTATTTATAGCCTAGGGATTGGTAAAAATGATGGATATTCATCTATTGAGCATTTAGAATATTTTGTTAGAAAAGAATTAAATCAAATTTCAAATCGAGTTATGGCTGTATTAAATCCTATTAAATTAATTATTGATAATTATGAACAAAATTCTTCGGAGATATTAGAGGCAAAAAATAATCCAGAAGATGAAAGTTCAGGATTAAGAAAAATTCACTTTAGCAAAGAACTATATATTGAAAAAGATGACTTTATGGAAGATGCGCCTAAAAAATATTTTCGGTTAACTATTGGTAAAGAAGTTAGATTATTAAACGCTTATTATGTTACATGCACCCATGTTTTAAAAGATAAAGATGGAGAAGTTACTGAGGTGCATTGCACATATGATCCAAATACAAAAGGTGGATGGTCAAAAGATGGTAGAAAGGTTAAAGGAACTATTCATTGGGTATCTGCACAACATTCTATTGATGCAAAAATTAGAATATATGAAAAATTATTTCTTAAAATGAATCCACATAATTGTAATGATGGTAAAACATATGTTGATAATTTGAATCAAAATTCTTTAAATACGGTTAATAATGCAAAATTAGAGGCATCCTTACAAAATTCTTTAGAAGATAATTATTATCAATTTGTTAGAAAGGGATATTTCAAAAAAGATAAAGATTCATCTAAAAATGATTTAATTTTTAATCAAATTGTTAATTTGCGAGATAGTTGGAAAAAACATACAAAATAAAATCGTCATCAAAAATTAATTTAGGATTAAGAGTATTAAATCTTAGAAATGATAATTATCATAATATAAATTCTCTTTTTATAGAAGTAGATTTACAAGATATTATTACGTTTATACCTTCTTCTTCGTTTAGTCTTAGTTGTTCTAATAATAATGTTCCTACAAATAAGGATAATACAATTGTTAAAGCTTATGAATTATTAGATAAAAAATTTAATTTTAAAAATCATTATAAGGTGCTCTTAGAAAAACATGTTCCAATAGGAGGAGGTATGGGAGGAGGCAGTAGTAATGCAGCTTTTACATTAAAAGCACTTAATAATTTATATAATTTAAAATTAACGCAACATGAATTATGTGAGATGAGTTTGAATATAGGCAGTGATGTCCCTTTTTTTATAGATGGAGGAGTTAAATTTGTATCAGGTCGAGGAGAGATTATTGCTAAGCACGACGCCCCATTAATTAATGAATTTTATATACTATTAATTTTCCCTGATTTTTCAGTTAGCACATCTTGGGCATATAAAAAAATTAAAAAAAAGTTGCAGCATAAAGAATATAGTACTAAATTTCCCGCCCTGGACAGTAAAGTGAATTGGAAGTTATTTGAAAATGATTTTGAAGATATTGTAGGATCAGCATATCCAGAAATTTTTGAAATAAAGAAGTTCATGTATAATAATGGAGCTCTTTATTCAGGTTTGTCAGGCAGTGGCTCGACTATGTTTGGTATATACAATGATAGAAATGTTTTAGAAAAAATAAAACAAAGTATAAGTCATTATAATACCCTCATAGTCTCCCCTGCAAAGAAGTAAAAAATTGGGGGATCGTTCAATGGTAGGACACATGGTTTTGGTCCATGGGATCGGGGTTCGACTCCCTGTCCCCCAGCATGAAAATATTTAGTGGAAATTCAAACAGGCTATTAGCTGAAAAAATTTGCGATTATTTAGGCGTAAGTTTAGGCAAGCTTAATATAAGTCAATTTAGTGATGGAGAATTATCTATTGCATTTGATGAAAACATTAGAAATGAAGATGTTTTTATTATTCAATCGACTAATCCTCCAGCAGAAAATATTTTAGAATTGATGTTAATTCTTGATGCAGCTAAACGAGCTTCAGCCAATAAAATAATTGCTGTAATTCCATATTTTGGATATGGACGACAAGATAGGAAGGATAGGCCTAGAGTTCCAATTTCCTCAAGGGTAATTCTTGATATGGCAACTGGACTTGGTGTTGATCGTATTGTTTCTATGGATTTACATTCATCGCAAATTCAAGGTTTTGTAAATATTCCATTTGATCATTTATATTCAAGAATGGCTTTATTTAAAGAATTAAAAAAATTGAATTTAAACGAGGAAACTGGCGTTGTTTTAGCTCCAGATGTTGGAAGTGCAAAGATGAGTCAAGCATATGCTAAATCATTAGGCATAAGTTTTGCTTTGATTGATAAAAGACGACCAAAGCCTAATGAAACAGAAATTGCAAATTTAGTTGGTGATTTAAAAAATAAAAAAGTTTTAATAATAGATGATATGATTGATACTGCTGGAACAATATGTAATGCAGCAGAAGCAGCAATGGATAATGGTGCTATTTCAGTTACAGCAATTGCGACTCATCCTGTTTTATCTGGTCCAGCAATTGAAAGATTATCCAATTCAAAAATAACAAAAGTTATTGTTTGTGATACTATTGAGATGACAGAAGATAAAAATTTTGATAAATTAGAAATTATAAGTGTTGCGAGTGTATTTGGTGAAGCAATAAAACGAATTATAGATGGAACATCATTAAGTTCAATGTTCCAGGAAGCGAAAGGATAAAAAATGGCTCAAGAGTTTAAGTTAGATATATTTAAAAGAGATGATGTTTCTAAAAGTTCTTTAAAACAATTAAGGAGGGATGGAAATATCCCTGGAATATTTTATTCATATAATTCTAAGGAAAGTATTCCTTTTTATATGGAAAGTAAAACATTGGCAGAGGCTAAAAAATCAGGAGCACGTATATTTAATATTGCTGTTGGGAGTAGCAAACAAACTGTTATTTTTAAGTCCGTACAATATCATCCCGTGACTGATGAAATATTACATGTTGATTTATATGGAGTAAATATGGATCAAGCTGTTGCTGTTAAGGTCCAATTGAAATTAGAAGGAAATGCTGCTGGAGTATTAAATGAGGGTGGTGTTTTAGTTCAATCTTTAAATGAAATTGAAATTGAATGTTTGCCATCTGATATTCCTGAAAATATTGCAGTGGACATTTCAGGATTAAATCTTGGTGATAGTTTAAAAGTTGAAGGAATAGAATTAGATGAAAAATTTTCATTAAAATCTGATAGTGAACAGGTAGTTGCATCTGTTACTCAAGCAATGAAAGAAGAAGAAGCACAGCCAGACTTAGAAGAAGGCGAAACTGAAGGGTTAGCTGATCCAGATACTGAAAAAGAGGTAGGTGGAGAACAATCTGAAAGTGAAGAAAAAAGTGATTCTTCTTCTGAGCAAGAAGAAAAGTAATGAAATTAATTGTTGGCCTTGGAAATCCAGGAGACAATTATTGTTTGACTAAGCATAATTTTGGGTTTTGGATTATTGATAAATTAGTTGAACAGCGCTCTTTAAAATACAGGTTAGGAAAAGGTGATTATGTGTTTGCTTTAGATAATGATTGTATGTTTTTAAAGCCTACATCTTTTATGAATAATAGTGGAGTAGCGATTAAACAAGCAATGAATTATTATAAAAAGATCGATGATATCATTATTATTTATGATGATATTGATATTGATTTAGGCCATATAAGATTCAGGGCCAATGGCTCTGATGGAGGTCACAATGGATTAAAATCTATTATATATCATTTAAAAACAGATGTGTTTGATAGATTAAAAATTGGTATAGCTACAGATTTAAATATGAGACCATCAGAGGCGTATGTTCTAAAACCTTTTTCTAAAAAATATTTAGATTTAGTAAATGAAGTGATTGATTATGCATCAAGTAGTATTAACTATTATTTGAATAATAATATTACTTCAGCAATGAATAATTATAATAAAAGGAATAATGATAATGGAAAATAAATTGTTTTATGTTTTTGGTTCAGGTTTAATCGCAATGCTTTTTGCATTCTTTAAAACTAGTTGGATTAATAAGCAAGATGAAGGTTCAGATAGAATGAAAAAAATTGGTAAAAGTATATCTGAAGGAGCGATGGCATTTTTAAAAGCTGAATATCGAATTTTATCAGTTTTTGTAGTAGTAGTAGCGTGCTTACTTGCATTTGCTGCAAATAGTCAGGGGGATTCTTGGTTAATTTCTGTATCATTTTTAGTTGGAGCTTTTGCATCTGCTTTAGCTGGATTTTTAGGAATGAAGGTAGCAACAAAAGCAAATAATCGTACTACTAATGCAGCTCAAGATGGCCTAGCAAAGGCCCTTAATGTAGCATTTACAGGTGGATCTGTAATGGGATTAAGTGTTGTTGGCTTAGGTGTTTTAGGTGTTTCTGGATTATTTATTACATACGATAGTTTAGGTGTTTTTTCTGATACATCTAAATTGATTCAAGCATTAACAGGGTTTTCATTAGGAGCATCATCAATTGCTTTATTTGCTAGAGTTGGTGGTGGTATTTATACAAAAGCTGCTGATGTTGGGGCAGATTTAGTAGGTAAAGTTGAAGCTGGAATTCCTGAGGATCATCCATTAAATCCAGCTACTATTGCTGATAATGTAGGTGATAATGTAGGTGATGTTGCTGGAATGGGCGCAGATCTTTTTGAATCATATGTTGGAGCTATTATTGGGTCTATGGTATTAGGATATGCTTTAGGTATAGAATTTGTTATGCTTCCACTATATATAGCAGGTTCAGGAATATTAGTATCTATTTTAGGGACATTTATGGTATCTGTAAAAGAAGGAGGGAGTCCACAAAAGGCACTTAATATTGGAGAATTTGGTTCTTCGGCTGTTATGGTAATCGTTATGTATTTTCTGATAACATCCATACTACCATCTAATCAGATGGGTGTTTTTTATGCTACATTAATTGGATTATCTTCTGGTTTAGGTATTGGATTAATTACTGAGCATTATACGGGTACAGGTACAAAACCAGTAAAATCAGTATCTGATCAATCTGTTACAGGAGCAGCAACAAATATTATAGCTGGATTAGGTGTTGGAATGCAATCAACAGCAATCCCAACATTAATTATTGCTGCGGCAATAATTGGAGCATATTCATTTGCTGGCTTATATGGTATTGCAATGGCTGCACTTGGTATGCTTGCTAATACGGGGATACAACTAGCAGTTGATGCATATGGACCTATTTCAGATAATGCAGGCGGTATTGCTGAAATGGCTGAGCTGCCAGCAGAAGTTAGAGAAAGAACTGATAAGTTAGATGCTGTTGGTAATACTACAGCTGCAATAGGAAAAGGTTTTGCTATTGGATCTGCTGCATTAACAACTTTAGCGTTATTTGCCTCTTTTAGATCTGTTGTTGAGATGAAAACAGGTCAACCATTATTAATTGATATTACCAATCCATGGGTTATGGGTGGTTTGTTTGTTGGTGGAATGCTTCCATTTGTTTTTTCATCTATGGCTATGGGAGCTGTTGGTAGAGCTGCAATGTCAATGATTGAAGAGGTAAGAAGACAGTTTAAAGATATCCCAGAATTGAAAGCTGCTTTAGAAGTTCTAAATAAAGGAGATGAATCTACGTGGTCAGATTCAGATAAAAAAACTTATAATGCAGGATTAGATAAAGCTGAACATGGAAAATGTGTTGAAATATCAACTCAATCAGCAATTAAAGAGATGATGTTACCTGGATTATTAGCTGTATTAACTCCAGTATTAGTTGGTTGGTTATTTGGTCCTGAAGCATTAGGCGGATTACTTGCTGGTGTAACTGTTTGTGGAGTTTTAATGGCTATTTTTCAATCAAATGCTGGTGGTGCATGGGATAATGCTAAAAAAATGATTGAAGAGGGAGTGACAATTAATGGTGAAAATTATGGTAAAGGTTCTGATCCTCATAAAGCAGCCGTAGTAGGTGATACTGTTGGAGATCCATTTAAAGATACTTCTGGACCATCATTAAATATTTTGATCAAATTAATGTCAGTTGTATCATTGGTAATGGCACCATTTTTATTTTAAGAATTTTAAAAAGGAGATAGTTTTAATGAATAATTATGAAATAGTTTACATCATACATCCGGCTCTTCAAGAGGGACGATTAAGTGATATAAAAAGTAAAATTCATGAAAAAATAACATCATTTAAAGGCAAAGTTTTATATGATGATAATTGGGGAAAGAAGAAATTAGCGTATGCTATTGATAAACAAAAATATGGAACATATTTATTTTGTCAATTTTTATTAGAAGGTAAGGATGTTCAAGCAATTAATACAGATTGTGAATTAAATTCTAATATTTTACGTCATTTAATTTCTCGAATTGATTCATCACAAATTTTAGATGAAAAAAATAAAAAAGAAGTAAAAAGGGAAACTAATAAAAAAGAAGTTGTTGATGAAAAAATAGAAGTTAAAAAAGAGGTTTCCAAGGAAGAAGTAAAAGAAGAAGAAGTGGTTTCTGAAGAAAAAGAGGAGGTTTCTGAAGAAAAAGAGGAGGTTTCTGAAGAAAAAGAGGAGGTTTCTGAAGAAGAAGTTTCTGGAGATGTAAAAGAAGATTCTAATGATTCTGATAGTGAAGAAAGTAAAGAAGACGATTCTGAAGAAAAATAAAATTTAAAAAGGAGTATATTCGAAATGGCAATATTAGCACAATCAAGAGTTTGTCCTTTTAAAGAGGATAAAGATTTAATTAAACAGATAGATTATAAGCAGTATAAATTTTTAAAAAAATTCATTACTGATCAAGGTAAAATTATTCCATCTCATGTTACAGGTGTTTCAGCAAAGTATCAGAGATTAATAACAGCTGAAATTAAAAAAGCAAGGATACTAGCATTATTACCATTTGCTGTCGATCCAAGATATAGTTAGGAGAAAAAATGAAAATTATTTTATTACAAACATATGAAACATTAGGTCAGATTGGAGATATTGTTAATGTTAAAGCAGGTTATGCTAGAAATTTTTTGATCCCTAATAAAATTGCTTCAATAGCAACAGATGATAATATTCAATATTATAATAAGTGGATTGAAAATCAAAAGATTAAAGAAGCAAAAGATAGAAAAAACATGGAATTATTATCTAATCAGCTTGATAAGATTACGTTGAAGTTTGAATTAAAGGCTGGTGAAAATGATAAGTTATTTGGTTCTGTTACTTCTCAAATGATTTCTGATGAACTTGATAAAAAAGGTTATTCAATTGATAAAAAAGAGATCATTTTAGAAGAATCTTTAAAAGAAATTGGAAATCATTTTGTTCATATTCACCTGGATGAAAATTTAAAACCAAAAATTAAAGTTAAAATAACTGCTGAAAAGTAAATCTTTATTATTATTATTATTTAGTTTTTTATTTTCTCAATCAGAGTATCAAATTCTAAATATTCCGAAGAATTCATTTTCACTATCAGTCAATAATAGTGATTTAATTAACCAGAATTTTGATAATAGTGAATATAGTTTAAGCTATATTCAATATCCAGCTCAAATCAATTTTTTAGATTTAAATTATAAAAGATATTCTTTTTCATTTTTGAATTATGGTTTATTAGAAGATTCAATTGATAATAATGTTATTAACTCATTTAATTCATATGAGTATCTATTTGATTATAGATTGAAAAATTTAGATAATTATTTTATTTCATCAATTGGATTTTTATATAGCCAAATAGAAAATTATAAATCTAATGCCATTTTATTTAACATTAAAAAACAATTCAAAATTAAAAGTGTAGATGCATCTTTATCATTTTCTAATTTTGGTATTATTTTAAATTCATATACTTCATCAGGAAAAGCTACACCATATAAAATACAATTTTCTTTGAGCAATATTATTGCAAATAAAAATTTTAATCTTGGCTATGATTTAGTTTATAATCATTATTTATCATCTTCATTACACATTATATCGTTTACTAAGGATTTGAATAACAATTTACAATTTAGGATTAGTAATAGTAGTAATTATCAAAAACTAAAAATATATAATAATTATAAAGATTACTTATATGGATTTTCCATAGGTTTTACACTTTATACTAATACAAACACTGCTATTGATATTGGTTTTTTAAATTTAGGTCCTGCAGGCTATGTATATGGGATTACTCTGAATATTTAAATTAGGTTATATTTTTCCCCATATTTTTTAAATATTTTAATAGCAAATTTAAGATTGTCAAGTGTGTGTGAAGTACTTATTTGAACTCTAATTCTAGCCTCATTTTGAGGGACAACTGGGTATGAGAAAGCTATAACATATATTCCTGATTTAAGAATATCTGATGCAAATTTTTGTGCTATTTTTGCATCTCTAATCATGATAGGCACAATAGGATGTTCACCATCTTTGATTTCAAAACCTATTTTTTTGATTTCAGTTCTAAAAAATATTGTATTTTTTTTCAATTGATCTTGAAGGTTTATATCTTTCTGAATAATTTCAAGTGCTTTTAATGATGCACATACTATATTAGGAGCTAATGAATTACTAAATAAATATGGTCTTGAACGTTGACGAAGAGTATTTATTATCTCATTAGATGCAGATGTAAATCCTCCAGATGCACCTCCTAATGCTTTTCCGAGTGTTGAAGTAATAATATCAACTTTATCTAATACATTGTGATAATCAGCAGAGCCTTTTCCACTAGGACCAATAAAGCCAGTTGCATGAGAATCATCTACATGAACAATTGCATTATATTTTTTTGCAAGGAAAGTTATAGAATCTAATTTAGCTATAAATCCATCCATTGAAAAAACTCCATCAGTTGTAATTATACGCTGTTTAAATTTAGCTGTTCTTTTTAATATAGATTCTAATTCGTCCATATTTGAATTAGCATACCTAAAACGTTTTGCTTTACATAATCTAATACCATCAATAATAGAAGCATGATTTAATTGATCCGAAATAATAGCATCATTTTCATCAAATAATGTCTCAAATAAACCTCCATTTGCATCAAAACATGATGTGTATAAAATTGTATTTTCTTTATTTAAAAATTTTGAAATTTGTTTTTCTAATTCATCATGTATTGTTTGAGTTCCACAAATAAATCTTACTGAGCTTAGACCAAATCCATACTTTTTAATACCATTGATAGCTGCATTTAAAATATCGGGATGATTAGAAAGTCCAAGATAATTATTAGCACAAAAATTTAATACTTCATTATTGCCTTTAATAATTATTTTTGAATTTTGAGGTGAAAAAATTAGTCTTTCGGATTTATATAATCCACGTTTTTTAATGATATCTAATTCTTTTTTTAAAATTTTGTTTAAACTGCTCATATTTTATAGTATTCTTTCAAATTTGGATTAATATAATTAATAAAAAAATTATCAAAATTTAAATTACTTGACCAACCCCATTCTTCTCTTGCAAGAGTATCATTAATAAAATTGGGCCAACTATCTACAATTTTTTGTCTATTCTTATCTATATCATAACTTAATTTAAAATTTGGGAAAAATTCTTTTATTTTAATTTCTAAGTCACTTACGCTTGGACTAAATGATGTCACATTATATATTCTAGATTTTATATTTTCTTTTGAAGTATTCATTAATTTAATAATTGCATCAATTGCATCAGGCATAGCAATAAATGGAAGAATCGTTTTATTATTTACAAAGCAGTTATATTTTTCATTTAAAAACGCTGCATGAATCATTTCAGGAGCATAATCACTTGTACCCCCTGTAGGTCTTGAAATAGCAGAAATAATTCCTGGGAATCTAATACATCTAAAATCAACATCTTTTATTAAATATTTTTCAATAGCAATTTTCTCACATTTTAATTTTGCTTGACCGTATTCAGTTATTGGATTATGGATATTATCTTTTTCATTAATATTATTATTCAAATCACTATTTAACATATTATATATAGCTATAGAGCTTGGAAAAAAAAATTTAATTGAATGATTATATCTTTTTGCTTGTAATCTAGCAAGTTCTAATAAATTAATTGTTCCATTATAATTAACTTCATTTGAAAGAGAAGGATTTTTCTGAGCTTTTGTACTTAATATAGCAGCCAAATGGTATATTTCTGATAATTTATATTTATTGTTAATCTTATTTAAAATATTATTATCTAGTATACTTCCCTTAATGGTTTCAATATTTGATTTAGAATTATGATTTACATCTAATGCAATAATAGTATTATTTTTTGAAAGTTTATCAATTAATGATTTTCCAATTTCACCATTAGAACCTGTAATTAGTATGACTTTTTTATTCATTTATTAATAAATTTAGATATATCTATTATGTCAAATATAAAAATTATATTTCAATTATTTTGTTTATTGTTTTTATCTTGTTCTGAACAAGAGGATTATATATTAAATTCTGAAGAATCAATATTTAATTCTTCTTTAAATATCACGGGTGAAGATAATACATTAGATATTGTAACATGGAATATTGAAAATTTTCCAAAAAATAATCTTACTAATATGTATGTTAGGCAAATAATTGATTCATTAGATGTTGATATTATTGCATTGCAAGAAATAGTAGATATACAAAGCTTTAATAATATATTAGATTCCCTGGGCAATGATTGGGTTGGTTTTAGATCTGGTGAAATTGATTCTGATTATCAGGAGCTTTCATATATCGTTAATACACAAAATATTGAAATAGTTTCAAATCCCTATACGATATTAAATGATAATTCATATTATTTTGCTTATAGAGAACCTTACGTTCTTGAAATATCTTATCAAAATAATAATTTCATTTTAATCAATATTCATTATAAATGTTGTAATGGTTCTGAAGATAGAAGATTGCAAGCTTCTTTATTGCTTCATTCGTATATAAATACATTTTTTAATGATTCGAAAGTTATTGTTTTGGGTGACTTCAATGATTTATTAATAGATGATAATAATGTTTTTTCACCTTTTTTATCAGATATGAATAATTTTTATTTTACTGATTTTTCTATTGCCAATTCATCAAATGAATTTTGGTCTTTTCCATCATGGCCAAGCCATTTAGATCATATTTTAATTACTAATGAATTATTTAATTATGTTGTTGATACTCAAACGGTTTTAGTAGACTGGTCTTTGAATGGAGGTTTGAGTGCTTATGATGCATATGTTTCAGATCATAGGCCAGTAATGTTAAAAATACTATTAGATGATTAGTTTGATATTTTTTTTAAAAAAATTTATATCTTCTCTATGTGTTAAATAATTTTCTACTTCTTTAATACCAATCCACTTTGCTTCTGGATTATTTTTATCTATAGGTTTTAATATTTTTTGAGTTGATTTAAATAAAAATATATGAATACGTTTTAGTTCTGATAAATCATCATTGCCATCTAAACCGATTCTATATCTTTCATAGACTCCTACTTTTTTTATTAAAGTTGGATTGATTATTCCAGTTTCTTCATAAATTTCTCTTATTGCAGCATCAATAGCTGTTTCTCCTTTATCAATATGTCCCTTTGGTAATGACCAAGAGTCATGATTTTGATTTACTATGGCAATTTTATTTAATTGATTAATAATAATTCCACCTGCACATTCAGCTTTTTGTATGTTTTTAGTTTTCATTATTAACTATATATTCTATTAATTTTTTTGCTATTCGTAGTTTAGTATTTTTTTGAAATTCTTTATTTAATCCATTTTTAGAAAATAAATATACATGATTTGTATCTTCATTAAATCCAGCACCTGGTTCATTTGCATAATTTAAAACTATATAATCTGCACCTTTTGTTTTCATTTTATTTATTGCATTTTTTTCTCCGTTTTCTGTTTCTAATGAAAATGCAATTTTGATTCCCTGATGTTTAGAAATAGTATTTGCCATAATATCAATTGATTTTTCTAATTTTAGATTTTGAATATTTTCTTTACTTTTAATTTTTTTATTAGAATATTTTACTGGTTTATAATCTGAAACAGCTGCAGCCATAAATATAAAATCAAAATTTGTTGAAGATAATTCATTTATTATTTGATTATTCATTTCCTCAGCTGTATTTATTGAAATTTTGTTTATTCCTGGAATATCAGCAATAGATACAGGTCCTGATATTAAAGTAACTTTTGCTCCATATTCTTTTGCTGCTTTTGTAATAGCATAGCCCATTTTACCGCTAGAGTGGTTTGTAATAAATCGTACTGGATCAATAGGTTCTTGTGTAGGACCTGCAGTAACTAATATTTTCTTATTTTCTAGTATTAAATCTTGTTTAAATAATTTTCTAATATTATTCATTATATTGGTAAAATCTGCTAATCTTCCTTTCCCTTTATGTAAGCTTGCAAGTTGTCCTTCTTCAGGATAAACAATAATATTTTTTCTTTTTTTAAGAATTTCAACTGCATTAATTGTACCTTCATTGTTCCACATTCTAAAGTTCATAGCTGGAGCAAACAAGATAGGAACATCACATATTGATAGAGTCGTAGAAACTATTTCATCTGCTACTCCATTCGCAGCTTTACATAAAATATTTGCTGTTGCTGGAGCAACTATAATTGCATCAAGTTCAAATGAAAGATTCACATGATCCATCCCCCCCTTTGGTTTATGAGGAAATAAATTAGTTAAAACTTCATTATTTGATAATGCTGCAAGAGTAGCAACACCAATGAATTTTTCCGCAGATTGACTCATCATAACTTGAATATTAGCGCCTTCTTTTTTAAGCAATCTTAACAATTCGCAGGCCTTATAAGCAGCAATAGAACCTGTAATACATAATAATATATTTTTATTTTTTAAAGTATTCATTTTTTAATACAAATCATTAATCCATCTCTAATAGGAGCTAAGAAATTTAACACCCTTTGATCTTTTTTAATATAATCTCCTGTTTTTCTTAATATTTTTGATTGTTTATCTTTCGGATTAAGCACTTCGCCACTCCATAGCATATTATCTAAAACAATTATCCCTCCAGATTTAATTAGTTTTATACATTCTAAATAATAGTGTAAATAATTGACTTTATCAGCATCGATAAAGATAAAATCAAATTTCTTTTTAAATTTTTTTAGAGTTTGTAATGCTGGTCCTTGATGCATAGTAATCATTTTATTATATTTAGAGTTTTTAAACATTTTTTTTGCAGTTTTAATGTGTTCTTCCATATACTCACATGTATCTATAGTTCCATTTTCAGGTAACCCTTGAACCATTGAAGCAGCACTATACCCTGTGTACATACCAATCTCAAGTATATTTTTTGATTTATTCATTTTTACTAAATGATATAAAAAGTTACCTACTAATATTCCGCTAATCATTTGTGGATATGTCTCATTTTCATAAGTATATTCTCTGATTTTTTTTTGCAGCCTACTCTCTTGATCAGATTGTTGTTCGCAGTATTTATTTATATTATTACTTATCATTAATCATTTTTTCTAATTTATTATTTTGATATAAAATTTGTAATTCTTGATATCCTCCAATAAAAGAATTATTAATAGATATTTGTGGTACTGTATATTGTCCAGCTAAATCTAACAAATCTTTCCTAGACATATTTATTTCTTCAATATTTATTTCTTCAAATTGAATGTTTAATTTATTGAGTAAGTTTTTTGCTGCATCGCAGTAACCACACCAGTTGGATGTATATATTTTAACCATGTTTTTGTTGTATTTAATATTTAATTTATAATATTAATATAAAAATAAATAATAAAGGAATTATATGTATTTAAATATAGGTGATAGTGCCCCTGATTTTGAGTTATTAAATTATGATAGTACATTAATTAATTCATCAATTCTAAAAGGGAAAAAACATATTATTTGGTTTTTTCCAAAAGCTAATACTCCTGGATGAACTGTTCAAGGTTGTGGATTCCGTGATGAATTCAAAAAATTTGAAGAAAAAAATATAAAGATTATCGGAGTATCAGCAGATCCAGTATCAAAACAAAAAAAATTTGTTGAGAAATATAATTTTCCATACTTGATGTTATGCGATGAATCTAAAGAAATGCTTCAATCATATAAAGCTTGGGGATTAAAGAAATTTATGGGCAGAGAGTATGAGGGCATTCACAGAATTTCCTATTTAATTGATGAAAAGGGTTTTATTGAAAAAGTATTTGATAAAGTTAAAACTAAATCTCATGCTATTGATGTATTAAATGAAATCAGCTAGTTTATTTTCATTTAATAATATATATATATTATTATCATTAGCTATGATTTCATGGGCAATTGCCTGGACTAATGCAAAAATAGTTGGCGAGTACTTATCATTTTATAATCTCATTTTTTTTAGATTTTTATTAGGTTTTATATCTTTATTACCATTTTTAATATATAATAAAAAAAAACTACCTCATCTTAAATCATATAAATTTATTGTTATTCCAAGTATATTGTTTTTTATATATAATATTGCTTTTTTTAAAGGGACATATTTTGGAGATGCTGGAAGAGGTGCAATATTAGTAACAACATTAAATCCACTATTCACATTATTGATTATATCATTAATTAGAAAAAAAATTCTTTTTAAAGAAGTTTTAGGAATAATTATAGGATTATTTGGAGGACTAATTATTATGGATGTTTTTAAAACTGGATTTGATATAATATTTGATATAAAAAATATATATTTTTTAATTTGTGCTATTACATGGGGGGTTATGACTGTATTTATTGATATTGCTCAAAAAAAAATTAATCCATATGTCTTTATAAGTTTATGTTATTTTTTTACAATGGCAATTTCTTTGTTTTTTACAGATTTTACCTTAATTGATTTTTCTGCTTTAGATTTTAGATTTTATTTTAACTTTTTTTTAGTTTCAATAGGTGCCATGTCATTTGGTACTTCTGTTTATATGTATTCAACATCTATAATTGGACCTGTTAAAGCAAGTGTTTTTATCTTTTCAGTTCCATTTTTAGCGATGGGGACATCGTATGTTTTTCTAAATGAGATATTTTCTTTAAACACAATAATAGGTGGATTAATTAGTTTAATAGCTATTTATATTGTTAATAAATAATTATATTTAAATATTACTAATGGAAATAAAAATGAAACCAATAGATTTAATTAAACAAGCAGTGAAAGCTCAAAATAATGCTCATGCAAAATATAGTGATTTCACTGTTGGCTGTGCTCTACTTACAAAAGATGATGATGTTATATTAGGTTGCAATATAGAATCTGCAGCATATCCGAGTACTATGTGTGCTGAGAGAGTAGCTATTTATGCTGCATTAGCTAAAGGTATAACAAGATTCAAGGCAATAGCTATTGTATCACCTCTATCTGCTAAACCATGTGGTCCATGTAGACAGATTATTCATGAATACTTAAGTGATATTCCAATTTATGTTTCTAATGGAAAAACTGATAAATATGAAACTCATCATATATCAGATTTACTACCACATCCATTTGGTTAATTATTAATGCTAGATATTAAAAAATTAATTAATAATAAAAAAATAAATCAATTTCATAATTCTAAAGAAATTAATTTTATTGTCAAATCATACTTAAGTGATAAAATAAATGATCAAGATATGGCCGCATGGTTAAAAGAAATTTTTGATAATGGGATGAGTATTAATGAAACAATATTTTATACAGATTCAATTATTAATTCTGGACAAAAAATTAAATTTGACAATCTAGATGGATATGTTTTAGATAAACATTCAACTGGTGGAATTGGTGATAAGGTTTCTTTAATACTGGGTCCTATTTTAGCAGCATGTGGAATTTATGTTCCTATGGTTGTTGGTAGACATCTAGGGCATACAGGTGGTACACTTGATAAACTTGAATCCATTCCAGGATATAATGGATTGATAGATATTAATAGTTTTAAAAAAAATGTAAAGAATGTGGGTATTTCTATTATTGGTCAAACTAATGAAATTTGTCCAGCTGATCGTAAAATTTATTCTTTAAGAGATAAAACTGATACAATTGCATCTTTACCTTTGATTTGTGGAAGTATAATGAGTAAAAAAATATCTGAAGGAATTCAGGGTTTAGTATTAGATATTAAATATGGGAACGGAGCTTTTTTAGAATCTAAGGAAGAAGGTCAAAAGCTTGGAGAATTATTATCTTTAATTGGATCAAAATTTGATGTTGATGTAAAATATTTAGGTACTAGCATGAATCAACCACTCGGTAATTTTTCAGGGTTAAGCTGTGAAATTATTGAATCTATTAATTGTTTAAATGGTAAAGGACCAGAAGATTTAATGAAAGTAGTTTTTGATTTGGGAAAAGTTGCATGTTCATTAGCAAAAATTAATAGCGCAGAAGAAAAAATGTTAAATGTAATTAACAATGGAAAAGCGTATGAAATTTTTGAAAAGATGGTTTATGAACATGGTGGTAATCTAAATAGTCTCCATTGTACTTATACAGATAGTATTGATATAAAAGCTAAGGAATCAGGAAAACTACAATTTATTAATACTAAAAAAATTGGTGAAGCCATTAATTTTATAAACATACTAACAGGCAAGAAGGATAATAGTTCTGGTGCAGAATTTTTTAAAAAAAATAATGATACAATAGATAAAGGAGATGTGATACTAAGATTATTCTCTAATAATATGGATAATTTAAGAGTTGCAGAAAGATTAGTTTATGAATCCTATAGTATTAATTAATAAATAGATATATGTTTACAGAATTACCAATTGATAGCAGATATTTTTATCATAATTGTTTATCATTGATAATGATAGCTGTATGGATATTTATTTTTATAAAAGGATATAAAATAAAAGATAATATTTTAAAGAATAAAATTTCTAAATGGATTATAATTTTTTGTTTATCTCAAGAGGTATTAGATTATATTAATAGGATATTTTTAGATTCGAGCTATATATTTTCCATTCATCGTGATTTACCTTTTTTACAATTTTGTCAAATTAGTTTTTATTTTTCATTAATATGTATTTTTTTTAAAAGAAATTTTAATATGAAGGGTAAATATTCTTTGTATAATTTTTTATTTGATTGTGCATTTTTATTAGGATTTTCAGGTGCATTGCAAGGCATAATTACACCAGATTTTTTGAATATTAATAATTTGTTTGGAGTTATTTGTATTCAATTACAACACTCATTGATTATATTAAATTTAATTTGGCTAATGACTGCATATAATTATAGATTAAGATTTAAGGGTGTTTGTTTAACTTATCTATTTATAAATATTATTGCACCTTTCGCGCTTGTATTTAATCACTTTTTAGGAAATAATATTAATGGAGATCCTGCAAATTATTTTTATGTTATTGAATTGCCAAAAGTTGATACTATTTTTTTGAATTATGTTTCACAATTTCCATCGCCTGATTATATATTGTATATTCAGCCAGTTTTCATTATTTATTTTGCTGTACTATATTTACCGTTTGCTATTTCAAATAAGATTAAAAAAAATTAATTTATTATTTATAATACATTCACTTTAGGCTGTAAATTTTTACTATGAATTCCATTGTATTATTTAAAAATAATCTAAGAATAAATGATAATCCTGCTTTATTCCATGCATCAAAAAGTAAAAATAAAATTTTACCAGTTTATATTTATGATGATATTCATGTTAAAAAGCAACTTGGAAGTGCATCGAGGTATTGGTTGCATAATGCATTAATAAGCTTAAACAAATCTCTCAATTTCAATCTTTCTTTTTATAGGGGGGATACTATTGATGTTTTAATGAAAATAATTAAAAAATATGAGATTTCAGATATTTATTGTGAACAACCTTTTTTAAAAAATGATATTATATTATTTGATCAATTAAAATTGAAACTATCTATGTTTAATGTGAAATTTAATATCTACAATTGTACGTTATTGTGGGATCCTCAATATATATTAAAAAAAGATAACACCCCCTATAAAGTATTTACACCATATTATAAAAAGGGATGTCTTGAAAAAATAAAGCCTGATATGCCTCTTGGTATGCCATGTAAATTTAATTTTGTAAAGAAAAATAATGATTCGAAGATTGATGATTTAAAACTTTTAGATAAGTTTAGATGGTATGATAAAATGGATAATCAATGGAATATATCTGAAAATTTTGCTGAAAAAATTTTAGATTTATTTTTAGAATCTTCTATTTATAATTACAAAAAAGGTCGAGATTTTCCTGCTTTAAATGATACTTCTAAACTATCTCCATATATAAGATTTGGAATGATATCATTAAATAAAATATGGTATGCGCTGGATAGACTTAATTTTGATAGAAATATTGCACATTATAAATCCGAATTAGGATGGAGAGAGTTTTCATATTATTTATTATATTATTTTTCATTCATGGAGACCCAAAATCTTCAAACAAAATTTGATAATTTTAATTGGGAAAATTCTAGTGAAAAATTTGATGCTTGGAAAAAAGGCGAAACAGGTTACCCTATTGTTGATGCAGCAATGAAAGAACTATGGGAAACAGGTTATATGCATAACAGGATGAGGATGGTTACTGCATCTTTTCTGGTTAAAAATCTATTAGTTGATTGGAGGCTTGGAGAAAGTTGGTTTTGGGATTGCTTACTTGATGCTGATTATGCTTCAAACATCGCTGGATGGCAATGGACAGCGGGTACAGGAGCTGACGCTGCACCATATTTTAGAATTTTTAATCCAATATTACAGGGAGAAAAATTTGACCATGAAGGTAAATATACTCTAAAATATATACCTCAATTGAAAGATGTCCCTTTGAAATACTTACAAAAACCTTGGGAGTATAGCTCTAATTTAGATTATGTAAATCGAATTGTTGATTTAAAAGATTCAAGAGATAATGCTTTATATCATTACTCACTTATAAAATAATTATTTTTCATTCCGCTAATAAAATCAAGCAGAAAAAGTTGGTCTAGTAATTATTGTTTGCAATTCCAGCAAATATCAAAATTAAATGGATTTAATTTATTACATTTTTCACATTTCCATTCTCTATCTTGATTATCTAAACTCAAATTTTTTTCATAATTAGATATTATTTTTTCAGATTCAGGCAACTGATTTTTAGGAACTAATATATCTACTTGCATTGCTTCTATTGGTAATTCTCCTATAGCAATAGATAAATTTTCTCCTAGTAATTGCGATTTAATTGATCTTCTTTTGAGTAGTCCTTGGATAAAATGAGCTTCATGAGAATTAGCTGCTTTATATATTAATTGATAATTCATTTATCTATACTAATTTTTTTTTAAGTATTTCAACAAGTTGATCAATTGGAATTCTCTCTTGTTTCATAGTATCACGATCTCTTAAAGTAACCGTATTATCTTCAAGTGTATCATGATCTACTGTAATTCCAAAAGGAGTGCCAGCCTCATCTTGCCTTCTGTATCTTTTTCCTATTGATCCTCCAGCATCAAAAAATGAAGCGATTCCAGCAGATTGTATATTATCAACTATTTTTTGTGATATTTCAGGCATATTATTTTTATTCATTAGTGGAAAAACTGCAACTTTTATAGGTGCTATTTTTGGTGATAGTTTTAATACAGTTCTCGATTCTCCATTAACATCCTCTTGTGTAAAAGCATCTGCAAGTATAGTCAATAGAGCTCTGTCAACTCCAGCTGAAGATTCTACAACAGCAGGAACAAAATGTTCATTATTAACTTGATCAAAATAAGTTAATTTTTTGTTGCTAGCTGTCATATGTTGATCTAAATCAAAGGTTCCTCTATCTGCAATACCCTCTAATTCAGACCATCCAAAATCAAATTTATATTCAATATCATAACAAGCAGACGAATAGTGTGCTAGCTCATCATCCCCGTGTGATCTTAGTCGTAATTTTTCCTTATTGATTCCTAATGATTCAAACCATTTCATTCTTTCATCACACCAAAATTTTAGCCATTCTTTTGTGCTGTTTGGTTTACAGAAAAACTCCATTTCCATTTGTTCAAATTCACGTGTTCTAAAAATAAAATTTCCAGTTGTAATTTCATTTCTAAAAGCTTTGCCTATTTGAGCTATACCAAAAGGTAATTTTTGTCTTGATGTGGCTTGAACATTTTGAAAGTTTACAAAAATTCCCTGAGCAGTTTCAGGTCTTAAGTATGCAATAGAAGAAGAATCATCAACTGGACCGATATTTGTTTTAAACATCAGATTAAATTGTCTAACATTTGTCCAATCACCAATTTCTTTTGTTTGAGGATCAATAACTTCAGATTCTTTCATAATATTTCCACTATCATTTTGATTATTAATAAGTTCTACAACAATTTTAGTAATTAAATCATCATTAGAATTAATACTTAATACTTTAGAAAGTTTTTCTATTACTTTTTCTGATTGGTCTTCAAGTAAATGATCAACCCTGTATCTTTTTTTTGATATTTTATTATCAATTAATGGGTCATGAAAATTTTCAACGTGGCCACTAGCCTTCCATACATCTGGATGCATTAATATTGCTGCGTCCATTCCAACAATATTATTTCTTGAGGTAACCATAAATTGCCACCATTCATTTTTTAAATTTCTTTTAAGTTCAACTCCTAACGGACCATAATCCCAGGTTGAACCTAGTCCGCCATATATTTCGCTGCTTTGGAATACAAATCCTCTTTGCTTTGATAAAGAAGTTAAAATTTCAAGAATTTTTGCATTTTCTTTAATAGTTGCCATTTATTTCCTTTTATAAAATTTCTTTTTTGGTTTTTTATTTTTAATCATATCAATAGCAGTATCTAAATTAAGCTCATTATAATCAATATCTTTGGGTAGCGTTACATTTACTTTTCCATTAGTAACATAGGTACCATATCTACCATCTTTAACAACAATTGTATTTTTTTCATGTTCTCCAAGAGTTTTTAAAATGGAAGATTCTTTTTTAGATTGACTTAATAATTCAATTGCTCTTTCAACTGTAATATTTAATACATCATCAGTTTTTGTGATTGTACAGTTTTTCCCTCCACATTTTAGATAAGGTCCATATCGCCCAATATCTTTAATTATTTTTTCATTATTTTTTGGGTTGATACCAATTTCTTTAGGCATTTCAATGATTTTAGCTGCAATTTCTTTTGTAATATTTTCTTCTGTGATTCCAGGAGGAAATGATTTCATTTTTTTATCTAATTGAATGTAAGGTCCAAATCGACCTTTTTTTAATAATATTGGGTTATTTGATTTTTTATCAATTCCCATCTCCTTTGGGCCAGCTTTTTTATTATCAAAATATTCTTTTATTTTTTTACCAGATATCTCACTTGGAATAATATTTGAGTCTAAATTAACGCGCTCATCTTTACTTTGAGCATAGAGTCCATATCTACCAATTCGAATTTCAAATTGCTCTTCTTTAAATTTTATAGAAGTTATTAGCCTAGATTTATCCTTATCACATTCTTGATCTAATTGATCTTTAAGTCCAGGAGAACCATTTTCACTAAAATAGAAATTATTTAAAAAATCTTCTTTCTTTTCATTCCCTAATGATATTTCATCAAGTATATTTTCCATATTTGATGTATACTCTAAATTAACAAGATCTTTAAAATATTTTTCGAGAAATTGAACAATTGCATATCCAGTTAAAGTTGGAATTAAAGAACCTTTAACATTATTAACATACTCTTTATCTTGAATTTTTTTCATAATGTTTGCATAGGTAGAAGGTCTTCCAATACCTAGTGATTCCATTTCTTTTACTAAGGATGCCTCTGTAAATCTACTAATAGGTTTAGTAAAGTGCTGCTTTGCTAGAATTTCTCCCCATGTTACTGTATCTCCCTTATTAACTTTAGGAAGTATTTTTTCCATATCATCTAATGTTGCACTAGGATCATCAGATCCCTCGACATATGCTCTTAAAAACCCAGGGAAAAGAATTGTTTTACCTGATGCTGTAAATACATGTCTTCCATCAGAAATATTTAATTTTGTTTGCTCTACTTTGGCTGACTTCATTTGTGATGCTACAGTCCTCTTCCATATTAAATCATATAATTTATATTCTTTCTCAGAGAGTTTATCTTTTAAGGATTCAGGATCTTTAAAAGTTGCCCCTGCTGGTCTTATAGCCTCATGAGCTTCTTGAGAATTTTTAGCTTTTCCTTTGTAAACTCTTGGTTTTTCTGGTAAATAGTCATCCCCATATTTTTCTTTAATTAAATTTCTCGCAGCATTTAAAGCTTCTGTTGATAAGTTTATGGAGTCTGTCCTCATATAAGTTATATATCCCTCTTCATATAAATTTTGAGCAATTCTCATTACTTGATTTGAGTTCATATATAATTTTCTTATACCTTCTTGCTGTAAAGTTGATGTTATAAAGGGAGCATAAGGATTTTGATTTTTTGGTTTTTTTATAACATCACTAATTTCCCATTTATTTTTTGAAAGAGATTTGATTAAATCATTGGCTGTTTTTTCATCAAGAACAATTGTTTCTTTTTTATCTAGTTCCCCAGTTGTTTTATTAAAAGCATTACCTGATGCAATATTTTTACCATTAATAGAAATTAATTTACTAAAAATACTATCTTTTTTGGCATTAAACTCTCCTTGTAAATCCCAAAATTCATTTTGTTTGAAATTAGTTCTTAGTTTCTCTCTATCAACTAGAATTTTAACAGCCGGACTTTGCACTCTACCTGCTGATAATCCTCCTTTTACATTAAACCATAATTGTTTCGAAACTAGAAATCCAAAAAGTCTATCTAAAAATCGTCTACATTCTTGGGCATTAACTAAATTAAGATTAATTTCTTTTGTATTATTTAGTGAATCGTGGACAGCTTGCTTTGTTATTTCATTAAAAACCATTCTTTTAACAGGAATTTTTGGTTTTAACTCTTCAACTAAATGCCAAGCAATTGCCTCTCCTTCTCTATCAGGATCAGTTGCTATATATATACTATCTACATTTTTAAGAGATGTCTTTATTTGTTTAATTACATCCTTTCCTCTTTTTGAAACTACGTATGTTGGTTTAAATCCATTGTCTATATCTAATCCTAGATTTTTTTCAGCTAGATCTCTTACATGACCAACAGAAGCTTCTATCTCATAATTCTCTTCACCTAGGAATTTTTTGAGGGTTTTTATTTTTGAAGGTGACTCAACAATAATTAAACTTTTAGAATTCATGCTATAAAATATTCCTTATTTAATAATTTTAAAATTACACATATTATTATCTTATTTTACAACATATATTATTTAAATTTATTTTTATGGAATTTACAGGTCAAATATCAAAGATGGTTTCAAGTATTGGTAATCCTATAGAATATGTATTACCAATTGGTGAGAAAAAATTAATACTTAATAAATATATTGGAGAATTAATTCAAATTAAGTTTAATGATGAAATTAGATGCATTAATTGTAATAATAAAATTAAAAAGACATATATGCAGGGATATTGCTATCCATGCTTTATATCTTTACCGCAGACAGAGGATTGTGTTTTCAAACCACATTTATGCAAAGCTCATCTAGGTGAGGCTAGAGATATGGATTGGGCAAAAAAAAATTGTTTAGTTCCTACTTATGTTTATTTATCATTAACAAGTAATCTTAAAGTGGGAGTTACTAGGCATAGTCATATCCCATCAAGATGGATCGATCAGGGTGCACATTATGCAATTAGATTTGCAAAGACACCAAATAGATATTTAGCTGGATTAATTGAATCAGAAATTTCAAAATACATATCAGATAGAACTCAATGGAGAAAGATGATTTTGGGAGAATATGATGAGCTGAATTTAATAGATAAAAAAAATGATTTATATGAATATTTGCCAAATAATTTAGATAAGTATTATTTGAATGATGAAAATATTGTTGAATTAAAATACCCAATAAGTAACAATTTAGAAAAAATCAAATCTTTTAATATTGAAAAATTTAAAACTATAAATAAAAAATTAATTGGAATTAAAGGACAATATTTAATGTTTGATGATAACCATGTTTTAAATGTAAGAAAATATACTGGATATAATTTTACAATTAAGGTTTTTTAAGCTGTTTTATTGTAGTAAGTAATTTTTGGTTTTGATTTTTTTCTAACTGTATCAGAATTAATTGTACAGGATTTAACATTATTTTTCAATGGGATTTCATACATAATATCAATCATAATTTTTTCTAATATTGACCTTAACGCTCTTGCCCCTGTATTCCTTTCTAAAGCTAGCTTTATAATTTCATTGATTGCATTATTTGTGAAATTGAGTTCAACATTATCAATTTCTAATAAATATTTAAATTGTTTTATGATTGAATTTTTTGGTTCTAAAAGAATTGCTTTCATTAATTCTTTCGTAAGATTTTCAAGACATGATATTATTGGTAATCGTCCAATTAATTCGGGGATAAATCCATATTTAATAATATCTTCTGGTTTAATAAAGTTGAGAAATTCATTTTTTATAAGTTTGTTTTTCTTTTTTCTATTAAAACCAATTTCACCACCCTCTAATCGATTATTAATAATTTTTGATATTCCATCAAATGTTCCACCACATATAAACAGTATGTTAGTAGTATCTATTTTAACAAGAGGTTGTTCTGGATGCTTTCTACCACCTTTTGGAGGTATGTTTGCAATAGTACCTTCTAATATTTTTAACAATGATTGTTGTACTCCTTCACCAGAAACATCTCTTGTTATAGATTGATTTGCATTCTTTTTTGTTATTTTATCAATTTCATCAATGTAGATAATTCCCTTTTGAGTTTTTTCAATGTCATAGTTTGATTCGTGATATAATCGTACTAAAATATTTTCAACATCTTCTCCAACATACCCTGCTTCAGTTAAAACAGTTGCATCCACTATAACAAATGGTACATTAAGAATATTCGCTAATGATTTTGCAAGGAGTGTTTTACCTGTACCTGTTGGCCCAACTAAAAGAATATTGCTTTTATCAATATGTATTGAATTTTTTTTAGTAAAATTTTCAAGTCTTTTATAATGATTATATACAGCTACTGAGACAATTTTTTTTGCATTATCTTGTCCCATTACATATTTATCCAATTGTTTTTTAATTTCATGTGGTTTTTTTATAATGAAATCAAAATTATTTTGAGAGTTGATTAACTTAAAAGATTTATCTATACAGAAATTGCAAATATGGCAGTCTTGACCTTCAATTAGTAATTCGTAATTATTATAATCTGACTGACAGAAAGAGCAAATAACCTTTGAATCTAAAGAATTTTTTTTACTCATAAGTATTTATTGAGGCTTAATTATTTTATCAATGATTCCGTATTCAAGAGCTTTTTCAGATGACATAAAGTGGTCTCTATTAGTATCAGATTCGATTTTTTTAATTGTTTGCCCTGTATTTTTGCTTAATATTTTATTTAGTTTATCGCGTAAAAATAAAATTTCTTTAGTATGAATTTCTATATCTGAAGCTTGCCCTTGAGCACCCCCTAGAGGTTGATGTATCATTACTCTAGAATTCTCAAGAGCCATGCGTTTTCCCTTACTACCCATGCTTAATAATATAGCTGCCATACTTGCTGCTTGCCCCATACATATTGTAGAAATTTTTGGCTTTATATAATTCATTGTATCTAAAATAGCAAAACCGGAGGTGATTAAACCACCAGGAGAGTTGATATACATGTATATATCTTTATCGGGATTATCTGCTTCTAAAAAAAGAAGCTGTGCTATTATGGTGCTACTTACTGTATCATTTATTGATGATCCTAAAAATATAATTCTTTCTTTTAATAGCCTTGAATATATATCAAATGCTCTTTCACCATTTGCAGTTTGTTCAACAACCATCGGAATCAAACTATTTACATTGTTCTTATCCATATTAGTCCTTTTATTTTTTCTTCCTTAATTTATCAGTTGAATTTTCTTTAGTTTTATTTACAAAGTAACTTTCTAAGCTTGAATATAATTTTTGATTTAACAGGTCTTCTTTTAATTTTTGTTTATTATCATTTTCTAGATAATATTTTTTAATTTCTTTTTTATAAGTAGGGTTCTTTTTTATTTGATCTTCAATGAAAACATTAATATCTTTATCTGAAATAGTAACTTTTTGATCTTTAAATAAAACATCTCTTATTAGTATCCATTTAACCGAGTTTTCAGAGTTTTTATTCAATGTATCTGAAACTTTACTTTCATCAAACTCTTGATTCATTTGTTGGTATTGTTTTTTATACTCTTCAATCAAATAGTTTTTATAATTATCAATCATTGATTTTGGTGCATCTAGTTTTGTTTTATCGACAAAATAATCTACAATTTTATTATGATATTGTTTTTTATTTTCTAAATCTAAGTCATTTTGGATTTTATCCAAAAGGCTGGTTTTTAAATCTTGTAAACTTTTTATTTTTGGATCAACTAATTTTAAAAAATCTTTATCTAATTTAGGTAGTATTTGTTCTTCTATATTATTGATTTTAACTAGATAATTTACAGGCTGTGTATCTTGTTCTATCTTAACATTTATTTCACTTCCAATTTTTTTACCTATAAATTTTTCTGCTATTTCACCTGAAAATAGGCCTTCACCAATTTTTACAAAATGATTTTTTAAAACACTTCCTTCTATGATTTCACCTTTATCATTTAATTTATTAAAATCACCATAGATAAAATTACCTAGTTTAATAGGGGTTTTTACTGATTGAGTTTTAGCATGCTTGGTTTGTAAATCTAAAAGCGCATCATTTACATCTTTATCTCCTGCAATAAACTTTTCCGTTTTAATTGTTACGTTTTTCTTAAAATTAGGCAGTTTAAAATCTGGCCTAACTTCAAAAGTAATTTCTAATTCCAAATCAGTCATTTCTTTAAAATTTGCTTTAGTAACTTGACCTTGATTAATTGGACTTAATTTGAGTTCCATTAATGCTTTTTGATAATATCTATTTATTGAGTTATCTAAAAACTTAGCTTCAATAGATGCAGTATAATTTTTTTTAAATAATGTTAAAGCTTGTCCAAATACTTTCCCTTTTCTACCTCCAGGTGGGGTGTAGTTAGATTTAAAATTATTAAACTCTGATTCATAGTCTGATTTAAGGTTATCCCATTTAACAGAAATTTCTAATTGTCTTGTGTACTCATTAATGTTTTTTACGTTTAATTTCATATTTTTAATTATAATTAATTGGTTATAAGTTATAATTAATTTTATGGGAAAAGAAACTCTATATAATAAAAAAAGTAAAATAGAATTAAAAAAAATTTTAAAAGAGGAACAATTTACTCGACGTACAATTTCATTTTATAAATATATTTCATTAAACAACTTAGATGAGTTAAGGGATAAAATATATGAATCTTGGAATAGTTTAAATATTTTAGGTCGTGTATATATAGCTAATGAAGGAATTAATGCTCAAATTAGCATTCCTTCTAATGGTATGAATTTTTTTAAAGATGAATTAAACTCAAAATTTAATTTCGGTGATTTAATGTTTAAAACAGCTATTCAAGAAGGAAATTCCTTTTATAAATTGGTTGTTAAAATTAAGAATGAAATCGTTGCATATAATGTCTCTGAAAAAGAATACAATATGAATCATGTAGGCAAGCATTTGGATTATAAAGAATTTAATAAATCAATTGATGATGGTGCCATTGTATTAGATATGCGAAATTATTATGAAGGTGAAATAGGGAAATTTGAAAATGCAATTATTCCCGATATAGAGCGATCTCAAGAGTTGCTACCTGAAGTTAAACAGTTATTAGATAAGCATAAGAACGATAAAATATTACTCTATTGTACAGGAGGTATTAGATGCGAAAAAGCTAGTTCATATTTAATTCATCATGGTTTTTCAGATGTTAATCAATTGAATGGAGGAATTATCCAATATGCAAATGATATTAAAAAAAATAATGTTCAATCAAAATTTATAGGTAAAAATTTTGTATTTGATGATAGAATGTCTGAGCCAGTTACCGAACATGTTATTGGGGAGTGTCATATTTGTTTTGAATCATCAGACTCACATACAAATTGTGCGAATGAGCATTGTCACATTTTATTTATACAATGCGCTAATTGTAGAGATAAATTTCAAAATTGTTGTTCAGAAGACTGCTCAAAATTTATATTGTTACCAAAAGAAAAAAGAAAAGAGATGTTTAAAAATGGCGATATAAAATTTAATGCTCAGAAATCTCAAAAGATTAAGCCGAGATTAAAGGATATTCGTTAGATATAATATTGCTCACATTTTATTTTTATTTTTGTTTAAATAGAAAATAAACATATATTAAAACCCTTTTAAACAATTTTATTGTTAGGAAGAAGTTATTGATATGAATCACATCAGGAATTAATAACTTGTTTTAAGTTTTAAAAAGATTTTAGAGTGTATAAGGCAACACAGGGAGAAAAGAATGAAAAAATTTTTATTAACATTTTTATCAATGATAACATTTTTGCTAGCTGTAGATATTCCAGTAATGGTGTCTTCAGGTATCAATATTAGCGGTATTCAATTTACATTAAGAGGTTCTTGTGATGACCCTGATAATCCAGAAGACAATGATTGTGATGGAACTTACAGTTATAATGCCTCAACTCAAATTTATGATGATGCTCCTTATATTTTTAATTCAGTATCAGTAACATCTAGTGGATTTGTACTTATAGTTGATTTTAGTGGAAATTATCTACCTGCTACGGGATATGGCAGTTCTACTTTACTTATAACTCCTACTAATACCGGAAATACAGGTAATATTTGTATTGATCCAGGAACGTTAATTGTAAGTGACCAAGCTGGAAGTTCAATTCAATATGCAAGCGTAGATCCAGATAATTGTTTGTTAGTAAATGTTCATGATGGTGTGCCTCCATGCACTGATACAGATGGTGATGGGGTATGTGATGATGATGAGGTTCTAGGTTGTACAGATTTGACAGCATGTAACTATAATGCTAGTGCAACAGAATCAACTAATACATGTGTATTTGCAGATGCAAGTGCTTGTCAGTCATGTTCTAATGATGGAACAGTTGTCACCAATGATTCTGATGGTGATGGTATATGTAATGATGTTGATACATGTACTGGTGATTTAGATGCGTGTGGTGTATGTGAGGGAGATGGAACTTC
>CEWO01107865.1_pt1 | contig 38595 bp, 43 predicted proteins | sample 361561 | NCBI WGS metagenome assembly CEWO01 (sample SAMEA2623627, study PRJEB7988) | marine metagenome | isolation source: saline water (ENVO:00002010), including
CAGAATCCTGAGCGTCAATAACAGTTGTAAAAGGTAATAGAAGTAGTAATGATAGTAAATATCTGTTCACAATTAACCCCCTAGGTTAAAAAAAGTATTTTTAATGTTGGTTATTAAACTTTTTTGAGGAATTGATGTCAAGTTTATATCTAATTTATAGATAAAGGTTATATCTAGTCTTCTATAAATTTTAAAGCATCGTCACCAAATTTTGACCACCACTCCATTCCCATTAAATGAATTCTTTCTAGATTTTCTTCTGAATCATCATCTAAAAACCTATTTATTTTTCCACGAGGAGAATTAATCCTAAGATAATTGTCTTTTAGTACATCTTTAGAAATATCATTATGAATTTCTGAATCAAGTAACATTCCGATAATATCGTTTCTTAGCCAGCCCATTCCTCCCCATTTACTAGAGTTAGGGCCATTAATTTTATTTTTATTTTGTCCAGATCCAATGCTTAAGATCTTAATATTTTCGGTTTCTAGTATTTCTTTTGCCTTAGAATAACCTATTAGAGTTGGATTATTAGTAACAATGCTTCCATCAATCATCCATGATTTATCATTCATTTGATAGGTTGGAAAATACATTGGCGCTGCACTAGAGGATGCAACAGCATCTATAAATGAAACATTTGGTGTGTTTGTCGAATCAAAAACAACATGCCTCCTTTTTTCAATATCATAAGCAAATGATAAAAAGGGTTTAATAGAATCTTTTAATGTATGTTCACCAAAAATCTCCTTTAAAACTTCCATCCTACCTTCACTTTCATATTTTGGTCTTGCTTGAATAAGAGATGCTTTATCCCAAAAAAATGAACTTTTCATTATTTTGTCTAAATATCTTGTTGACCAATATCTTTTTACTTTGTCAGCAGAAAATCCTCCGTATGCAAAGCAAGCAGCATTAAATGCTCCAGCACTTGTTCCAACAAACATATCAAAAATATCTATTATTTTTTTACCACTTTCTGCTTCAAGTTTCTTTAAAAAAACTATAGAGGCAATGGTTCGAACTCCTCCTCCATCAAAACATATAATCTTCTTATTTGAGAATTTCGTGAGAAAGCTAAAAAAATTTTTCATTTATATGATTTTAGGTTTTAGTTAATGATTTTTAATTTTAAGAAATTTGCTGCTTCAGAAATGCTTCCCAAGTTAGTCACATCTTTATAACCAAGCTCTATTAAGATATCAGTAGCTCTTTGAGATCTGTTACCGCTCCTGCAATAAAGATATATTTTTTGTTCTTTATTTATCGTTTCTTTTATTGAGCTTATATCTTGCCATTCAATATTTTTTGAACTCTCAACATAACCTGATTTATATTCATCAGGGGTTCTTACATCAATAACCAAAACATCAAGTGATAATAATTGAACATTAAATGTAATTAAAAGAAGTATTAAAATTTTCTTCATTTTTTATGACCAATCATCAATTATGATATCTGCAGCTTTTTCACCAATCATAATAGTGGGTGCGTTGGTATTTCCACCAATTAGCGTTGGCATTATAGATGCGTCAACGACCCTTAACCCCTCAATTCCATGCACCTTAAGGGAATCATTTACTACTGCCATTTCATCACTTCCCATTTTACAAGTGCCAACGGGATGGTAAACAGTGTCAGCATCTTCTCTAATAGCTTGTTCAATATCTTTATCATCATTTATATCTATAGGTCTTTGAACATGGTTGCTAGTGTATTTTGATACAGGACCAGTATTAAGAATAGCCATCATTTTTTTATACCCAGCGATCATATCTTTCATATCATCTGGATGAGATAAGAATTTTGGGTCTATTTTAGGGTCTTCAAATGGGTCTGATGAATTTAGCGTGACCTCACCTCGAGACTTAGGTCTTAAAAGGCATACATGACAACTTAAACCATGACCCCATACAGAAGTTCTTCCATGATCAATAACCATAGCGGGTGCAAAATGTAGCTGTAGGTCTGGTATCTCTATATCTTGTCTTGATTTAATAAAACCTCCAGCTTCTGCTACTGTAGATGTAAACATTCCTACTTTTGCAAAAATATATTTTAAAATCTCAAGTGGAAATTTATAAAAAATAGATTTTAAAGAAAAACCTATTAATTCCATAGAGTTGTATTTATGCACTGATAAGTAATCAATATGATCTTGAAGGTTTTTTCCAACACCAGGCAGTTCATGCTTATGGTCTATTCCATGTTTAATTATCTCCTCAGCAGGACCCACTCCTGATCTTAAAAGAATTTGTGGCGACCCAAATGCACCTGAGGATAAAAGAACTTCTTTATCAGCTTGAATAGCAAAAGATTTTCCATCTTTATCAATGCACTCAACTCCCACAGCTTTTTTATTTTCTATAATAATTTTATTTACATTCGTATCTGTCATTACTGTCAAATTTTCTCTATCTAAAATAGGAACTAGATAAGCCTTTGCAGCACTGCACCTTTTTCCATTTTTTTGTGTCGTTTGATAAAAACCAATGCCCTCTTGAATAGATCCATTAAAATCTTCATTAAAACTATAGATTTTTGAGGCTGATTCAACAAAATCTTTTGTTGGTTTATTTTCATGTCTTATTTTAGAGACATTTAAGGGGCCATCTTGTCCATGAAATTCATCATCAAACATTTCGTTATGTTCTGCTTTTTTAAAATAAGGCAATACTTCACTATATGACCAACCTTTATTTCCTAGATTTGACCAATGGTCATAATCCCATTTATGACCTCTTACATATAACATTGCATTAATCGAGCTTGATCCACCTAAAGTTTTTCCACGTGGTTGAAAGCCTTTTCTATGTTCCATGCTTTCTGCTTCAACCTGATGCACTCCTCCGGCAGAATCAACTACAGCAGTTTCTGGCTCTGCTACGACCACTTTTTCAAATTCTTTTTGTGGCACTGTATCGTATGCCCAACTGTATTTACTTTTATCTCCTAAGAAAGCAAAACCTATTGGAATATGTAGTCTTGGATCATTGTCTTTTGAACCTGCCTCAATTAAGCAAACCTTTAACTCTGAATTTTCGCTAATTCTATTTGCAAGAACACATCCAGCTGAACCAGCTCCTAAAATAATAAAGTCATAATTTTTCAAAATAAATTTCCTTCAAAAATAAACTACCTAACAAGTTTATGATTTAGAATCATAACTGTAAACTTTGTTTATTAAATAATTAAATGAATATATTTTATATTTTTACAATGATTTGGGTGGGGGTTGCTATTGTGACCTTTACATACCTTTTCTTTGAGAATGCTCCGTATGGTCGTCATATTAAGAGCGGTTGGGGTATGAATATTCCTACAAGGCTTGGATGGGTTTTAATGGAATCACCATGTGTTATTTTGATGATTATTTATGGATTAATTGTTAGAGATCAGCTTGAAGTAATACACCAAGTTTTTCTGTTGATATGGCTTTCTCATTATATTCATAGAACTTTTATTTATCCATTTGCAATAAAAATTACTAATCCAAAAATGCCTATCTCAATTGCTGTTTCTGCTTTCTTTTTTAATGTCATAAATGTAAGTATTCAAGCATTTGGTATTTTTTATTACACACAATATTCTGATGATTGGCTTTCAAGTTATACATTCATCTTTGGTTTTAGTGTTTTTTTAATAGGAATGTATATAAATATAAAGTCTGACTACATTATGATTGCTTTGAAAAAGAGCAAAGGTTCTGGTTATCATCTACCAAATAAATTTATGTACAAATATCTCTCAGCCCCAAACTATTTTGGAGAATTAATAGAGTGGCTCGGATGGGCAATCCTTACATGGAGTATATCGGGCGTTGTTTTTTTAATTTGGGTTATAGCAAATTTATTTCCAAGAGCTCTCGCGCATCATAAATGGTACAAAGCAAGCTTTGAGGATTATCCAAAAGAAAGAAAAGCTATTATTCCTGGAATTATTTAATTAATCCCATTCCTTTCATTTGTTCTGCAATCTCAACTATTGATTCCTCAGCTGGTCTTGGTTCCCAACCAAGGACATCTTTCGCCTTTGAGGTATTCTTTACACTGCGAAGTCTTCCCAAGTAAGGAAGAGTAATCTTTAACTCTTTGCTAAAGTTAGCTAATATCTTTGCCAACCAAACTGGTACGCTAAATGTTGGCGCTTTATCAAAGCCGTTGTCTTTAAGGACCTTAGCAACATCTTTATACCACAAATCTTTTTCAGCTAATGCAAACCTCTCTCCATTGCTTTTAGGATTTTGCATTGCAAGAATATGTGCAGCTGCAACATCTCTTACATCAACATAACCAAATTGAAGCGGAACTGCTACTGGCATCTTGCCAGTTACAACCATTTGAATTGCTTTGTTTGATTCACCTAAATCTCCTGATAGAGATGGTCCAATTACAAGAGCTGGATTAATTACAGCTAACTCAAAAGGCTTTGCTTCACTCTCGAAAAAGTTCCATGCTGCTTTCTCTGCAAGAGTTTTGCTCTTTGAATAGTGGCTTATTGTTGGATTTTCTGGATCAGACCAATCAGTTTCGTCGTAATAACTTTTTTCTTCCATAGTATCAAAAATAGCAGCCACAGATGATGTAAGAACAACTTTCTTAATATTATGTTTTTTTGCAAATTTTAATGCCCTCTTTACTCCGGCAACAGCAGGCTTAACAAAAAAATCCTCATCATGATTCTCTAAAGCAATTGGAGAGGCAACATGTAAAAGATAATCACAACCTTCCATTCCATCATCCCAACCATCATCTTCAGTTAAATTGAAAGTGAATAGATTTAGGTTATCTGTGGGAGTATTATGATTTTTTAATGCTTCAAAAATTTCTTCTTTTCTCTCAGGGGATCTAATTGACCCATTCACAGCATAACCTTGATTCAAAAGCTGATGAATACAATGAAGACCTATATAGCCGGTTGCACCTGTTACTAATACTTTTTCCATAATTATTTCTCCTATTATCCTAAAGCTTCTTTTACTCCAGGGTGAGTAACTAAACCATTCTTAATATTTAAACCATTCATAAAATGCTCATCTTCTTCAAGGGCGTTTAGTATCCCCTTATTGGCTAATTTTTCTATATAAGGCAACGTAACTTTATTTAGGGCTTGAGTAGCAGTTAAGGGGACAGCGCCTGGCATATTTGTTACGCAATAATGAACAATATCATTCTCTATAAATGTTGGATCATCATGAGTAGTAGGTTTACTGGTTTCAAAACATCCACCTTGATCTATTGAGACATCCACCATGACTGTGCCATGACTCATCGATGTCAACATCTCTTTTGTAACTACCTTTGGTGCTTCTTTACCAACAACATAAACACTACCAATTACTAAATCTGATTCATTAATTGAATCTTGAACTGAATCTTTATCAGATAAAATATATTGTATGTTCTCTGAACCAAATTTTAATCTTAGCTCATCCAGTTTGGATTGCGATGTATCAAGAACTTTTACATGCGCATTATTATCAATGGCTTTTGATATAGATTGAGTGCCAGCTACTCCAGCTCCAATAACTGTAACAATTCTTGGATCTATATCATCAAGCTTCCCAATCATCACGCCTTTCCCGTTATTTTGTTTTAAGAGGTGATAAGAACCTACTACGACTGCCAGTTGACCCGCAATAGTGCTCATTGGTGCCAGTAGAGGCATTGATCCATCATCTGCAGTAACAGTTTCATACGCTATGCCTGTTACACCTGTATCAATTAATCTTTTTGCATTTTCTACATCTCCTGCTAAGTGAAGATAAGTAAATAAAGTTAGATCTTCTCTTAAAAACCCATATTCATTTGGAATGGGTTCTTTTACTTTAACCACCATTTCTGAAGATTTATATAGGTCTTCAGCTGTACCTATGATCGTTGCACCAGCGCTTTGATATTGTTCATCAAGATACCCAATATTCCTACCAGCATTTTTTTGAATTAATATTTGGTGACCATTTTTAGACAACTGCATAACAGACTCAGGTGTAAGCCCTACTCTATTTTCATTATTTTTAACTTCTTTAGGAACGCCGATAATCATATTATGTAAAATGTACCACAAAAAAAAGAAGCTGCCTAAAGCAGCTTCTAATTTCATTCAAACTTAATTTCTTGTTGTGAAATCAGGCATAAAGTCTTTTGCTTCGCTGTTATAAAAAGTCCAGCTATGATAAACATCTGGAACTTCAGCACACGATGCAAATTCACTAAATAATGGAAACATCTCTGCTCTAACATCTTTTTCAAAAGATTCATTTGCCTTATCCATAGAATCCTTACTATTTGTAAAGTTTGCCCATAAGAAATCTATATCTGAGTCAGTATGCGAACCATCTGCATTTTTGTATGCAAAATAATTTCCATATGAGTAGTTGGTTTCACTGTAATCTGAATTGCTTACAGCATTAGAAAAACCAGGCAAAAATGCTTCAGCATCTGATCTTCCTGACCCTTCATTAAAATCGCATTGATGAAATTCACTGTAAAAGTATCCACTTTCGTTTGTATTACCATATGTACCAGGTGCTATTGGATAATCAGCATCGAAAGAATTTCTTCCTTCTCCATCACATACCATCACATCAGAATATTCTTCATTCCAAGCTTGAGCCTCTTCATTTTGAACCCATGCGCTCCATTCAGCATCAGCCTCTTCTTTTGAGCTCCAGTTAAGCTCCCACCAAAGCGTGTCACCAAATGCATTAGTGTCGGCAGCCGGTACATAACCCCACGCACCTAAAAGTGAATCACCTGTAATTAATTTTTGCCAATCTGCTATCATTTTCGTTGCATTTTCAGCATCAAATTTCGGTCCTCTCGTGCAGGCCATAAATTCTGCATAAGCCTTGCTACTTGAACTATCTGCTGATAGTTCAACAACCATCTCATCTGCTGGTGGTTCAACAGCCATATCATTTGAGCAACTTGTAACAAATAAAACACTCATTACAAAAGCTATCATCAATTTATTTTTAAATAACATATTTTTCTCCTTTAAATTTATATGTTTAAACTACGACTCAACATGGAATAACTTTGTATAAATCCTCCATGTTTCTTCTTTTTTTAAAAAAGAGAATGAATCAATAAAAATCATCCCTAAGTATGCCTCTTTTATTTTTACTAGAGCAGTATCGCCCACTATTTCGCATGAGAGAATTTCCAAGAAAGACTCATCACCCTTTTCTTTTGGTGAGGGTTTCTGTGCCTCCACAAATCCTGCAAATTCTTCTAAATTCATTTCATGCAAACCATCAGGTAAGTATCCGCTTATCATTGCATTTTTATCAAAAGCTTGTTTTATTTTTGAAGGATCTGATTCACAACATCCTTCATAATATAAATTAATACAGTTTTCTATATTATTGTTATCATCCATCAATTTTGCCTGAAAAATAAAAAGTGCTTCAAAATTTACTCCTCTGTAGATAAGATACTACTATATTTTAAACATATCGATAAATATTAATTAAAGAAAAAATATGACTCAAGCAAAAGATCTTATTCATAAATGGCATGAGGTTATTAATAGCGATGATATGAATGCTCTTGATAACATTATTGCTGAAGAAGCAGTATTTTCCTCACCGGTTGTTTTTACTCCAATGGAGGGAAAGGAGATCACCATGATGTACCTTCATGCGGCTGGGCAATCATTTAATATGGAAAAGTTCAGATACACTAAAGAAATTCATGATGGCATGAACTCTGTATTGGAATTTGAAACTTATATCGACGACATATCAGTTAATGGCATCGATATGATTGAGTGGAATCAAGACGGAATGATATCAAACTTCAAAGTAATGATCAGACCATTTAAAGCTGTACAAAAAGTACAGGAAAAAATGATAGAGGCTTTGGAAAGTTTAGACTAGCTTTTATCTCTAGGTCTTGACTCATTAACAACTAAACTTCTTCCATCAACCTCAGTTTCGTTCAATGCTTCGATAGCAGCTTCTCCGCCATCGCTCATTTCTACAAAACCAAAACCTCTCGAACGGTTAGTCATTTTGTCTGTGATGATTTTTGCCGACACAACATTTCCATGTTCAGCAAAAAGATTTTCTAAATCTTGGTCTGTTAAGCCCCAAGATATGTTACCTACGTATATATTCATTAAATATCCTTGTTTAAAAAATGCATCTTACAATAAAAGACACCACAATAGTTAAAAAATTTTAAAATTAATTAATTAATATGCCTTAATCTTTTTGCAGGTCTCTTATAAATTTATAACCCAGGCAAGCAGAAATAAATTCAATGATCATCCAGATTATAAATAAAGGATAAGGGATTCCGTCAATAGCTATGCTTAGCGCGCGTCCAAGTGCTAGCCCTGTCATAAAAATCGTCAAGCTCCAAAGAGCAGGAATACGAAGATTTTCATATTTTGCACCAGCTATCCAAAACGTTACTAGCGCGATATACAAACCCATAATCGCACGAAAAATATTTGATAAATTTATGCTATTAACTTCTATATCATAAAGATAAGACAAGGTTGCATTTGGTAATACGCCATAAGTCAGTGATACCAAAAAAACTCCAAAGGCTACAAATATTAAAAAAAAGGATTCTTTGTTCATTTCTATTGATTCAATTCTTTTATGCTGTCACTTATTGTGGTTTTGGTTAAATTGTAATTACTAGAAATTGTGCACACTACTTTATTATCAAGATCTGGAGAATAGCTATCACCAACTTTATTGTAAAACCACTGTGTTTGGAAACTATTATCAAATTTTTCATATACTAATGATAGCTCTGTATAAGAAGCATTAGGGAATAGCGAATCAATTAAATCCAAAGCGCCATCAATACACATATCACCTAAAGGATCAGAAGAATCTCTATATGACAAAGGAACTGATGAATATGCTGCAAATACCTCTCCATTGTGAGCATTTGAGCAACCAACTACCTCTATATCTTGAGCATCCACTGAAGATCCGGCATCCATATCTAAGTTGCTAAAGTCATTGAAACAGTCTCCAACATTTAAGTTCAAAGGACTATCTGTAAATGAGCTGGGGTTATCTAAGTTTGTTTCAGAGCACCCGGCTAAGAATAAAATCATCAAAAGAAATGTTTTGTTTAAAAATTCCTTCATATTATCTCCACTCTAAAACAATTTTTCCTGACCTTGGATCTGTCACGCCAAGCTCAGGAGATATCTCCTCTAGTAAGTCTCTCATTTGATCAAGATTATCTATCATTGCAGGTCTTGCATTTATCATTGCATCTTCAGACTCCCAAGCGCCTACAGCCACATATTCTCTTTCACCTGTATTAACAAGGATTGAGTAATTTTCGCCTTCTTGCATAACAAAAGTATTAAAAACTTCTAAGAATTTATTTTCATTACCTTCTTTCACTATAAATCGCACAACGTTTGAATAAGTACTCATATATTTTTTTCCTCATAAAAATATCAACCTTTTAATAATGCCATAACGCTTTGTTAAAATAAAATTTTAATGATTTAGATGCTATGAGATATGCATTGACTGTGACCTTTTGTATTTTTATACCATTACTTATTAGCTTCTTTATTGTGTCTCAGGTGTTGCCTAAAGATTTCGAAAATGCCGAAAAACTTAATATTAAATCAATTAAACATTAACTGGATAAATGCATATAAATTAATTGGATTTGCTGTAAAGGAAGTTGGGTAAGAATATAAATTTTTAGATTCACTTCAACCAACTAAAATTATAACCATCAAGAAAAATATTACATTTAGAGATTTGTTAATAATTTGCCCTATTGGAGACTTAATTTATCAGATAGATTTTTAAACTCTTCCTCTAATTCTATATTTTCAAAAGGAATGATATCTGGGATCTGCATTTCAAATATCTGATTAAAGGTTGATTGAGTGTCATTCATTATAGACATTAGCGCTGCTGAATTCGAAGCAGTTTTATATGAAGAATATGCTACCGTTATTTTTTCGTCGGTAATTTGTAGTGCATCCTGAAGTTGTACTTTTTGGTCCATAAGAAGTTCTTTATAAATATCAATAACTTTTATTGTGAATTCCTCGGCATCTATATTTTTTTGAAAAACTTCTTTGCTGGACTGCATCGAAGCCTCTTTCATTTGTTTGGTTGAATAATTAATACTCTCATATCCAGATTGTTTTAGTAAATCAAGTTTAGCTAGGTATTTATCTTCAATTTTAAATATGTACTCTCTTTGAGCAAAGCCCAATATTTCATTTAAAATTAAATAGACTCCATAGTATTTGGTTGTTGAATTGCTACTAAAAGAATTATCTTCCATTAGCTGGCCTAAAGTATTTGAGATTTGTTTGGTAATATCAAATATTGCAATTGACTTTGCCAGGTCATCTCCGTCAACTCTTGAGGTCATTACTTTTATTTGAGCCTTGGAAAGCTTGATTCCTAAATTTTTCATTTTCACTTGAAGATCCTCTTCAAGTTTTTCTATGTATGTTGAAAATTTTGTTGATAAAACATCAATATCTGATATCTGCTTGATCAGGACTGCTTCTTCTTCATCGCTAACTCCAAATTTTTTTTCATTTAAATTAGCTTTTTCATCCTCTAGCTCTATTATTTTTGCTTTTAGTTCTCTTATCTTTTTAGAATAATTAATTATTTCGCCATCAAAAACAATTTTTTCAACATCTTCTAAAACTTTGTCTATCTGAATCCTACAACTACCTTTAGAGAAACCATTACGACACTGATCTGCTATGTCTTTCTCTTTTAAGTCAGCATATTTAGCAACATAATCTCTAATACCATCTATTTTATCAATTGTATTTACTTGGCTTGTATCTTTATTTAATAGGTCCGCAACCTCCTCATCTAGAGTCTTATTTAAGACTACAAGTTCTGTTAAGTTCTTTGATGAATCTTCAAGAAATTTTTTAGTGTTACCCCACCATGAAGAATCTTGATCTGATGATTGAGAATAACTACTAATAGAAAAAGTGATTAACAATAAACTTGTAAATGATTTATATTTATACATAGTCAATATTCTATATTAATGATAAAAAAAAGCCCACTATGTGGGCTTCTTAGTAAATTGGCATCCCGTAGGGGAGTCGAACCCCTGTTGCCGGGATGAAAACCCGGTGTCCTAGGCCTCTAGACGAACGGGACTGGATGGTTTGTATTATATGGAATCAATAGAGATTATCAAACCAAAATTTATTTTAATTTCTTCTTAATTCCTGATAAGAACCCTCTCATGAAACTCGCTTCCATCTCATCAGGTTGAAGTCTTGTAAACATTCTTTTTATTCTTGAAATAATCTTTTTAGGGTTATCAGGATCTATCACTTCAATATCAACAGCGGTTTCAATAAAGTGATCAATTAACATTTGTAATTGCTTTGAATTGACTTCAGGATAATCCCTCCATTCCTTTAATTTTATATCTGATGAAGTTTTGAAAATTTCATATGAAATAATTTGAACTGACATTGCTAGATTTAGCACTGGATATTCTGGATTTGCAGGAATTTCTATTAATCTATTTGCATATTCTAACTCATCATTAGTTAGTCCCCTGTCCTCTTTACCAAATATTATAGAAATTTCTTTATTGCTGTTAGTCTCATTTAAGATATCTTGTGCAGCTGTCGCTGCATCAGTAATAGGCCATTGAATGGATCTGTCTCTAGAAGATGTTGCATATACAAAAGTGCTTCCTTCAATAGCGTCTTTTATTGATTTAAAGATCTTAGCATTGTCTAAAACATCAGTAGCATTGCCTGACAATGCATTGGCTTCCCCTGATGGGAAGACACGGGGATTTACTAACGAGAGCCTTGCAAGACCCATTGTCTTCATTGCTCTTGCTACAGAACCAATATTTCCTGGATGAATGGTATCAACCAAGACAATGTTTATTAAATTACTTTGCAAACTCATACAACTATTATCCTCATTTCTATTACAATAGCGACATGTCAAAAGAAGCTTTATTAAATGTAAATCAATTAGCTGCAAGAAAAGGTGCTGCTGAGTTAGAGTTTGCCGTAAAAAAGGTACATAGCCTAGATGCCTCTAAAGGTGGTCCGGATGGCTATTTAAAAGCAATCGAAAGAAGAGTTGAAGATTTGGTTTTTGAAGAAATACAAAAGTTCTATCAAGAAGATAATTTTTTAAGCTCTCATCAAGGTCATGTTATAAATAACTCAAATGTAACTTGGGTCTTAAAGCCTATTGATGGGGTAGAAAATTTTATAAATGGTTATCCTCACTTTGCATTATCTCTTTGTTCAATGATTGATAATGTAGTTATATCAGCTGTGATAATTGACCCAATCCGAAGAGAAGAATTTTCAGCCTATAGTGGCGGAGGTGCAAACCTCAACAATAATAAAATTAGAGCTAGCAAACAGAATGGTTTTGATGATGCGGTACTGTCTTTTACAAAATCAAATAAAAGCAATGAGTATGATTTTGATAAGACTTATAAAGAGCTTGCAAATCAAAATTTAAATATGCGTGAAAGTGGGTGTCTTTCTCTTGATCTGGTTTATGTTGGTACAGGTAGAATAGACGGAACCTGGGCATATGATTTAAATTTAATTGATATTGCCTCAGGGTCTTTGATTGCTCAAGAAGGAGGTGCTTTAGTAAGTAATTTCAAGGGTGATCCTAAGTTCTTAGATGGTAATAATATTATTTCAGCTTCGTCAAAAATTTATAAATCAGTTTTAAAATCAGTTAAACCTTATCTTAATACCTAGGGCATCCCATCAAAATCTGCACCCTCGACTTCAGGTACTGCTAAATCCTCTTGGGTAAGGCCTAACGACAGCAACATATTAGCAACGATATATATTGATGAATAAGTACCAATCAATACTCCCAAGATAAGGGCTAAACTAAAACCTCTTAATAATTCTCCACCAAAAATAAAAAGCGCGAATAAAACTAATAAAGTTGTAAATGAAGTAACAATAGTTCTTCCTAGAGTTTGATTTAAAGATAAATCAATCATATCTATAGGCTCAAGAATTCTTTCAGTTCTAAAATTTTCTCTAATTCTGTCAGAAACAACAATCGTATCATTTAATGAATAACCAATTACTGCGAGTAATGCTGCTAAAACAGTCAAGTCAAAGTCCCATCCAAAAATAGAAAATAACCCGAGTATGATAAGAACATCGTGACCAAGAGCAGATACTGCTCCAATGGCAAATTTATATTGAAATCTAAAAGCTACATACATCAAAATCATAAAGAGAGCAGTTAATGCGCCTTTTGTGCCCTGTTCAAGAAATTCATCACCAATCTGAGAACCAACAAATTCAACTCTTTTTAACTCCAGTAGATCTGAAGCGCTTTCGTCCATTTCATTAGCATTGTAACTTTTATCTACATAATCCAAGAATTCTTGTTTCTTATCGTCTTCAAGCTCTGAAAGTGAATCAACACCAAGCTCCTCTAGAGCTTTATTAAAAAATATTTGATATTTTTGTTGTTCATTAAGGATACTAAAAATATTTTCGCCTATAGAACTATTACCACCTTGATCAGAAACTTTTATCAATACATCAAGATTTGTTCCAAAATTTACAACTTGAAAATCTGGATAGCCATTTTCTTCTAATGAAGATCTGATGTCCTCTAAGTCAACAGGTGACTCATAAGAAACTTCTATAAGAGTACCTCCACTAAAGTCTAACCCTAAACTTAAACCTCTTACACCTAGCGATATAATTGAAACAACAAATAGACAGATGGAAACAATGCCAGCTATCCTTCGAAATTTCATGAATTTAAATTTAATATTCATTATATTTTTAAAACCTTAATATTTTTATTGCCATATATAAGATTAACCATTCCTCTGGTACACATAATAGCTGTAAACATGGATGTAACAATTCCTACCGATAAAGTAATCGCAAAGCCTTTTACAGGTCCCGTACCAATAATATATAAAATTAATGCAGCTATTAATGTTGTTACGTTTGCATCAAAAATAGTAACAAAAGCTCTAGAAAAGCCATCTCTAATTGCTGTTTGAGGATCTTTTTCTTTTAATTCTTCTCTTATCCTGGAGAATATTAAAACATTTGCATCTACCGCCATACCAACAGTTAAGACAATACCTGCCATACCAGGCAATGTTAGTGAGGCCCCTAATATAGACATTATTCCTGTAATTAGAACCAGGTTTATTATTAAGGATATATTTGCTGCTATGCCAAAAACTCTATAGTAAAGAGTCATAAAGATAACAACAAGAATGAAGCCTATTATTATAGATTTCATCCCTAGTTCAACATTTTCTTTACCAAGGCTTGGTCCAACAGTTCTTTCTTCAACAAATTTCATAGGAGCAGCTAAGGCGCCGGCTCTTAGAAGCAAAGCTAATTCACTTGCTTCAGTAAGAGAGCTAAGCCCTGTGATTCTAAATTGCGTTCCTAGTACAGCTTGAATAGTTGCCAAGCTGATAATATTCTTTTCAATATAAGTTGATTGCTCGATAATAGTTTCGCCTGCAGCATTTGTTACTAATTCAGATTTAGTTTTTTGTTCAACAAACAACACACCCAACCTTCTTCCAACGTTCCCAGAAGTCGCTTTTTGCATTGCTCTGCCACCATCTAAGTTTAAATCAATACTTACTTGAGGCAGGTTATTTTCACTTAAGCCAGATTGAGCACCAGAGACAACATCACCAGTTATGATAATTGCCTTTTCAAGAAATGCTGTCTGAAAATCATTCTCTTTAAAATTAAACTCTTCTTTTCTAAGGGGTGATGTTCGTGCGCTAGCTTCTAACCTCCACTCAAGATTTGCTGTTTTACCAATTATCTTTTTTGCAGCTGTAGGATCCTGAACACCTGGAAGCTCAATAACAATTCTGTCTTTACCTTGTCTCTGAACAATTGGTTCAGAAACACCAAGTTCATTTACCCTCTTTCTTAAAGTATATAAATTTTGAGTGACTGCATAATCTCTTATTTCTCGAATAGCAAGGTCAGAATACTCTAGCAATAATTCATTGGTACTTGGTTTTTCGGTGATATCATACTGGGCTCCATCGATAGTCTGACTTTCATCTACATATCTTTTAAGAGCCTTGTTATAGTTATCTCTGTCAGGAAATTTAAAATATAAAGCGTAATCTTTTATTGAAGATTCTGTAAATTTTATTCTTTCCTCTTTAAAAGATTTTCTGTAAGAATCTAAAAGGCCTTCTAGTCTATTTTTTTGAAGAGTATCTATATCAACTTCTAAAAGAAAATGAACCCCACCTGATAGATCAAGTCCAAGCTTGACTGGATTAGCACCAATATTTTTTAGCCACATCGGTGTGGATGGTTCTAAAAAGAGAGCAATAATAACTCTATCTAATAGATTTTTTTGTAAAATAGTTTTAGAACTTAATTGTGTATCAAAATCATCAAATTTAATTACAATTTTGTTTTCACGTAGAAATATATCTTCATATTTGGTATTTGAATCTTTTAAAATATCTTTAAGCTCATCAAGCAATGACTGATCAGCAGACATTGTTGAATCTGTATAGGCAACTTGAATAGATGGTTGGGTCGGATATAGGTTAGGTAAAGCATAAATTGACCCTACTACCAATACAACTAGTATTAATAAATATTGATAAATAGAGAATTTATTCACTTTGGTTTAATTAATTGAGTCTATAGTTCCCTTAGGGAGAATATTTGCAATTGCAGATTTCTGAAGCTTAAAGGCTACATTTTCGCTAACTTCTATTGAGATATATTCGCCTTTGATAGCTTTCACTTTGCCGATAATTCCACTTGCTGCTATAACTTCTGTGCCAACCTCTAATGTTGAAAGCATTTCTTTGATTTCTTTATTTCTTTTGTTCTGTGGTCGAATAATAACTATGTACATAAACAATAGTAAAAAACCTAAAAAGATTAAGGGTTGTAGCATTTCCATAATTTTTTCCTATATTGGCCCAGTGGGCATATCTAAATTTCGTTTATTATAAAAGTCTTTTAAGAACTTCGCGAATAAATTATCTTTTATTGCAGTCCTAATGTCTTGCATTAGAGACTGATAGTAAAAAATATTATGATAAGTTGAAAGCATTGACCCAAGGATTTCATTCGTCCTATCAAGATGATTTAAGTATGCCCTACTATAATTCTTGCAAACTTTGCACTTGCAATTTTTATCAACTGGATCCTCACTCATCTTATGAGGTGCATTTCTGATATTTAAAACGCCTTCTGAGGTGAATAACTGTCCATTTCTGGCATTTCGTGTTGGCAAAACACAATCAAACATATCAATTCCATATCGAACAGCCTCAACTATATCCTCTGGTTTTCCAACACCCATTAAATATCTAGGTATATCTCTAGGCAGCTTATCTGAGAGAAATGACAAAATCCTAGTTTTTTCTTCTTTGGATTCTCCAACACTTAAGCCACCTAAAGCAATGCCATCAAAATCTATTTCTAATAGAGCGTTTAGAGAATTTTCTCTTAAATCTTCATACATTCCACCTTGAATAATTCCAAATAATGCTGAGTTTGATTTATGTGCTTCCTTACAACGCTTAGCCCATCGCATTGAAAGTTCCATAGATTTTTTTGCTTGAGAGTGAGTTGATGGATAGTCTGTGCACTCATCAAATGCCATTACAATGTCTGAACCTAAATTTTCTTGGATTTGAATTGAATCCTCTGGAGTCATAAAAATCTTTTTACCATCATAAGGTGAGCTAAATCTAACACCTTCCTCCGTTATCTTAACTAAGTCTCCAAGACTCCATACTTGAAAACCCCCAGAATCTGTAAGAATAGGCCTGTCCCAATTTGAAAATTTATTGAGCCCGCCTAGATCTCGAATAGCTTCATCCCCTGGTCTAAGCATTAAGTGATATGTGTTACCCAAAATAATTTCTGATCCAGTTGACTTTAAATCTTCCACGGTTAAACCTTTTACAGTTCCATTAGTGCCAACTGGCATAAATGCAGGAGTTTGAATATTACCTCTTGGAAATTCTAATTCTGCTCTTCGAGCAAACTCAGATTGATTATGTAAGTTAAATTTCATATTTTTTAAGCAACATTGCATCACCATATGATAAGAATCTATATTTCTTATCAACTGCTATTTTATATATATGTTTCATATTGTCATAGCCAATGAATGCCGATACAAGCATTAATAAGGATGATTGAGGTAAATGAAAGTTAGTAATTAGCCTATCTACTGCTTTGAATTTGTATCCAGGGTATATAAAAAGTTTGGTATAGCCTTTAAATCCCTTCTCATCATCATCTGCAAATGCTGTTTCAAGGGCTCTTGTAGCAGTAGTACCGACTGCAAAAACCTTTTTACCTAATGCTTTAGTATTTTTAACCATATCAACAACCTTAGGGCTGACTTCTAGATATTCAGAATGAATATCATGCTCCTCAATGTTATCAACTTTAACAGGTTGAAAAGTTCCTGCCCCAACGCTTAAATTTACAGTTGCTATATTGACGCCTATCTTTTTGATAGCACTTAACAATTCATCATCAAAGTGTAAACCTGCTGTTGGTGCTGCAACAGATTCCTGTAATCTTTTATCTTCGTAAACAGTGGCATATCTGTCTTTATCTAAATCTTCATCTGGTCGTTTTATATAAGGTGGAAGTGGAACATGCCCTATCGCATTAAAAACTTCTAATGGTGGTGCATCAAATTGAAGAATAAAAAAACTATCTTCTCTATCGATACATTCAGCCTTATATGAACCTAAAACAATAATGGTTCCTTTTTTTGGACTTCTTCCAGAGCCTATTTGCACTAAAGCTTTGTTGTCCTCCATAACTCTTTCAAGCATCACCTCGACAGAACCACCAGACTCCTTTTTCCCATATATTCTAGCTGGAATTACTGAAGTATTATTAACAACCAAAAGATCTCCCTCTTGAAAGTAATTAAGAATATCTTTAAAAGTTTTATGTTTTATTTGATTTAAGTGAACTAATAATCTGCTCGAGGTTCTTTTATCTAATGGATAGTTTGCTATGAGCTCTTTGGGAAGGTGGTAGTCAAAATCTGAAGTTTTCATTGCAATAAGATTCTTTCAAAATCTTCTTATTTTAATAGCGCTTTTATAATAAGAAATAGATTTAGTAATATCAGTATAAGTTATTAAATATAGTCTATAAATATTATATTGATAACATATTAACTAATTCTAAAAGAGTGGATTGTTAGCTACAATTAAGCACTTGCCCCATTGGCGGAATTGGTAGACGCGCGCGATTCAAAATCGCGTTCCCTCGGGAGTATCTGTTCGACTCAGATATGGGGCACCAAGATTGAATATTTGTTATCAAACATCTAAATCTATTTCTATTTCAAATTCGGTTTTATCATTTTTTATTGATGTCCTATCCAAAAAGATTCAATTTTCCATAGTCCATTTTGACCTTTTATAGATAAAAATTCTTTCATTAGCTTAATAATTTCTTTATATTCATTTTCATTGATTCTAGTCCAGGTAGGTATTTTTTGAACACCTATATGAATGAATATCGGATCTTTAAAGTTAAATAATGTCTTATCTTCTTTTCTTAATTCTTTTAACAAAATTGCATCTACAGGAGGATGTATAAAATCTGCAAACTTTTGATTGCTAAACGATTCAAGAAAAAAAACTTTGAGGTAACAATTTAAAATTTTTGCTGCTATACCATAAGTATAGTTTTTAAAAGATTTATTATTAATGTTTAACAGCTCTTTAAGCTCATCAGTGCCTGAAGTCATATTCAAAATGGTTTGATGATGCCAAGAATCGTAATCATCTTGGGAATTAAAATTTTCTATTTGCTTAATGTAATCTATAAACTCTTTGTCATTAGTTTTACATCCTTTTTTACCAAGCAATAAAAGCTCAGAACCTAATTCAACTGAAAACTTGAAACCCTTGCTTTGAGATGCAGCTCTTGAAGCGGCCCATTTAGATAGAATGTGTTTATGAAGATCTAAGTTATATAAAGAAATATTCATTTTAAAAGTCACAATTAGTATTTAATACAGTAAAAAAATAATTGCTAGTCTCGGCTGAAGAAGTCTCCCAACCAGAATCAGTTACAGAAATAAAATCCATACATCCCTCGTTATCAATATTTATAGGCAATGCTTTCATTAAAAAATGATAGTTGTTGTAACCAGGATCAGGTTTGCTTGGGAGGTCAGAGTTGATGAGAGAAGTAAAATTTCCATCTCCATCATTAATTGCAATGTGAGAACCATGGTAACCGCTACTGTAATCTCTAGTAGAGTGAATAATATCTAGACTACCATCAAGATTCATGTCTTTTAAATATATATTACCTTCTCCATGATGGCTGTTAGATCTTGGCTGAATAGAAAAATTTGTATCAGTCATATCAATTAATTCACCCAACCCATTATTAATTAATATTTGGATATATGCTCCTTCGTAATATGGAAGGTCTCTTGTGATGGCAACAACAACATCTATAAAGCCATCATTATTGAGATCTCCTGCAGCAGCATGATTGTATTTATTTCTATCAAAACCAAATGGCCCAGCTGGTAGAGGTACTTTTGACCAGTTTTCAATATCTGAAGAATTATTGCTCAAAAGAATATATCCCTCATCAGCACTAGACCATGAACTTCTATTGTCAAAATTCCAAAAAAGAATGTCATCGTATGAATCATTATTTAAATCAGCCAAAAGTGATGACATGGGGTTTCCATATTGATTTTCTCTTTGCCAGTCTAAGTTTATATATTCATGCATAGTAAAGTTACCTTCTCCATCATTAATATTTAAAATGCTACAAGCGAAGATATCTATATCTCCATCAGCATCTGGATCTCCTACGCTTGCATCGTGTGCAAAATTACACAACTGACCATTTCCTTGATTTTGATCTTCTATTTGATGTGATCTATCTTCAAATCTTCCATCAACATTTGAAAGAAGAAGCAAATGAGGATAGGGATTAATAAAATTTTCTGAATAATCATTAGATCTATATTGAATGCCCATTGAGCTAGAAAAAATATCATCTATCCCATCATTATTAAAATCTGCTGCAGCAGTTCTATATGCAAAAGGATGTCTTGGAGCAGAGCCTTCAAAATATATTTCTAAGTCTTCTTCAAATCTACCATCTCCATTATTTAGATATATATTGAAGGGAGCATTGACCTTTTGATCTGGTTCGATTGTATGTGGAAACAAAGCCCAAGCTACAGCAAAATCTTCATAACCATCACCATTGAAGTCTCCGCTAATCATGTTATGAGCATCTTGACCAAATAAAGAATTTTCAAATGACTCACAATCATTGGGTGTTGGATAACAAATAGTAGCTGAAAAAGTTTCTTTTATAATGATTCCTCCAAAGCCTATATCATTTACTTGAAATAAATCACTTTTTAGATCTTCAATGTTTTGTGGAATAAGATTGTATTGAGTTGGATATTTATCTACTTTTAGCTCAAATAGCTGATTAGCCTGAGGGCATGTAGAGGATGATATGGTGGATACATTAATTTGGAAAATGCTAGATTCTTCATAAATGATCGGATTCCTAAAAGTAAACTTTTTATTATCCAAGGAATTGATATGATGAATATTGTTAGAATTCACATCGCCTACAGAAATTAAGAAAGTGCATTCAGCAACATTAGAATTTATTTCAATTACTTGGCTTTCATAACTATTGCTTGGAGATATCAAACCCGTCATATTTATTGATATTGGTTGGTTAGTTGGTTCAAGACTTGATGACGAACTTCCACTGCCACAAGAAGACAAGATAAATATAATAAAAAAAATATCTTTATTTTTTTTAATGAGGTTTGTGTATTTTTTTAACATATTATTTATTACAAGGATTATATGTTGGTTTAAGTTTGAAACCAAAAAAATTGTAAAAACAATATTGAGGTAGTAAAACTACATAAAATTACATGATTTATTGTTGTTAATCCAGTGTTTAATAAAAAATTGACAAAATATTCCATTTATTGCTAAATTGCACTACATCAAGTCGCCTTGCCATAATCTTGGTTAATTTGGACACAAATTATTCTTATATATTATGGACGCCCGTCACGTAACTAAAGGAGAAAAATATGTTTACTTTTAACAGGGTAGTTATAATGTTAGGCTTGTTTACTATTACCGCTTGCGGCGGTGGTGGTGGAGGCGGTGGTGATACTTATACAGCGCCAGTAGTACCAACTAATAACGCACCATCAATTACCAATTCATCTACTAACTATTCAGTGGTAGAAAATCAAATGTCTGCATTTACCATCACTGCTACAGACGCAGATGGAGATTCATTAACTTACTCTATAGGTGGAACTGATGGCTCTTTGTTTAGCGTTTCAACTTCTGGAGTTGTTACATTTAACTCATCACCCGATTTTGAAAATCCTTCCGACTCTGATGCAAATAATGTTTATGCACTTATGGCATCTGTTTCAGATGGATCTTTAATGGATTCAAAAGATTTTACAGTCACAGTTACCAATGACACTTCAGATGACATAACAACAGAAGGTTATGACGGCACTTATATTGGTGCTGGGCCAATTCAAAGTGCTACTGTATGCATTGAAATTACAACAGGAACCTGTAATGGAGCTGAGTTTTCAGCAACGACTGCTCAAGATGGTTCTTTCTCAATAACAGTTGACTCAGGCACTACGGGAGTTCTTCGAGGCGAAGGTGGATTCGACCCTGTTACAAATCTTCAATTTAGTTCGAACTCTAGTTTTGCTCTGGGTCAACCTGTTACCGATCAAAATGTTGTTGTTACCCCTCTTAGTACACTAATGAACGAATATAACAACAGTAGTGATTTCAACACTTTTAAAACCAAATTAGGCTTAGATTCAACATACATGATTAGATATACCAATCCTTTTAGTGGGCTTGATACCCCTGCTTTAAATAAGGCTGCTGTAGTCAATACTCAAATATTAGTTATGCATGAAGTCTTAAATGCTATTCATACTTTTACAGGAGATAGTGCGGCTAAAAAAATTGCAGGAGCAATATATACAAGAACAGGAACTGAAACTTCTTTAGGAGATACTACTTTCATTAAAGATATGCTTACTAATTTGGATACTGATTTTTCTCCTACTAGCGATCAATTAGTCAGTCTTTCTGCTGGTATATCTGCTTATATGCAAAAAATAAATGCAACCTCCTCTAACTCACATTCTCATTTTGCTGAAACTGGTGTTTCTGAGTTAAAAGATCTCATGAAGGCGGTCATGGACGGTACGTCTACTAATGATGAAATAGATAAACTAGTTTTTAATACGATTAACTGGATTAATGAAAACACATCTTGGGACGGTGGCTCTATCACTGATAATGAAAGTGAAATGACACAAACTATATATTCACTATCTAATAATGGAAATAGCAACTATGTAGTCGACAACATAAATACTAAAGATAAAACATTCATAATTTATGTTAGAGAAGGAGACATAATTAAATTTGATCCAACAAGCTCTGTAACTGCTAGTCATCCATTTTTGATGTCAACCGAAAACAATGATATGGATAAAAGTAACGACGTCGGTTCTATGGAAGGCTGGAATAAAGATACGCTCACGCTCACTGTTAATGCAAACACTCCAGATACTTTGTATCCTCATTGTGAGTTTCATAGTGGCATGTACACAAATAGTAAAATTGTAAAAGTTACTTCATTTGATCAGACAATGATCGATATTGAGAATACATCTACTGCTCTTCAGGTAAAAGGCACTGTTGCTACAGGACCTTATAAGGGAGCCTCAGGATTTACTTACAAGGTATATCTTACTTCACAAGGAGGTTCAGAGCATACTCACACATTCCATGAATATCCAGGTTTAACTTTTTATATGCCAGGCGCACAAGGTCATCATGGGGCTGAAACAGCTACAGATGATACTAAATTTAAAGCTAAATCACATTATGTTGATAGCAATGATGGCAATGATTCATATTAAATAACTGCGCACTTATTTGATTTCTAAAAAAGCGGCAAACAGCCGCTTTTTTAGTATTTTTTTAAATTTTTAGCTAATTTTTTTGAGAATTTTTTGAATTGCAATAATGCCTCTTCATAATTATTAGATGTAAATTTGTCTGCTAATGAATAGCCATCCCAATAATATATAAGATACAAATTTTCTTTTATTCTGAGTTCAACAGAAGCAGGATCAGGGTTTTGATTTGAACTTTCATAAATAGTAACTCTATCTTCTTCAATAACGCATGCTGTGTTTTCCAATTCTGAAAAAAGAGATTTATGAAGATTATTAAATTTTATCTTATCTTTATTTATGCTTATTTTGATCATAGGAATGATGTCTGCCAACTTTAAAAGCTCTTAATTCAGTATGTTTGGTTTTTCTTCCTCTGACTCTTTCTCTCCATGAATTAAAACTATTCTTCTTTAAGTTTTTTCTCATTAAATTTACAACATCATCATGAGATAATCCGAATTGATCTTCGATAGCATCAAAAGGGGTTCGGTCTTCCCATGCCATTTCTATAATTCTTGAGATATCGCTTTCTGTAAAGTTCACTTAATTTGATAATAAAACTATGTTATTTGCTGCGTTATCATATACGAAATATGCATCTTGCAAATGTCTTTTTCCATTTGGAGTGAATGGTTCTCTTGCATGAAGAACTCTATGACTTGCAACTACTAAAACCTCTCCCCCATTTAGTCTAAATGTAGAACGATATTTAGAATCATATATTCTTGATGAAATTTCATGGTATGCCCTATAAAAATCTTTTATGCCCTTTTTTGTTGGATCAATCATTTGCATCAATTGATTTGAAAACCGAAAGCTTTCAATAGAACCATTAGAAGAGCATTGAATTAATGGTGCTTCAGCATAGGTTTCATTTTCTTCATCAAACTCTCTAAATGGAACATCAAAATCTTTAAGAATATTAAAAAAATCTAAATGCTCCTCTCTTAGTTCTTCTAAAAGCCGCAGACCGTCTACTATTATTGATTCACCTCCCTTACATTCATTTTCAAGCATATGAAGAGCTTGAACGCTTGGTTGAAATTTGTAACTAGCAAAGTCATTATGAGGGGGTAGGCCCTTAGCAGTATGAGCAACATTATAGACATGGCCTGTTACCGAAACATTATGGATTCTTTCAAATAAAGTTTCATGTATTGGGCCAAGTCTTTTTGATAAGAGTTCTAATGAATTCGGCTTTTTTGGTGCATCTTTAAGGATAATAACTCCATAACTCACAAAAAACTTGAGAGCTTTTAATGCAGTCTTTTTGTCATTAAGAAAGTCCTCCCATGAATATTTATTAGGGGTAAATGAGCTTGGCCAAAACTTATGATCGGGATATCTAGGAGTTCCGCATTCAAGAATTTTATTAAGAGGTATTATCGAATTATGGTCGTCTGGCCATTCAATTATTAAGTCCTCTCCTTGATGCAATACTCTATCTGGTGATATGTCTGCAGGAACCGTATGTAATAAAAATTGTTTTTCCTGAGTCTCAGCAATCCTGCAGCTATCGCATTGACAGTTATCTCTTAACCATAAAAAAGGTAAGTCAAACTCTTGATTATTTATTGCAATATGAACAGATTCAGTTTTAATTTTAATCATAAATAAATATCAAATCTTGTAGTTTTTCCTTTTACTTGATAATTAATATTACTATATGTTGTTTCAGATTTTAAAGGTCTCTTTAGAATTAATTTCTTGCAATCAACTTTCATAAACTGATCTATTAAATAATCTCCTTTATCGAATAGATTCTCTAATTCTAAGATAGAGCCTATAGACCTTAAATCTCCGGATTTCTTTATTTTCTTTTTTGTTACTGGATACATGGGGTCTAAGTAGATAATATCAAAACTTTTTTTAGACTTCTTGTATGAAACTATGGAGTTGCCATGAATAAATTTTAAATTTTTTAAGAAAGGGATTCTATTTCTAGCTCTATGAATCGCATCATTTACTAGTAGATATATTATTTTGCTTTGCTCTACAGCAACCACATTATGACCTAAGGATAAAAAAATCATTGAATCCGATAACAGTCCTGCTGTTGCATCAAATATGTTAAAGCGTTCTTTAGTTTTTCCTAATGCTTTTTTTAAATTACCTTCATGATCTGCTCTTTTAATTCTCCACCCAAGTTTCCCAGATAAAAAATTTACATTAAGCATTTCTTTTGGATTATTTGAATCCTTAATAAATGAAAGCCCATTTGAGTCATAAATAAAATAATGACTATCTGATGGGCTATTAAAAATTAGATCAAGATCGAATTTTTCAGAAGTGTCTTGAATATTAGTATCTAAAAATGATTTCTCAAGATAGATTTGCATTTATATTAATAAAAGCAAAATTATGCCTAAAAAAATTCTATAAATTACAAAGGGGATCATTCCTATTCTTTCAACAAAATTTAGGAAAAACTTAATTGTAAAAAAAGCAAAGAACATTGAAACAAAAAACCCAATAACCAAATTTAAAAAGTTATATGTTGTGCCTGACGTTTGGCTATCTACAATTAGAAATATCAAAGCACCTAATATAGTTGGTATCCCGAGCATAAATGCAAATTTTGAGGCATCCTTTAGATTCATTCCAATTAACAATGCTGCTGTAATTGCCATACCAGAGCGGGATGCTCCTGGGATAATGGCAAAACATTGAATGATCCCAATTATTAAAGCTCCATATATAGTGATTTCAAATATTCCCTTATTCTCCTTTCTATACATAAAAGCAAATAATAGAATTCCAGCAAAAAATAAGTTGGTGTAAGCAATATTTGAAATACTAAATATTCTTTGTTCTATTAGGCTTGAGAAAGTTAAGCCTGCAAAAATGATAGGGATGGTTGCAATAATTAAATACAAGGTTAATTTTCTATGCTGAGAAAAATTCTCTTCAGTTGTAAAAACTGATTTTGCCATCAGGATAATTTCTGATTTGAAAAAATAGATTACAGCCATTAGAGTTCCAGCATGCACTGCTATATCAAATGATAACCCAAGGTCGCCTGATCCAAATACTAAGGATGGTAGAAGTAAATGAGCTGAACTAGAAATAGGCAAAAATTCTGTTAGCCCTTGAACCAAACCAAGAATAAGGCTCAAAAAGATATCATTCATCTATCTTTCTAAAATTAGTTTCTTGTAAGTATGAAGGATTAGCAAAATTTGGATCAAAATTGTTATGATCTGAATCAGCACTTAGAAATTTTTCTTTAGCTATCTTAGCAATAGAATCAGCTTCTAGATTATCATCATCCGGATCATCTACAACCATTAATGGCTTATTTAATCCTACTGATATTCCTTTCATGTAACTTGCTATAGCTCGTGTAGCCGTATAAGAACTCTGTGAATTGGCATATGCAAATAAATCAATATCTTTTAAAGAAAATAATTTGTTATGCCCAACATTAGCTAAAAAAAGGTTCCAGTCTGGTCTTTCTTTTCTCTCATGGCTTTGTGAATATGAATTTATTTCACCATCCAGTATTACGCTAATAGAAGTACAATCGCCTGAACTTTTTATAGCTAGGATTTTCATGATTTATATTTGGTTAGAGATCTCTTCGAAAACTTTTTCAACAGATTTTGAACCATCGACTTTAAAAAAGTTTAAATTACTTTTGTCTGAAACAGTTTTATAAAAATCAGTTAAAGGCTTGGTTTGTTCGTGATAAACATTTAATCTTTTAAGGACGGTTTCCGGCTTGTCATCTTCTCTTTGAATTAGAGCCTCTCCAGTCTTATCATCAAAACCATCTTTTTCAGGTGGATTAAAATCAATATGATAATTCCTACCTGAATTGGGATGAACTCTTCTGCCAGACATTCTATTAACGATAGTTTTATCTGCCACATGAATTTCAATAACATGAGTAAAGTTAATTCCCATATCTGTTAGTTGTCTTGCCTGACCAATTGTTCTTGGCACCCCATCAAATAAAGAACCATTCTCACAGTCTGGCTTAGTAAGCCTTTCTTTAATTAAAGCTCCAATAATATCGTCTGATACCAATCCACCAGTATCTAGAATATTTGAAACTCTCATGCCAAGATCACTTTTTGATGCAACAGCCTCTCTTAGCATGTCTCCTGTGCTAATTTTAGGTATATTGCAAAGGCTACATATTAAATCAGCCTGAGTGCCCTTACCTGCACCAGGAGGTCCTAATAAAATTATATTTTTTATCATGTTTCTAATATAGCAAAAGCTATTGCATAATCCTTTTCGTCTGAAAGACTAACATGTGTTTTACTAATTCCCAAATTATCCATAAAAGACTTCAAATTGCCAATTGCTTCAAAGTAAGGCTTGCCATTTTCATCTCTTAATATTTCTATTTCAGATAATTTTGTATCTTTAGTAATGCCAGTTCCAATAGCTTTAGAGATGGCTTCCTTTCCTGCAAATTGTTTAGCAAGATAATTATATTTTTTTGTATTATCTAGATTATTAAAATAGTTAAATTCATTAATAGAAAGTATTTTCTTTGCAAATCCATCTATAGAATCAATTTTTTTTATGCGTTTGATGTCTACTATATCTGTACCAATGCCGTATATCATTGCTTGATACTCTTAAAAATTTTTCGACTTGTTAAGTCCTTCCCATCTAAACAGGCACAAATTGCTTTCGTTGTAATTTCTTTCAAGTACTTCTTTGGGACTTCATTAAGTTTTCTATTTTTGATATTGATAATATCTTTACCTAAGAAATATGATTTTTGTGATTTCCTAAATCCTCTTTCTGGCACAAATGAATAACCATCTTGAGATTCAATCTTCTGATTCTTATCAATTTCTCTGTCATAATCAAATCCGTACCCCAGCATATCCAATAAATCTAACTCAAAGTGCCTAAGAGTTAATTCAATATCTTTATTTAAATTAACTTCATCGAGGAATATCTCATAGAGTCCAAATAGATCCTCCTGTTTCGCATCTTTTGGAAGCAGCTTTATAAGTAATTCATTGATATACAACAAGCTGTAGCTAGTTTTAGTCATAGTATTTCCAGAACCTAAGAGGTTTCTGTCTATGCTTGTTAAGGTCTTTAATTCAGACCTACCGGAATAGGTTATATTTAATTTATAAAAAGGAACAAGATACCCAAAAAATTTTGATCTTGGTTTTTTAGCACCTTTTGCAATTAAGGACATTTTTCCGTTATTCCTTGTAAAGACGTCTACTATTAAACTCGTCTCACCATATGATCTTTGGTGGAGTAAAAAGCATTCATCTGAATTACTGTGACTCATAATTTCCACCAACACCAAGACTTTGGATAAACCCTGAATCTGTATTCCAATTTTTTTTAACCTTCACCCAAGTTTTTAAAAAAACTTTTTTATTAAGGTATTTCTCAATTTCTAGTCGTGACTGTTTGCCAATATTTTTAAGAATCTCTCCACCCGATCCAATAACAATTTGCTTTTGAGACTTCCTGTTTACATAGATTACTGCATGTATTTCAGTTATTTCTTTCTTATCTTTTACTAAGTCGATTTCAACAAAGGTATCATGAGGAAGCTCATCCCCTAGCTTTCTAATAATCTTTTCTCTTATTAATTCTGAGAACATAAACCTATCATCATTTTCATTAATCTTGAAATTCTCGTCATATATATGCTTATTTTCTGGCAAGTGCTTTTCAATAGTATTTATTAGGTACTCAATCCCGTCATTATTTTTTGCAGAGGTCATAAGAATTTCTTCAAAATTATATTCACCGGATAGATTCTGAATAAAGGGTAGTAATTTATTTTTATCATCAACCTGATCAACTTTATTAATCACACATATGGTTTTTGGATTGGTTTCTTTTAATTTTTCAATAATTAATTTGTCTTGTTTGTCTAGTGTAAGCCTTTGGATAATGAACAAAACTATATCAGAGTCTTCAATAATACCTTGTGCAGATTTATTTAAGAGTCTATTCATTGTTTTCTCTGATTTAATATGCAAACCAGGAGTATCAATGAAGATTATCTGTTTATTCTTTATGGTCTTAACACCAAGAATATTATTTCTTGTTGTTTGAGATTTCCTTGAGGTGATTGATATTTTCTTTTTAAGAATAGTATTGATAATAGTAGACTTGCCAACATTCGGCTTACCTATAATTGAAACGTAACCACAGTATTGCTTATCCATTTTTTAATTTAAGATGGTTAAGTGCTTCTGCGGCTACTGAGATTTCAGCTTGTCTTTTAGAACTGCCTGATGCTATGAATTTTTTTTCATCAATTTCAATTTGGCAGTCAAAACCAGCAGACGATTCATTTGTAATATATTTTGGAAGGTCAAGTTTTTGTGATTGAAGTAATTCTTGTAATTCTGTTTTTGAATCTCTAAATTCTTGATCGCTACCAATTTGAGATAATTCGGTTTTAAAAAGGTCTAAGATAAATATGTCTACCTGATCCCAATTACTATCAAGAAAAACAGCTCCAATAATGGATTCTATTAATCCTTCTAAAATAGAATGTTTCCTATCTTCTGAAAGATTTGCTGTTCCTTTTGAAAGCTTTATGTGCTCAATAAGCTCTAATTCAGTTGCTTTTTTTGTTAATGTTTCTCCCTTGACTATATGAGAGCGCATCCTAGTTAGCAATCCTTCTTTTTCATTTGGAAAGTTTAAGAATAGGTATCTAGAAATAATGCTGTTTAGAATTGAGTCTCCAAGGAATTCTAGTCTTTCATTATTTATAGTGTTATTTGAACTTTTATGAGCTGTCGCTAGATCAAGCAGCTCTATATTTTTAAATTTGTACCCAATTTTTGATTCAAGAATCTTTAGTGACATTACTTAATCTTTCCAGCTTTTTTAAATGAAGGCAGGCATGTCCAGCATTCCCATGACATCCATAAATAATCTGCTCTACCAAAGAAGTTTTCTCTTGGGACAAATCCGACATCTTTAGTACTATCATTTGAATTATCACGATTGTCTCCCATTACAAAGTAATGACCATCCGGAACAGACCACTCTTGTGGATACTGTTGATTTTCATCCCTAGTATTTCTTATTATGTATTCAGCTAAGTCATGTTTTTCAGAATACAAATCACCAACTGCATCAACTTCTTTTGTAATAATCTCTCCTGAGCTATATTTATAGCGTCTTTTTAAAACTATTTCTTCTGTCTTTACAAAAGTTCTCTCTAAGGGTGTTCCATTTATATACACTTGCTTGTTAATAATTTTTACCACATCTCCAGGCTTCCCAATCAAACGTTTTATATATGGAACAGGGTTGTGAGGAGGTATTATTACAACCGCATCACCGTATTGAGGATCAGCTTTTAGTAAATTTGGAATGCCCACTCTATTGATTTTAAGACCATAGGCATATTTATTTACTAATAAAAAATCACCTTTTTTAAGCTGTGGCTCCATAGACCCTGATGGAATTTGGTAAGGCTCATAAAGGAATGTTCTTAGAACAAAAATTACAAAAAGAGGGATTAAATATCCTCTTGAAGTTTTTATGATTTCATTATTTTTTAAATAGTAACCAGAAATCATTACAATAAAAGATATTATAGTCCCGAATAGCAATACTATTCCTAAATCTCCAGAATTATAAAAAATACTGAGCAAAATAGCTGCCCCAGATATAAAGCTAATTTGTGATAAGTATTTAATTACAAAAGGTTCGGCTTTCTCATCATTATTAATACTAAATTTGATCCACACGATCAAACATAGCGCCATTCCAAAAAATCCAATAATAAACAAGGGATCCGTAATCATATTATTCCTCTGAATTAAAGTAATTTAAAAATGCATCTTGTGGTATGGAGACCCTTCCAAGTTGTTTCATCTTTTTCTTACCTTTCTTTTGTTTTTCTAATAATTTCATTTTTCTTGTAACATCCCCACCATATAATTTTGCTGTTACATTTTTTCTATAAGCTTTTACAGTCTCTCTTGAAATAATTTTAGCACCAAGCGCCACTTGTATTGGAACATCAAACATTTGTCTTGGTATTAATTTTTGTAAATTTTTTGCTATTTCTCTAGCCTTGGAAGTTGAAAAAGATTTATGAACAATCATAGATAGTGCATCAATCTTATTATTATTTATTAGGACGTCTATTTTTGTTAAATCTGATTTTTGAAACCCAATTAATGAATATTCTATTGAGGCAAAACCCTTTGTTGACGACTTGATTTGATCAAAAAAATCTATAATTACAGATGACATCGGCATCTCAAAAATTATTGAAACTTGATTGCCAAAATATTTCATATCTTTTTGAATCCCTCTTTTTGAAGTGCATAAAGTAATGATGTTTCCTATGTACTCATTAGGAGAAATAATTGTTGCATTCACAACAGGCTCTCTTATCTCATCTATTTCGTTTGGTGTTGGCAATTGCGATGGATTGTCACATTTTAAAACAGTGCCGTCAGTCTTTAAAACTTCATATTCCACAGAAGGAGCTGTCGAAATTAAGTCTAGATTATATTCTCTCTCTAGTCTTTCTCTGACAACTTCCATATGAAGTGTTCCTAAAAACCCACATCTAAAACCAAACCCCAGAGCATCTGATATTTCAGGTTCGTAAATAAGAGAGGAATCATTTAATACAAGTTTTGATAACGCATCTCTAAATTTCTCATAATCATCTGAGTTTAGAGTAAATATCGATGCAAATACTTTGGGATTTACCTTTTTGAAACCTGGGAGAGCTTCAGTTGTTTGATCATTAGATTCAATTACAGTATCTCCGACCGGTGCACCTTTTATATCTTTAATCCCTGCAACTAAAAAACCGACTTCTCCAGCAGATAATTCTTTTTTAGATATTTTCTTTGGTGAGAAAATGCCGATATCATCAACAATATGGGTTTGCCCAGTTGAATGTATTTGGAATTTCTGCCCTATTTTGATAGTTCCGTTTTTTATCCTAATAAGAGATACAACTCCTAAATAAGAATCAAACCATGAATCAATAATCAATGCTTGAAGACTTGCATTTAAATCTCCCACAGGACTTGGAATGCTTGAAACTAATTCATCTAATAGCTTTTCTATGCCTTCTCCTGTTTTTGCACTTACAAGAGGAGCTCCTGAAGCATTGATGCCTACCATTTCTTCAATTTCTAATTTAACTCTGTCTGGTTCAGCTTGTGGTAAATCAATTTTATTGATTACTGGCAATACTTCTAAACCTTGTTCAACTGCGGTATAACAATTTGCTAAGGTTTGTGCTTCTACTCCTTGAGAGCCATCTACAACCAATAATGCTCCCTCACATGCAGATAATGACCTCGAAACTTCATATGAAAAATCAACATGCCCTGGGGTATCAATAAAATTTAAAAGATACTCAGTATTATCTTTCTTATAATTAAGTGAGACTGCTTGTGCCTTTATGGTTATTCCTCTTTCTCTTTCAATATCCATAGAATCAAGAATTTGATCAGCCATCTCTCTTGATGAAAGACCGCCACAATATTCTATTAATCTATCTGATAATGTTGATTTACCATGATCGATATGTGCTATAACTGAGAAATTCCTAATGTTCTTCATAATTTGCAGCTATTTTACAAGCAAATTAAGAAAATAAGTAAATAATAGTGGTTGCTAATTAAGGGTTATAGATCTTATAAATCTATTACCATTTCTAATTAAATGAATTGCAACCTTGTCTCCTGAAGAAAAATTTTCAACTGCGCTATTAAATGAATCTACATCTGAAATTTCATACTTTTTCTTTTTGAACTGAATCATTGTTATGACATCACCTCTGTTAACTTTGCCAGAAGCTGGTGAATTAGGATTTATCCTTGAAACTATTACCCCTTCTGGCATGTTTGCCATTGTAGGATTATCTCTATCTATGTCTGATACTTTTAAGCCAATGGGGTCGGAAGATGTTTGTGTCTTAGCTGGGACAAATGTTTCATTATTAATAGGTAATTCCCCCAATATAAATTTAAGAGTTATTTCTTCACCATCTCTTATGACTTTAGCAGACGCTTTGCTTTGAGGTTTGATTTGGCCCACAACATGAGGTAAATCTGAGCTAAATTTAATTTGTTTTCCATCAAATTCTATAATTACATCTCCTGGAGTTAGTCCTGCTAAGTCAGCAGACTCGCCTTCCTCAACATCATTTATTAATGCCCCATAAGGTTTTTTCATTCCTAGGGCATCAGCAAGATCACTATCAACTTCACTCATTCTAACTCCAAGATAGCCTCTAGAGACCTCGCCAGTGGATATTATTTGTTCTGCCACATCAACTGCAACATTAATAGGTATAGCAAAAGCTAAGCCTTGATAGCCACCGCTTCTTGAATAAATTTGAGAGTTAATTCCGACAACTTCCCCCTCTAAGTTAAATAATGGTCCGCCAGAATTTCCAGGATTAATAGCTACGTCTGTTTGAAGAAATGGAACATAATTCCCAATATTATTATTTTGTATACTTCTTCCTTTTGCACTTACAATTCCAGCTGTGACAGAAAAATCAAAGCTAAATGGAGATCCAATTGCAACTACCCAATCTCCAACTTTAAGACTATCACTGTCACCAACACTTACTGAAGGCAAGTTCTTACCTTTAACTTGAAGAACTGCGAGATCAGATAAGGGATCAACTCCAATTATGTCTGCTATGAATTCTCTTCTGTCAGACAATGAAACTACTACTTCTGAAGCATCTTCCACAACATGAAAATTAGTCATAATAAAATTATCTTTTAAAATAAACCCAGAGCCGTACGAGACGGCTTCTCTTTTCTGTTGTGGCATTTCTCTAAACTCTCTTGGGATTCCAAATCTTTCTAACATTTCATCTGGTATCACGCCATAAACAGAAGGTCTTTGAGAAACCTCTTTTTTAGCAGTTATATTAACCACTGCTGGTGCTGATTCTTCAACGAGATCTGATATATTGTCAGGAAGTGCAGCCTCAATAAAGATTGGGGCTCCAAGTGAAAGTAATATAATGAATAATTTATTAATCTTTAGCATATTTATGTTATTTAGTAATTGACTGAGCTATAGCAAGCGCTGTCGAAATCGAAATATTACCATAAAGTGTTACTGCCCTGCCATCAGAAAGGGGTACAAGATAAATTATTTTATTACCATGTTTCCAATATCTAACTTTTTTTAGACCAAAATTATTTTTCTCAATTCGTAATTTAAAATTTTCATTTCCTTTTGAATATAAATATCCGTTTTCTAGATTATTACTAAAGCCAACATTTTGAAGATCAAGTGACCGGTTTGAATTCATGAAGTTCGGTTCATTTATCACTTTCATAATATAATCTGCAAGGTATTCTTCTGATTTAAGCGCTGTTTCTTTTGCCTCTTTACTGTTTATTGCTGAAGAGATTTGATTTGTTGAATCAATACTAATATTCATTCTTGAGAAATCAATATTATTAACAATTGTTAATGTTAGCAAGATTGAGGCTGCGGCTGTTAGAGTATTTGATAGCCAAATGTTTGATAAAAAATTCTTAGTCTTATTCTTTTTCGACTCTATTGAGACTATATTGGTCTCGTCCTTGCTTGTTGCAAGCCCAATCAAACTATACATAGATAATTTTTTTTGAAGGGTCGAATCTTTATTAATAATATCTAATAAGTCATCTATTTCTTCTTTGCTAAGTTCTCCATCATACAGAGCTGAGAGTTTTTCATTAATATCATTCATTGCTAATAAGCTCCTTTTGCATATATTCAATAATTAATTCTCTTGCCCTAAAAATTCTAGATCGAACGGTTCCAATAGGCGTCTCTGTAATAATGCTAATTTCTTCATAACTCTTACCTTCTGATTCTCTTAATGTAAATGCAGTTTTAAGGGATTCGGGCATTGTATTAATAAAATCTTTTATCTTATTCAATGATTGCTTATGGATTAGTAAAGATTCTATATCTTCATATGAGCTCACATCAATTTCAGCGCTTTCAATCGAGGTGTTAACTTTTTGTTTTTTGTATCCTGAGCTAACTACATAGTTTTTAGCTAAATTTATTGCAATTCTATACACCCAGGTAAAGAATGCACTATCACCTCTAAAAGTTTTAATTTGTTGCCACACTTTTAAAAAAGTTTGCTGAGCTAAATCTTCAGAATCTTCTTTTGATTTTGTAAAAGAAAATAATGAAGCATAGACTCTTGGGTAATATTTATTCACTAAAAAATTAAATGCTCCTTCATTGCCATTTTTTACTTTCTCTATTAAAACGGAATCAATATCATTTGAATTTTTTTTCATATAATTATGCTTCCTATGCTATCTGACAGGAAATCCCTCTAAAAGTTTCCTTGCTTAGTAAATGATTTTAAATATTTATTTATAAACCTTTCGTGACCTTCATCATCTAGAGCCTGATTTTTAAATATAAAATCATATAATTTCTGATCGTCATAATTTAATATCTGTTCTAAGACTGATAAATTTTTAGAGTCTAGTCCGTCTAACTCTTTTTCTGAGAACTCTCTTAAAAGAAGATCTATCTCTCTCATACCTCTTCTGCACTTCCAGTGGATTCTGTTTATTTCTCTGCTCATTGGTTAAAATATAATTTTATAGGGATAATTTTACTTGAAAAAAGATATTCATAATAATTTAATAAAATTTGGCTCCTTGCATATAGAGAATCTAAGAGTGCTCGATATCTCTGGCGATCTAGTGCAGGTAGAAAACTTTCTTAAGGGTCAAGTCACTTCAGATCATGAAAAAATGACTGAAGGGACCTATCAGCTCTCATCTATATGCAATCACAAAGGTCAAGTTATTGCTGATTTTATTATTTACAAAGAAAAGGATAGTTATAAGTTTGTGGTTGATGAATCTCTACAAGACATCTTAATAGATGAGTTAACGCCATTTGCAAAATTTAATGCTATAGATTTTATAAAATTAAGTAATATTGTAATTGGAACAGTTTCACCTACTGGAGAATTAGTAAGTCCATATTGTTCAAATGATTATTTTCAATTAAATATTTCTATTGAAGAAAGTAATTTTGAATACATAAATTCTATCAACGATGATATATGGCAAGCTGCAAATAAAATTCTAGGTAATCTTTTTTTAAATGCTGGTGATGTTGGAAATTTTAGACCTCTCGAAATTAATTACGATAATTTAAGGGTTTCCTTTGAAAAAGGGTGTTATAGAGGCCAGGAAATCGTTGCAAGAATGAAGTACCTTGGAGTCGACAGAAGAAAGTTTTGTACTTTTCTTACAATTGACCTTTTTATTATAACTAAAGACATAAAGGTGATTGGAAAAATTATTACCTTGGGTGATAAAAAAGTTTTTAATGCGATAATTAAAAAAAGTTTATTTGAAGAAATTGAAAAAAAGGATGGAATTATAAAAATAATTTAGTTCTACCATTTAATTTCCTTAAGATTATTTTTTTTTAAATAATTATTACATTTAGAGAAATGTTGAGATCCAAAAAAACCATGATATGCAGATAAAGGAGATGGGTGAGGAGCTGATAAGATAAGACTATTCTTTTTATCAATGTGTTCAATATATTTACTTGCATGATTACCCCATAGAATAAAAACAATACTAGTTTTCTTATTTAAGATATTAATTAAATCAAGCATAAACTTATCCCAGCCAATATTTGAGTGCGAGGCTGGTTTTGAAACCTCAACAGTTAGAGATGAATTCAATAAAAGAACACCTTGTTTTGCCCAAGCTTTCAAACACCCATCTTCTTTTGATAAAAAACCAATGTCATTTTTTATTTCTTTATATATATTTCTTAATGATGCTGGTATGGGTTGGTTCTGTTTAACTGAAAAGGCTAGACCATTTGCAACTCCTTTTTGAAAGTATGGATCTTGACCAAATACAACCACCTTTGTTGACATAAAAGAACAATATTCAAATGCTTTAAATATAAGATTGAACTCAGGACATATTTGCTTATTTTTTGATAATTCTTTTTTTACAAAATTCATTGGTCTTATTAAATTATCTAAACTTGTAGATTTTTTTATTTCATCTAACCAATCCTTGGGTAGCATTATGTCTTTATAGAAATTATTCATTTTTAATAAAAATTTTATCCACAGAAACTGTGGATAAAGTTATGGATAACTTTATTTATACCACATTAATCTGCATTAAATAAGGCTTTCCAATAAGTTGTACAAAATTTGTACAAAAATTCATAAAATAACCTTATATCAGTAGTTTAAAGAAAATTTATACTTAATGATGAATAAAATGCTGTCTTATAAAGACCTTCTCAATACCACTATTTTTTTCTGTTGACAAGTGTTTTTTATAATAAAGTTTAATAAAGTTACGTAATCGACAGATGTTTATAAAAAATTGAGTTTATTTACAAAGGCGAACACTCAAAACATTTTCAATCTCATTAATATTATTAAGTATATCATTCGTCGGTCTGTCATCTAAATCAATTACTGTGATGGCGATATGATCTCTGCTCTTGTTTATCATGTCAGGAATATTTACATTATGAGAGGCTATTTCTCCTGTAATATCTCCAATTACTCCTGGCTCGTCTTTGTGCACAATAACTATTCTATTTTTTGTTGTTCTTCCTAATTTCACTCTTGGGAAGTTTACGGAGTTTATTATTTCTCCATCTTTTAAAAAACTATTAGCCTGTTCAGCTGCCATAATTGCACAATTTATCTCTGCCTCTTTAGTACTTGCTCCAAGGTGAGGTAACAATATTACGTCAGCAAATTCTATTGATCTTTTAACTAATTCTGGAGTTGGAAAGTCTGTAACAAAAGAGCTAATTTTTTTATCTTCAAGGGCTTTTAAGATGTCCTCATTATTTACTATGGGGCCTCTAGATAGATTTATTAATTTAGCTCCTTCTTTTATAAATTTGATAGTGTTTTTTGAGATTAAATCCTTTGTTTCTTCGACCAATGGAACATGAAGTGAAATATAGTCTGAATTAGATAATAAATATTCTAAGCTATCAGCTTTTTCTACTTCTTTCGGTAACTGCCATGCTGCATCTATTGAAATATTAGGATCAAAACCAATAATTTTCATCCCCATGCTATCAACTGATTGAGCCAAAAGAGATCCGATTGCTCCTAAACCAATTATTCCAATTGTTTTTCCTTTTAATTCACTTCCCTTAAAATTTTTTTTATTTGATTCTACCAAATCAGTCAATTCATTAGAATTTATATCACTCAAGCTTTGTGCAAATATGTGGCCTTGAATTATTCCTCTTGATGAGAGCAATAACCCGCATATAACCAACTCTTTTACTGCATTAGCATTACCGCCAGGAGTATTAAAAACCACAACCCCTTTTTCAGTAGCCTGTTCTAAAGGAATATGATTTACTCCAGCCCCTGCTCTGCAGATACATTTTAAAGATTTATTAAAATCATTTTCAGTTAGTACGTGGCTTCTAATTAATATTGCATCTGGATTATTTTTATCTTCTTTAAATCCATTGTTGGAAAGGCTGTTAATCCCATCTTGGGCAATATTGTTAAAGATTTTATATGTATGCATATG
>CEWO01019104.1_pt1 | contig 38512 bp, 34 predicted proteins | sample 361561 | NCBI WGS metagenome assembly CEWO01 (sample SAMEA2623627, study PRJEB7988) | marine metagenome | isolation source: saline water (ENVO:00002010), including
GTGAGCATGTGTATTTGAATCCAATTCGATTTTTCCTAGTCTTATGACGGGAACTTTTTTATAGTTAGATATAGAATTCTCTTTTATCTCTAGAAGTTGATCTATTGATGTATTAATTATATCAATTTTTTTTTCTTTCTCTTTTTTTTTTGGTAAAAACTTATGAATGGCATCAGACTCTAGACCTAAACTCTCTTTAGTTAGGTTCTTAAAAGATGTTTTTAAAATAAATTTATGAAGCTTGGATAAATACAAATTTATACTGTTATCGTATAAAGTTATTTTATTTGTAGTTAATTACCAAAAATACCACTTCCACCTTGGAAGTCTGACTGATCAAATCCACCTCTTTGTCCACCTCTTCTCTTATTCTGATTTATTCTGTATTGAAGAGATAATCTAAACTCTTGGGTTCTTCTCCAAGAGTATTCACCTTCTGTGAAGTAATTATCTTCAGGTTTCCCTCCTCTTTCGTATCTTCTTACTCTAGATTTTGTTAAATCTCTAACTGTAAGTGAAATAGTTCCTTTTTTATTTTTAAATACATCTTTGGATAAACTGAAATCCAACCCATATGAGGAAAGGTTTTTTCCCTGCGCTGATTCAGAAGGACCTCTATAGTCAAATGTTAACTGACCTTCTAGTTTATTATCAAACATTTTGATATTGTTACTCAATCTAGTCCTCCAACTATATGATTTAGCATAAAAGTTTTGATTCGAATAACTTCCTTCTGTCTCAGATTGAAAGAAATTAAAGGACCCAGTTGTTTTCAACCATTTATTGTAGTCAATTGATCCATTTAGTTCGATACCATATGCATTAGTAAAGCCAAGATTTACTGGTTTAAAAACAGAATACCCATTATCATTTACGTCAAATATTCTCTCAATGACATCTTCAGTATGTCTGTAATATGTACCTATATAGAAATTACCTTTCTTAAATTCATTTAAAAATCCAATCTCATATGAGTCTGTTAGCTCAGGATCTAGGAAAGGATTACCAATAAAGTTAAACCTGCTATCGCCTAAACCATAGAAAGGATTTAAATCCCAAAATCTAGGCCTTCTTAATCTTTTACTATAGCTAACTTGAACTGAACTTTTATCACTAAACTCATACGTTAAAAAAGCAGAAGGGAAAAAGTTAGAGTATTTCAGACTAGTTATCTCATCTGTGTCAATTAAGTTTGCAAAGAAATCAGTATCCTCATATCTTAACCCAGCTTGATAAGATATTTTACCGGATTTATTTCCTAATTGAACATAAAAAGCATTCACATCTTGGTAATAATCGTATGTATTTGAAGGAGGAATAACTCTCCATCTTTCATCGAACAATTGTTCAGCGACATAATTACTTTTCATCTTATCATAATCTCTTTTGTAACCTATTTCTAACTTACCTTTATTATCATTAAATGGGTGTGTGTAATCAACTCTAATACTTTGGTCATATCTCTCACTTATTTGATTGGTTCTCTGATTCAGATTAATGAGAGGCTCATTATAGTTACCTATATTATCTGATAAATTGTCACTCCAGGAATAATTAAGTTTTAAGCTTTGTCCTCTATTCTTGAAATTTTTTGTGTAGGATAGATTGTAGTTAAAATTTTCACTGTCTCTATCTGACAATTCATATCTTTCACTATCTCCAATTAGATTTCCATTAGATGAGTAATCTTTGTAAAAGTTTTTATTATCGCCATCTCTATCACTTATTCTTGTACCCAAAGAAAAGTTAAAGATATTATTTTTGTTGGGGAAATATGAGAAGCCAACTCTACCACCAAAAGATTTACTATTACTTAGGTTATCTCTTACTATGTTTGAGGAATAAGTTGTATCAGTAAGAAAAAAGTCAGAATTAGTGAAACCACCTCCTTTTGTTTCCCTTTGACTTACATTTAAGGAACCAAATACTGAGAATTTACTTCTTCTGTAATTGAAATTTGTTGATAACCCATTTTGAGTAGGATAGCCTGTATTAATATTAATTGATCCATTAAGACCTTTTAATCTTTCTTTTTTTAAAATAATATTTAATATTCCTGAAGAACCCTCTGCACTAAATCTAGAAGATGGATTTGTGATAATTTCAACCTTATCTATTTCGTTACTTTGTAACTGTTTAAAAGCATTGGGTCCATCTAAACCCATCATACTAGCTGGTTTTCCATCGATCAAAATCCTAACACTTTGAGACCCTCTTAAACTAACATTTCCTTCTATATCTAAATCTATTGAAGGTATATTCTCTAAAATTTCTTCTGCAGTTCCTCCTTTGTTACTTAAATCCTTACCAACATTAAAGACACGTTTATCTAATTTTAATTCTAAGCTACTTCTTTCGGCTCTTATAGTCACTTCGCTAAGTGCTGTAGCATCTGAGTCTAAACTAATATTTTTTAGATCTATCTCCCTATTTTCTCTATCGAATGGAACCTTAATTCTTTTTGATTTGTACCCTACATAGGTTATTTCTGCAAAAATACCTCTACCAACATTTGTGCTTTTTCTTTCACTTCTTATTTTTTGCATCATTTTTTGGGGATTTATTTCAATTTTAAATTTCCCATTTTCATCACTAATACCACCTGATATAAGAATTGAATCTTGAGTTAAAATAGATATAGTAGCATAAGATAAACCATCATTTGTATCTGTATCAATAAGTTTACCTTTAACTAACATATTAGGCATTTGAAAACTTGATCCTGATGCTCTGCTCCATTGGGATCTATCTTGAGATAAAGAAATTTGACTAATTAAAAGAAATATAAATGTTAAAAACCTCATAAATTAAATGTTTTGATTAGTTGGAGTGTTATACGCAGTTAGATGTCAATAGTTTTTAAAACTTGCTAACTATGAAAATATTTTTAAAAGAATAGAAATAAATAACAAAGTACCTGTGCTTTGTAAAATCGTCATAATAGAAAAGTATTTTAAACCTTTTTTAAGATTTAGACTTGTATTTCTAGTTACAATCCAAAAGTAAGAGTCGTTAACATGGGAAATCATCATAGAACCTGCTCCAATTGATAGAATGATCATTGAAGTTTCAAAGATATTAAAATTAAAGTCAGATATTATTGGGAAAATAATTGTACTAACTATTATCATAGAGGATGTGCTAGAACCTTGACTTGTCTTAAGAATAAAACTTAATATGTAAGAGATTACACATATATGTATTATACTACTCTCTTCTATATTTATAAAGTTTGGGAGTACATCATTTATATTTGAATTTTTAATAATGTTTCCAAATGCAGCTCCCATTGATGTCAAAAGAATAATAGGGAGGAAATCTTTTACAGCAAAGGTTAATATTTTATTAATCTTACCACTTTTACGAGGAATAAAAAATGATAAAATCACACCTACTGATAGTGCAAAGTTTGGGTTTCCAATTAACTTAATTGATTTATAAATTAAGGTTCCATTTAAATTACCAAAAAAATTAGAGACTGTATTTAAACTAATTAATAGTAATGGTATTAGAATACTTAAATAGGCAATTGTTGATGCATTATCATCACTATTTAAACTTTGATTTATTTTATTTTTATTTTTTTTAATAAAACTTCTTGAGAAAAGAAATGCTATAAGTGATGATGGGATCGATACAATAATTCCTAGAATCATTATAGTTCCTATATCATCTAAGACATTAAAATTATTAATAGTTGCTATTGGACCAGGTGTTGGGGGGATTAGAGTATGAGAAGAATAGAGTCCTCCAGACAAGGATAAATTCAAACTTGTAAGAGAGATTGAGCTTGATGATGCTATTGATCTTGATATTCCATTAAGTATTAAAAAAGCAGAGTCACAGAATACAACTGTACCTATAAATAAGCCAAGCATATTAATTGAAAGAAGGGTTTGTTTCTGAAAATTATTTAGTAGTAAGTTTCCAAACTTTTCAATAGATTTTGTTTCTTTAAGAAATTGTCCTATCACACAGCTTAAAAAAATAATTAGACCTATGTTTTTTATAGAAGAAAAAAATCCAATTAATTGATAATTAAATATTTGATATGCAGTCATCTCAAGTAATATTCCTAAGGTTATTGACCCAATAAAAAGACTAATTATAGGATTTAATTTTAATTTACTATTAAGAATAATAACAGTTATAACTGATAATGATAAATGAAAAAAAATTATCATTGATCTCGATTAAGAGAAAGTAAATACATTACTGCCATCCTTATTGCAACTCCATTTTCAACTTGATCTAAAATAATTGAATTTTTTGAATCTGCCACATCACTGCTAATTTCAACTCCTCTATTTATGGGTCCTGGATGCATTATTATAATATTTTTATTTATGCTATCTAATAGTTTTTTATTTATTCCATAATATAAACTGTACTCTCTTAGAGAAGGGAAAAATTTATTTTTTTGTCTTTCTAATTGTATTCTCAAAACATTAGCAATATCACACCATTCCAAAGCTTTTTTAATATCATTTTCAATTTTAACATTTAGATGATTTATATGTTTTGGTATTAGAGTAGATGGTCCACATAACATGACCTCTGCTCCTAATTTTTGAAGAGAATAAATATTGGATAGAGCAACCCTTGAATGAGATATATCTCCAATAATCGCAACCTTTTTACCTTTCACTTTACCAGTTTTATCTCTAATTGTATAGGAATCTAATAGAGCTTGTGTAGGATGTTCATGAGTGCCATCTCCAGCATTTATAACTGAAGCATCTATGTTTTTAGAAATGAAATGAGGAGCGCCTGGATTTGGATGTCTCATTACAATCATATCTACTTTCATAACTAGTATATTATTTATTGTATCTAATAAAGACTCTCCTTTTTTCACAGAACTAACTGAGGAAGAAAAATTAACTATATCTGCTGAAAGTCTTTTTTGAGCTAATTCAAAAGATAATTTTGTTCTTGTACTATTTTCAAAAAAAACATTAGCTATAGTCAAATGCCTTAATGAGGGGACTTTCTTAATAGGCCTAGAAAGTACTTCTTTAAATTTATCTGCCGTTTCAAAAATTAAATTAATTTCCTCTAACGATAAATTTTTAATTCCTAATAGGTCTTTAGATTTTAATTTATTCATTTGATATCCATATATTATCTTCCTTAAAACCCTGTTCAGCTAAGTTTACTTCTATTCTATCAGAAGTAATAGTATTTATTTTAATTCCACAATATGTTGGTTCTACTGGTATATCTCTACTATACTTTCTATCGATTAGCACCAAAAGTTCTACTTTTTTTGGTCTTCCAAAATTCATAATACCCTCCATTGCTGATCGTACAGTTCTCCCTGTAAAAAGAACATCATCAATTATTACCACTTCTTTTTCATCAACTAAAAAAGGAATAAAAGTTTCTTTTGCTTTGTGAATATTGTTAGATCTAAAATCATCTCTATAAAATGTTGTATCTAGAATTCCAGAATCTATTTTTTTTCCTAATATTTTGTTTAGATTTTTTTCAATTCTTTTTGAAAAATAAATCCCTCTAGGTTGAAGCCCTATGAGGACGGTATTTTCAAAGTTATTATGATTTTCAATTAGTTGATGACAAAGACGATTGATTGTTATTTCTAGTCTTTTTTTATTAAACAATCTAGATTTATTCGTCATTTAATTGCAAATATAAATTCATTTTCACAATTAGTTTAATTCTTAATTACGAATTTCAAAATTTGTTATATAAAAAACACGTTTGTTTTTTTTTTCTAAAGCTTTATTGTTTTTAATTTTTTGAACTCCTATTGTATAATAATTATTTAAATACCAATGGAATGTCCCTTCAGGGTTTGTCTCATTACTTATCTTGATGTCTTCTGCTTCAATTAAATTTAGATCAATTTTAAAAGTCTTATTTATACCATTAAATAAAGATTCTGTATAAGATATTTCTCCTTTATTAATATAAAAACTAATGAGTTTGTTTTCATTTAAGATATAATTATTATATGCTTTATTAGAAAATGTATTAAAATTATTCATTTTTGAAATTGAACTCCAGATTAAATTTCCCTCCAGATTAAATTTCATAAACAAGTTTATATCATGAGAATATCCACCAAAATTTGGATTAATCTTTCGATCATATGTTCCTGAATAAGTATTATAAAATGGGATATATGAGTAATTACTGAAACCATCATTGGTATAGTCTGGCTTAATACTTTCTAATGAAAAGTTAAGATTATTGTTTTTTATAAAAATAGTGTCAATATATAGCTCATATCCAAATTTTAAATTTGAAATATTTTTGCTGTTTAATTTTTTTATTACATTCTTCTTTTCTTTTGAAATAAAATCTCTAATTGAATTAATTTCTAAAAAATATTTTCTATCACTCAATATAAGTGAGTCATATTTAAATTTATCAAATTGTATTCCGACTGCTTCATTAGAATTTTTATTTCCAAAAAGTGAAACTGAATAAGAAATATTTTTATAATCTATAATTTTAGTGTCAAATACTGAATGATTATTAGATTTAATTTGATATGTATAAATCTTCTCTCCTTCAAGGTTATAAACCTCTCTATCTATATTTTTAAAATTATTTTTTGTTCTCTGAGAAGTTAAAGCTGAAAAATAATTAGAATTAATTTTTTTTAATTTCAAAATGTTTTTGTTTCCATATAGATATTCATAAATATTAACTAATTGATTTTTATTTAAATTATAAATACTTAGGAGGTTCTTTCCATTTTTCATTTTACTACTAAATACCAATTTGTTTTCAAGAGTTAATATATTTGTGATACTTAAGCTTAAAGGAAGTTTAATTTCTTTAATTTCAATTGAGTTTGAAACAGGTAAATAATTAATAATTAAATAGTTTTTTTCATTTGAATAGTTTTTTTTGTAAAATAATTTAAAGCTTGATTTTTCAGAAATAATTTTTAGAAGGGAAAATGATCTGTCTAGTTGGAATGTGGTGTCCTTAACTTTTTCTAAATCTCGATTATATGTATTTATTTTCCAATTTAATTTTTTTCCAGTTTCTTGATCTTGTATCATGATCAAATTATCATTATTTGAACTTGTCCAATAGCTTCTATCTAAATATTTTATTTCAAATTCAATTCTTTTTTTTTGATGGAGAATACTTTCTAAATTACTTTGGGATTTTATATTTTGAGTTATTAAAATAAATACAGTTAATAAAGTGAAAATTTTAGTAATTAGATTTTCTTCTATGGGGGATATTGTCTTAACTACTCCTGTGCCTAGACTTTTAAAAAAGAAATTTCCTGAATCAAAGATACACTTCATAACCAAAGATGAATATAGTTACATTTATGATAACAACATTAATATTGATAAGGTTATAAAATTTAAAGATAGTCTTATAAATATATTAACTAAGCTCAGAAGTGAGAACTATGATTTAGTAGTTGATCTTCATAATAATTTAAGATCTAATTTTTTAAAACTTTTCTTATTTAAGACCTCAATTACTTATAATAAATATTTTTTTAAAAGATGGCTACTTACTAATCTTAAAATAAATTTAAAGATTAAACATATTGTAAAATCATATATCGAGACTCTATTGAAAATAAATATTTATGATGATGGAGAGGGATTAGAATTTTATTTTAGTGAGAAAATAAAAGAAATTAATTTACCGAGTATATATGATAGAGGATTTTCTGTAGTAGTAGTAGGAGCAAAGCATAAGACAAAGCGATTAACTTATAAAAAACTGATTGAGCTTTGTGATAAAATAAATGGGCCTATAGTTTTAGTTGGAGGAAAAAGTGAAATTTCTGTATCAAAAAAAATAGAAAGTTTTTTCAAATATTCAGATATTAAAGTAAGAGATAAACTAAATAAGAATACACATATATATAATTTATGTGGTAAGCTTAATATAGAAGAATCAGCTTACATAATTAATCTATCAGATAAAGTTTTTACACATGATACTGGGCTCATGCATATCGCTTCTGCATTAAAAAAGAATATTTATTCAATATATGGATCAACTCATTCTAACTTAGGATTTTATCCTTTTAGATCTTCTTTTTCGGTTATTGAAAATGATAATTTATCATGTAGACCATGTACTAAAATAGGGTACTCTAAATGTCCAGCAGGTCATTTTAAATGTATGAAAGATTTAAAATTTGATGGTATTTAATAATATGAAGAAACTTATTATTCTAAGACATGCAAAATCTAGTTGGGATTATCCAGAGTTATCGGATTATGAAAGACCTTTAAATTCTAGAGGAAATAAAGATGCAGAAATGATGTCTTTAAAACTTTCCGAAAGATTAGATCATATTGATTCTACAATCTTAAGTTCTTCTAAAAGAACAGAATTAACATATGAGTATTTTAAAAATAAAATCAATTTTAAAAGTGAGTTTTTTACCGATCAATTGTATCATGCCTCATCAAAAAAAATAATTTCCATAATCAAGAATACAAATTCTGATATCAATTCTTTAATGGTATTAGGACATAACCCAGGACTAACAGAAATAGTTAATCTTTTAACAAATCACTACTTATATAATTTACCAACAGCAGGGATTATTATAATTAAGTTTAATATAACCTCATGGAAAAAAATATCAGAAAAAGGTGACTTAGAATGGATTAAGTTCCCAAAAGATTATAAACTATAATATATATTCACTAAGATCCTTATTTTCAGTTATCGAATTTAGTTTTTCGCCGACCATTTTTTTTGTGATAACTATTTTAGCATTAGGTCCTATTTTTTCTGGTATATCAAAAAGAATTTCGTTTAATAACCTGCTCATTACTGTGTGAAGTCTTCTAGCTCCAATATTCTCAATTTCAGAATTTATTATAAACGCTTTATGTGAGATTTCTTTAAGTGCATCTTCATTAAAAATAATCTCAACATTTTCTGATTTAATCAATGCTTTGTATTGTTTAGTTAATGAATTTTTTGGCTCACATAAAATTTTGAGAAAATCTTCTTGAGTTAAAGTATCTAATTCAACTCTTATTGGAAATCGCCCCTGAAGCTCAGGGATTAAATCAGAAGGTTTAGAAAGATGAAATGCACCTGCAGCTATAAATAGTATATGGTCAGTTTTAATTATACCATATTTAGTTGTGACAGCTGTGCCCTCGACAATTGGAAGTAAGTCCCTCTGAACTCCTTCTCTACTTACGTCTGGACCACCTCCTTTATTTGAGTTTCCACTTATCTTGTCAATTTCATCTATGAAAATTATTCCAGTATTTTCAGCTTTATCTATTGCTTCTTCCTTTACTTCATCCATGTCAATTAGTTTTGAGACTTCAGACTCTAAAAGTATTTTTTTTGCTTCTCCAATTGTAACTTTTCTCTTCTTATTTCTTTTTGGCATCATGTTACTGATCATATCTTGAAGGTTAATCATAGAAGACTCATCCATCATTCCTCCACCTACCATTCCGATACCTGAATTAGAAGGTTTTTGAACCATGATCTCAATTTTTCTATCATCTAACTCTCCACTTTTTATTTTTTCTTTGAACTTATCCCTAGTCTTTTCATTAATTTCTTTGTCATCATTATTACTATTTTTTTCTAGACTTAAGTTAATATTTGATTGGACTTTATTGACTGGGGGAATTAATACATCTAAAATTATTTTATTTACACTTTCTTCAGCTCTTATCTTCACTTCTTCTTTTTTGAGAGTTTTTACAAGATTTACAGATTGTTCAACTAGATCTCTAACCATGCTCTCAACATCTCTTCCAACATAACCAACCTCAGTAAATTTTGAAGCCTCAACTTTTGTGAAAGGAGCATCAGATAATTTTGCGAGTCTTCTTGCTATTTCTGTTTTACCAACTCCTGTTGCCCCAATCATTAAGATATTATTTGGTATAATTTCATTTTTTATTTCATCTCTAACATTTAACCTCCTCCATCTATTTCTTAAAGCAATTGCCACATTTCTTTTTGCATCTCCTTGTCCAATTATATATTTGTCAAGTTCATTGACAATCTGTTGCGGAGTCATATTTTTAATTTTTTCCATATTTCAAATTTAATTTTTTTTCAAATTATAATTAACTGAGATATTATTTGAATTACTTATTGAATTCAAAATTAATCTAGAATAATTTAAATTAATTCTTTTTAATGTTAATTCTAATCCGTAGGATATTCCTCTTAACTTTTCAGTACTAAGTTTAAAGCTTTTATTATTTCTATGATTATATCCCACCAAAATATTAAAATATTTAGAGAATAAAACCTCAATCCCCAATGAAACATTTTGACTTATAAAATTATTTTTTTGAGGTTGATAAAAAGTAAATGAAAACCTTAAAGGCATATATTCTGGTTTAAAAGTTAATCCAAATTTAATATTTGAAGGTAAGTCTGTATGATTATTAGTTATCAAAAACCCATAATTAGATAATACTAGAGCTAATGTTAAATTATTTATTTTATATGGTATGTAGTTCATTCCAACATCAATAAGAAAACCTGAATATGACTCATCATATAATTTAGAATTAAAAAATTTAATATTTGTACCTATTGATATATTTGAAAATTTATAAGATTTTCCAAAATTTATTAGATATTCTTTTGGATAAAAGTCACCAGTATAATTACCATGATTATCAAATCCTTTGAATTTTCCATGTGAAAAATATTTAATACCAACTCCAAATTTTCCTATATAATGTATGCTATCAGAATATAATATGCTAGAGGAGTTTATATCTAATATATATTTGAGATAGTTGACTGATATTTTTTTCCCACCAATAAATGAAGGATTTAAAAAAAAATAAGGATTCTTATTGTATGAAGATATATTATTACCGCCTAATGCATTAATTCGAGCATCATCATGTATTTCTAAAAATCTTAAATTTTGTTCTTGAGAGTATGAATTAAAACAAAATAATATTGAAATGAAAAGAAAAACTTGTTGAAATAAATTTTTCAACTTATCATAAAAATAATTTATAAATATCATTTAGAATAACATATGACATTAAACCAAGCAATATTATAACTCCAAATCTTGTGGAATATTCTAAAAACTTTTCTGTTGGCTTTTTTCCTGATACTATCTCATATAAAATAAAAGTAGCATGACCTCCATCAAGAGCAGGTATAGGAAGTAAATTCATAAACGCTAAAACCATTGATAATAACCCAACAATTCTCCAGAAATTTCCCCAGTCCCATTCTGACCCAAATATCTGAGCGATACCTATTGGCCCACTTAAATTTTTAGAAGGGTCTATATCACCAGAAAACATTTTACCAAAAGCTCTAATATTTAGGAATACAGCACCAAAAGCTTTTTTGGTTCCTAGAGCAAAGGATTCTGATAAATTATATTTTTTTTCACTGAAAATTAGAGGCTCATTTAATGCTAATATACCAATAGTTGCATTTTTTGATATTTCAACAACCTTTTCAATAATTTTATTTTCTCTTTTAATAGTGACTTGAATTATTGAACTTTTATTTTTTTCTAGAATTGATTTAAGTTCATATAAGTCAACAATATAATTTTCTTCAACTTTAATTATCCTGTCACCTTTTAATATACCAGCTTTAAGTGCATTATTATAAACGCTGTCTACTAAAAATGGAGTTCTTGCTTTTAAAAAAGATGATAAAGCTTCCCTGCTATTCATTTTATTAATGAAGTTATCTGGAATTCTAATATCTATTTCTTGGCTTCCTCTATCAACTCTAAATGTTGTATTATCATCAAAAAATAAATTTGGATTAAATAACTCAGCATCTCTTTCCCAATCATTTCCATTTATCTTTAAAATTTTATCTCCAGTTTTAAAACCAGCTTCTTTTCCTAACTCTAATGCTAAAATTCCATTTTTGTTTATCTCATCTTTTGAAAGATAAATTTCTCCATTATAATATGTTATACAGGTAAAAATTATTAATCCAGTAATTACATTGAATATTATTCCTCCTAACATGACAATTAATCTTTGCCATGCAGGTTTGGATCTAAATTCCCATTCTTCAGGCTCTTTTTTTAGATGAGTGGTATCCATTGATTCATCAATAATACCAGTGATTTTAACAAATCCTCCTAAGGGTATCGAACCTAATCCATACTCAGTTCCTTTATAGTTGAAACTAAATATTTTTGGTGGAAAACCGATAAAGTATTTTTCAACTCTCATCCCAAAAAATTTAGCTGCAAGAAGATGGCCAAATTCATGAATCCCAACTATAATTGATAATGCTAAAATCATTTGAGCTGCCATTATAATACCATCCATTTCTATAAAGATTTAATTTTTTTATTTATAAAACTTCTCGTAAGTAAATCTGTCTCAATTAATTGTTCCAGATTTGGTGTCGCAATATATGATATTTTATTTAAAGAATCTTCAATAAATTTTGTCATATCTAGGTAATTAATTTTCTCATTCAGAAAAGCTTCAACAACAACTTCGTTAGATGCATTAAGTATACATGGACTATTTCCTCCTCTAAGCCCAGCTTCAAATGCTAGTTTAAGATTATTAAATGTTTTCAGACATGGTTTCTCAAAGTTTAAGGTATTGTTTTTTAAGAAGTTAAATTTTTTGAAATTATTTCTTAATCTTTCTGGATAACCTAGTGCAAATTGAATAGGTAATTTCATATCTGGCTCACCCATTTGTGCTTTTATGGACCCATCATTAAATTCAACCATTGAATGAATTATTGATTGAGGGTGAACGACTACTTCAATTGAATTTATATCAATATTAAATAAGTATTTAGCTTCTATAACTTCTAAACCTTTATTCATTAGGGTAGAGGAGTCAATACTTATTTTATTGCCCATATCCCAATTTGGATGGTTAAGAGCATCTTCTTTTTTTATATATTTCAAGTCTTCAATACTCTTTCCTCTAAAGGGTCCTCCTGATGCTGTGAGTATAATTTTCTCAATATTTTTATTCTTTTCACCAAGTAAACACTGATAAATTGCAGAGTGCTCAGAATCTACTGGCAATATATCTACATTATTGTCTTTACATAACTTAGTAATAATATCACCTGCAATAACTAAAGTTTCTTTATTTGCTAAAGCTATATTTATATTTTTATTAATTGCATTTATAGTAGGTATTAATCCAGATTTTCCAACAAGAGCAGTGAGTACCATATCAGGATTTGAATACTTATAGAAGTTATTTAATGCTTCTTCTCCGTATAAAATATCAATTTTTTCATTTTTTAAATTTTTTTCTAAAATTTTTGATTTAGATCTATCTCCAAATATTAATGTTTTAGGTTTAAATTTTTTTGCTTGTTCTATTAATAAATTATAATTAGAAAATGCAGATAAAAGGTCTACTTTAAATTGTCCTTTAATGTGAGATATAACTTCTAAAGTTTGTGTGCCAATAGAACCTGTTGAACCAAGTATTGCTATCTTTTTCACCTAATTTATATTTAATATTTTTGTTATTATTTTTCTGTCATTTGAGATTCTAGGCACCTTATTCTGGCCACCAAGTTTTCCAATTGATTTCATAAAATTAATAAATGATTTCTTTTTCATAATTCTAATTTTAAGAGTAGTTAAAACTCCATCTTTTATTAAATCATTATAATAGGAATTTAAACTCTGAAGATTTTTATCAATTTCTTTTTCAAATAAATCTATATTCTTAGGAGTTTTTTTAAATTCTATTAACCACTCATGATGTGATTTTCCTTTTCTATTAATTATTTTAGGTCCGACAGTGTATTCGACAATTTGAATATTTTTAAATTTTTTACATGCTTTATTTAGAGCTTTGTCAACTTCCTCAACAATTACATGTTCACCAAAAGTTGAGAGATAATGTTTAGTCCTACCAGTTACCTTAATTTTTAATGGATTTAGATTTGTGAATTTTATAGTATCTCCCATAGCATATGACCATAATCCAGCATTAGTTGAAATAATCATAGCATAGTTTTTATCTAATTCTACTTCTCCTATCATCAACCTATTTTGATTTTTTTTTTCTAATTCACTCAATTCAATAAATTCATAAAATATTCCTGAATTAATTTGAAGAATTAAATCTTCTTTTTCAATTTTATTTTGATAAGCAAAGAAACCCTCTGAGGCAGGAAAAGTCTCTAATGTATCAATCTGTTTACCTATAGAATTAAATAAATTGTTTTTGTAAGGATCAAAGTTTACTCCTCCATGACAAATGAGTTCTAAATTAGGAAAAATATCTTTTATTTTTTTTCCTGTTTTATTTTCCAAAACATCAAAATACATTTGAATCCACGGTGGTATTCCTCCTATTATTCTTAGGTCTCTACCAATAGTTTCATCTGCTATTTTATCAATTTTTTTTTCCCAGTCCTCAATGCTATTAGTTTTCTTAGATGGTAAAATAATTGGCTTTAAATAAATCGGCTCATGATAATTTACTATTCCCGATAATCTTCCAGTCATAATATTATTTTTTGATTCAAGAGTAGGTGATCCTGAAATAAACATAACTTTTCCCATTAAAGCATTTAATTTTTTTTTATTAATTAAATATTTGATAAGAAGATAACTTGCTGAATTTATTTGATTCTTAAGAGATTCTTTTGTGAGAGGAATGTACTTAGCTCCTGAAGTTGTTCCAGATGTTTTTGCAAAATACAAAGGTTTTCCTGGCCATAACACATCATGATCTCCTTTTTTTATTTTATTAATATATTTTTTTATTTCTTCATAATCTCTAACTGGTACATTAGTTTTAAAATCATCATAAGTTTTAATTTTTTTAAAATTATGATCTATACCAAAATCAGTTTTTATTGATTTTTTGATTAGTTGATTTAATAGATTTCTTTGGATGCTATCTGCCTGTTTTTGACTTTTATTTTGAATAGAATATGACCTATCAAAAGACTTCAATATTTTTAAAAAAGAAATTATAAATTTTGAGAACATAATTTTGCATTTCAAATATGCAAAAATAAATAATACTTTTTTGATTAATTACTAACAGAAATTCTTCTGTTAATTTCTTTGATGTTTTTTCTGAAAATAGAGTCTGTATCTATCATGTCATTAACAGACTGAACAGCATGAATAACGGTACTATGATCTCTACCACCAAAATGAAAACCTATTGATTTCAGAGAGTTATTAGTAAAATCTTTTGAGAAGTACATAGCAACTTGTCTTGCTATAACTATTTCTTTTTTTCTAGCTTTATCTTTCATCTCCTCAATACTAATATTAAAATATTTTGATACTACATCTTGAATATATTTAATATCAATTTCTCTTTTAGTATTCTTTACAATTTTATTGATTACTGATTTAGCTAAATCTATATCAATACTTTTCTTATTAATAGTGGAGTGAGCTAATAAAGAAATTAAAACTCCTTCAAGCTCTCTAATATTTGTGTCAACTTGAAAAGCAATAAAATCTACTATATCCTTTTCAATTGTAAGCCCCTCTTCTTTTATTTTATGATTAAGAATATCTAATCTTGTCTCATAATCAGGTTTTTCTAGCTCAACCGTTAAGCCAGATTTAAATCTACTAATTAGTCTGCTGGTTAGACCTTCTAGCTCTACAGGTGATTTATCAGCAGCTAAAATAATTTGTTTTCTATTAAGATTTAGTTGATTGAAAATATGAAAAAACACCTCTTGTGTCTTTACCTTACCTTTAAAGAACTGTACATCATCTATAATTAAACATTCAATATTTGAGTAGAAGGTTGTAAAACCTTTTAATTTATTTTCTTTAAGCGCATCTATAAACTGACTAGCAAACTTTTCAGATGTGATATAGTAAACCGATAAATTAGAATTCTTTGAGATTTTATTTCCGATAGATTGTAATAGATGAGTCTTTCCAAGTCCAACTCCTCCATATATCATAAGAGGGTTAAACGGATTATTCCCTGGACTTTTTGAAATTCTTTTTCCAGCCGCTTTTGCAACACTATTACATTTACCTGATATAAAAGTTTTGAAATTAAATTTTCTGTTAAGATTGTCAAATTTTGATTTCGTATTTTTTTTATCAGTTACAATTTCTTTTATCTCTTTTGTTTCTGAATTGAGTATTTGTTCTTTAGAAATTTCATATTCAATTTTAGCTTCATTTCCAATAACTTTAATTATAACCTCATTTAATAATTCTATATAGTGTTCTTCAATCCATTCATAAAAAAATTTATTAGGCACCTGAAGTGTTAAAGTTTTATTTTTAAATTGAGTTGCCTTTATAGGTTTGAACCAAGTAATATAACTCTGTATGTTTATTTTACTTTTAATTAAAGACAAACAGTTTTCCCAATGCTTATTTTGCATTAAATTAGAATTAGTGGTTTATAAAAAAATTCGCTATTTGTTAAATAGAAATTCAAATATTATTGATTTTTATTAATTAAAAAAATTTTACCAAGTATTGACTTTTTAAAACATTCGATTTTTTAAGATATTAAACTATTAATATTCAAAAATCTTTGAAAAGTACAATAAGTTTTTTTTCTAAAATTAAGGAATTAGATTTGTTGTTCATTTAAAAAAAATGTGGCAAGACTCAACTCTTATTTCCATAGAAAAAGAAACAGAAATCACATGGAAATTTGTGATAAAAGTTCACTCTGATTTTAAATATATTCCAGGTCAATTCGTTCAGATTAAAGTTAATGATTTAGTTAGAAGTTATTCTATTTCTTCCTATGGTATAGATGGAAACATTTTTGAACTTATTATTGTGAAGCTTGAAGGTGGTAAAATGACTAATTATCTATTTGAGCATGCTAAAGAAGGGGACAATATACTGATTAAAGGACCTTTAGGTAAATTCACCTTACCAGAAACTATTAGTGGAGATATTTTATTTGTATGTACTGGGACTGGAATTGCTCCCTTTAGAAGTATACTTCAGAGTTTAGTTAATCAAAAAGTAAATCATAAAAACATTTATTTGATATTTGGGACTAGAGAAAGAAAAGATATCCTCTATCCTGAAGAGATGAAAAATTTTGAGAACTTAATAAAAGGTTATAAATATATTCCAGTATTATCTAGAGAAAAGTGGGAAGGGATGACCGGTTATGTTCATAATCAGTACTTAGATTTAATTAAAAATAATAAATTAGAAGACCCTATATTTTATTTGTGTGGATGGAGAGATATGATCAAAGAGGCTAGAGGCAACCTTAAAGATTTAGGATTTGATTCTAAAAAAATAAAATTAGAGATTTACGGATGAAATATAAAATTAAACATGAATGTGGCATTGCATTCATTCGTCTTCGTAAACCACTTCAGTATTTCATAGATAAGTATGGCACTCCTTCTTATGCTATAAATAAAATGTTTTTGATGATGCATAAACAAAGAAATAGAGGTCAGGATGGAGCTGGTTTGGCTTGTTTAAAACTTGACACAAAACCTGGTAAAAGATATATAAGTAGATATCGTTCTGTTAAAAAGGATTCTATTCAAGATATTTTTAATAAAATCAATAAAAAATTTATCAAAGCAAAAGATAATCCTAATTATAAATTAAAGGAAGAGTGGGTCAAAGAAAATATTGCTTTTACAGGTGAACAGTGTTTAGGTCACCTTAGGTACGGTACTTTTGGAGGTAATTCAATTGAAAATTGTGCTCCTACATTAAGACAAAATAATTGGAGGTCAAAAAATTTAATTTTTGCAGGAAACTTTAATATGACCAATCTTGATGAACTTTTTAATGTCTTAGTAGACCTTGGTCAGAGCCCAAAAGAAAAATCTGATACTGTAACAATTTTAGAAAAAGTAGGACATTTTTTAGATGAAGAAAATAATAGAATTTATAATAAGTATTCCGACAAATTATCTAAGAAAGAAATTTCTAAAAAAATAGAAGAAGAAATAAGTGTAAAAAATATATTACAAAACTCATTTAAAGATTTTGATGGAGGATATGCATTGGCAGGTATGATTGGCCATGGTTCATCTTTTATAGCTAGAGATCCAAATGGAATTAGACCATTATATTATCATGTTAATGATGAGATTATTGTAGCTACAAGTGAAAGACCACCTATAAAAACCGCATTTGATTGTGAATTTAATGAAATTAATGAGGTGGAGAGGGGTCACGCATTAATAATTAATAAAGATGCTAGCTATTCTATTGAGAAATTTGTTGAACAAAAAGAAGATAAGGCTTGTTCTTTCGAGAGAATTTATTTTTCAAGAGGTAATGACCCTGAAATATATGAGGAGAGAAAGAAATTAGGTAAGTTATTAATACCAAAAATTTTAAGTTCTATTGACAATGATTTAAAGAATACAATATTTTCATATATTCCTAATACCTCTGAGACTTGTTTCTATGGTATGATAGATGGTTTAAAAAATCATATTAATTTATTAAAAAATGATGTTTTTATTAAAAATAAATTATATAAAGGATCTAAAGATGATCTTATTTCTTTGAAAATTAGAATGGAAAAATTAGTTAGTAAGGATGTGAAGATGAGAACCTTTATTACTGATGATAATAGTCGAAATGAGTTAGTCTCCAATATTTATGATACTACAAGTGGTATTGTAACTCCAAAGAAAGATACAATGGTAATAATCGATGATTCTATAGTCAGGGGAACTACTTTAGAGAAAAGTATATTGACATTATTATCATCTCTACAAGCAAAAAAAGTAATTTTTGTTTCTTCCTCTCCTCAGATTAGATACCCTGATTGTTATGGAATTGATATGAGTAAAATGCATCAATTTGTTGCATTTAGAGGCCTTATAAGACTATTAAAAATTAATAAAGCTGATAAAAAAATTAAAGAAATATATCAGAAATGTATTAAAAGTATGGTTTCTGATAAAGCTCATAATCATGTAAAAGAATTATATGATATGTTTTCATATGAGGAATTATCTGAATCTATTACCGAAATTGTTAAGCCTAAAAACTTTAAATCAGATTTAGAAATAATTTATCAAAAAATTGATGATTTAAATAAAGCCTGTCCTAAAAACTTAGGTGATTGGTATTTTACTGGTAATTATCCCACACATGGAGGTAACAAAGTAGCTAATAGAGCCTTTATGAATTATTGTGATGGAATTAAAGGAAGAGCCTACTAAACAGAAAAGCTTTCTCCACATCCACAAGTTCTAGTAGCATTTGGATTTTTAAACTGAAAACCTTTACCATTTAAACCATCACTAAAATCAAGTTCTGTTCCAAGAACGTAAAATAAACTTTTTTTATCAACAATAATTTTCATCCCATTGTCTTCAAAAGATTCATCTTTATCAGAAGTTTCTTTATCGAAATTAAGATCATAAAGTAAACCAGAACATCCTCCTCCCTTAACTTTAACTCTTACATTATGTTCTAGAGAATGATTTTCTGATTCTCTTAATTCTTTAAGTTTTTTTGCAGCCTTGTCAGTAATTTTAATCATATTGTTTAATTATTTACAAAATTAAATATTAAAATATATTTATTACAATAAATTTTTATGAATAGGACTGATTTAAGTAAAATAGGTGAATTTGGAATAATAGATAGGATTAATTCTAAATTTAAAAATAAATGTAATTCATCTTTAATTGGAATTGGAGATGACGCGGCTGTAACTAAGGCTGAAAAAGAAAATGTAGTGATCTCATCAGATATGCTTGTTGAAGGTATTCACTTTGATTTATCATATACCCCACTTAAACATTTAGGTTATAAGTCAGTTATTATAAATCTATCAGATATATATTCTATGAATTCTTATCCAAATCAAATTCTTTTAAATATTGCACTTAGTAGCAAATTTTCTGTGGAAGCTTTGGATGAGTTTTATGATGGAGTAAAGTACGCATGTGATGATTACAATGTTGATTTAATAGGTGGAGATACTACCTCATCAACATCAGGATTAATAATTTCAGGTACAGCTATAGGTTATAATTCTAAAAAAAATATTGTTACAAGAGAAAATGCTAAACCAGATGATATTATTTGTGTATCTGGTGATCTAGGTAGGGCATATGCCGGCTTATTAGTATTACAAAAAGAAAAGGAAAATTTTATTAAAAATCCCAAGATTCAACCATCATTAGATAATTATAAAAGTTTAGTTGAAAAGCAATTAAGACCTAAAGCAAGAAATGATATTATTGATTTTTTTTGTAATAATAATATAAGGCCAAATGCGATGATTGATATTTCTGATGGTCTCTCATCTGAATTAATGCATCTCTCTAAGTCATCTAAATTAGGTTTTAAAATTTATGAAGAAAAACTCCCAATATCATTAGAAGTAACCTCTATGATGAATAAATTTAAACTATCACCTCTCTCTGCAGCTTTAAAAGGAGGTGAAGAATATGAGTTATTGTTCTCTCTACCTGTTGATGTATTTGAAAAAATGAATATCTCAAATATTGATATTACAGCAATAGGGCATTTTACAAAGAAAAAAAAGAACTTATTAATTTTAAAAAATAATCAGGAAGTTGATATAGAATCTCAGGGATGGGACCACTTTATTCAATAAATTTTACTTTAAATGAATTCTTAGGAAAGTCAATTTCATTAATATAATCAGTATTGAATATCCCGTAAATACAAGAACCGCTTCCAGATAAACTAACAAAATCTGCTCCTAATCTAGTCAAGAGTTCTTTAATTTTATTTAATGTTTTTATTTTTTTAAAAGCAAAATTTTCAAAATCATTTTTAACATATTTTGACCAATTTTCTATATTCTCATTAAATAGCACATCTCTTAAATCATACTTTGGTTTATTTGGTATTACATTATTATAAGCTTCTGTAGTATTAATAGGTTCTTCTGGATCAACTATTAGTATGAATTTATTTTTGATATCAATTTTAATTTCATTTAATATATTCCCAGTTCCAGTAACATATTTTTTTTTATTTTCTAAAAAAAAAGGACAATCACTTCCAATTTCATTTGCAACTTGAAACAATTGTTTATTTGTCAGCTTGCCTTGAGTATTATTATTTAAAAAATTCAAAAAAAAAGCTGCATCTGATGATCCTCCGCCAAGACCAGCTCCTACAGGAATTTTTTTATGTAGATGAATTCTGTATTTATTAATAGAGTTAAATTTTTTTAAACATTTAATTAAGATATTATCAGAAATATCTGAATTTATCTCAATTCCTGAAGTTGTTAGATGATTCTTATCATAAGTATTAACTTCAATTATATCACATAGGGATACAGGACAAAAACAGGACTCTATTTCATGATATCCTGATTTGAGTTTATTAATTATATTTAATCCTATATTTATTTTAGCATTTGGATAAAGAAACATCTTTAGCTGAATTGATCTATTATATCTTCAGAAATTCCTGTGTTTGAAAATCCGCCATCATGAAATAAATTTTGCATTGTTATTTTTTTACTTAGATCAGAAAATAAAAATATACAATAGCTTGCACATTCTTCCGCAGTAGCATTACCAAGTGGGGACATTTTTTCTGCGTAGTTGTAGAAAGCTTTAAACCCTTCAATCCCAGCTCCAGCTGTAGTAATAGTTGGTGATTGAGATATAGTGTTTACTCTTGTTTTTGAAATTTTACCTAATCTATATCCATAACTTCTGGTTATTGATTCAAGTAATGATTTCGCCTCTGCCATATCCGAATAAAATGGAAAAGTTCTCTGAGCAGCTATGTAGGAAAGTCCGACAACAGAAGACCATTTATTTAAGAAATTTCTTTTTTCAGCAACTTGCATCATTTTATGGAATGAGATTGCTGAAACATCTAAAGTCTTATTTAACCAATCATAATTAAGGTCACCATACTCTTTATTTTTTCTTACGTTGGGAGACATCCCTACAGAATGTAAAATAAAGTCAACTTTATCACCTAATAGGTTAGAAGATTCATCATAAAGATTTTCTATATCTTCAACTGAGGTAAGGTCTGCAGGAATTACTTTAGATGAGCACTTTTCAGCTAGCTCATTAATTTTCCCCATTCTTAGTGCAATAGGAGCATTAGTCAAAGTGATTTTTGCGCCATTTTCAAAACACTTTTCAGCAACTTTCCATGCAATAGAGTTTTCATCTAAAGCTCCAGATATAATTCCTTTTTTTCCTTTAAGTAACATAATCTAAAAATTAAATATTCCTTTTAAGGCAAAATAAGGAATTATTATATAAAGTATCGAATCTCTAATTAAATAATAGAAAAAAATTATAGCAAATAATTTCCACCCAAATTTCTTAACTGTTTTTTTAAAGCCATTTTCAAGATAATAATTAACGTATTTTCTGAGAAAAAAAGGAATTAACTTTTGTTTGAATGACATCTATTCTAAGATCTTGTTAAATAAATCACTATTTGATGGAGATAATTCCATCAAAACATTATATGCTTTTCTTTTAACACTTAACGGGGCTTCTTTAAATATGTTTGTTATTTCATCAGATTTAGCATTTATAAAAAGATTAAGAATACTTGAGTTAAAATTTTTAGTATTAACCTTATTTATTTCTATTAGATTATTCAATATAATATCTCTAGACTCTTCAGGGTTTGAATAAAAAGAATCAAGGCCACTTAGATGATAATTATAAATAGCTTCTCTTACCGGCCTAAATTCTGGGTTTATAAAATTTTCACAAATCCAATATCTATTTTGCTTTGATCCAAATTGATCCCATCCTTTGTAACCTGAATTCTGAGATTCATTTAAAATCTTCCAAGCCTTTTGAAAACTTTCATCTCCACCTAGTTTTTCAAATGAATCATAATCTGTTCCAATGATAATAAAAGCATAAAAAGAAATAAGAGATGTTAGATTATCATTAAATCCATTTTCTGTGAATTCAATATTCTGTGATGGAAGGTATTCAAACACCCATTCTCTATCACCATGATTAAAGAGAATACTTTCATATGAAGAATTAAAAATAGGTCTTGAAGAAACAATCTGAACTGTTGCTTCATATATATTTGAGGAAGGCTCATTTAGAATATTAATAATAAAATTACAATTTATTCTTTCTTCGCTTTCAAACTTATCTTCTGTCCAAATTTTATTGTTTAAAAATTGTTCAATTGAATTTTGCATCTCCTCAAAAATTAGGGACTCAGATGACTGAAGTTTTTCAGTGTTAATTATGACTTTGGTATTAAGTTCTTGGGAATAAATTGATAATGGAGAAAATAGAGTTATTAGAAAAGAAAGAATTCTTAACATTAAAAAATAAAAATTTAATCTAATTTACTATTCTCTTCCTCTTCTTCTGGGTTTCTATAAAATAATTCGTCATTTACTAATTCTTCTGATGCTACAGTAGTTGATTTAGGTAATCTTTCAAAATATCTAGAAATCTCAATTTGTTCTCTATTTTCAAATACTTCTTCTAAGTTATCTATATCAGAAGCAAATTCAGCTAATTTCTCACTTAATTCTTCTTTCTGTGTAGCAGAAAGTTGTCTAGCTCTTTTACCAATTACTCTTACAGATTTGTAAATATTTCCGGTTTTTGATGCTATTTCATCAACATTTAAGTGCGTTATTTTAGATTTTACTTTCATAGCTGTTATTTTTTTTGTTCTGCAAACTTAGTCAATAAATTTAAACTTTCAACATACATTTTTTCAGCTTCTAATTGGAAGGGACTATTAGGGTATTTATCTATAAATTCTATATAAAAATCAATAGTTTTTTTAAATCTTTCCTTTTGAAGATTTTCAAAGCTGTTGATCGAAATAAGATATTGAGATAGAATTTTAAGGTATCCTCCTTCTTCATTAAAAGAAGAGTCAGGAAAATCATTTTCAAAGTTATTAAAAGCAATTATTGCTGACTTATAATTTCTTGTTTTGTAGTATTGTTTTGCGTTTTCAAAGTTTTTGGTCTCTAGTTTGACTTGTAATTCGTCAATTATATTATTTGCATCTATAGAGTATTCAGAGTAAGGATATTTATTTATAAAATTTTGAACTGCAGAAATTGCTTCCACTGTACTTGACTGATCTAGATTAGAATTTGGAGATGTTTTATATAATGATATTGCATATAAATATTCTGCCTCTACAACTTTCTCACTTCTTGAAAAAAGTTCGATAAATCCCTTGAAGTATTTTGCACTTTTATCATATTGTTTAAGATTATATAATGTGTATGCGAAATAGAAATCTACAGTTTCAGATTCTTCACTTCCCTTCACAAGAGGTTTTATATCACTAAATAATGTGCTAGCCTTGAAAAATTCATCATTTTCATAATATTCAATAGCTGCTTTTAATTTTTTTTCATATCCTTCTGTCTTTAAAACCTTTCTATACTCACTGCATGAGAAGATTAAAAAGAATAAAGAAACTACTATACTAGTTTTTAATTTTTGAATCATTTCGCAAATATATCTTTTTTCTAAAATAATAAACTACATCACTAATTTTTGGTTTATCCTCTTCCCGCCACTCAAAAGATTTAATATATAAATCTTTTTCTTTTATCTCATGAGGAGGAATCATTTTTGCTATTGGATTTTTGTAAAAAATAATGTTATTTATTTCATTATTTTCAAAATTTAATTTTAAATCACTACACACAATATAGTTTAATCCTAAAATTGAATTTGATTCTTCATTAAGTCCAAAATAAATTGTTTCCCCATTTCCATTAACATCTATAGTTTTCAGATAATTTTCATCAGAAAATGTAGCAAGCATATTCCTTCCTTTTATTTGATTAAAGTTTCCTAAAGAATCTTTAGAAATTATAAATGAATTTTTCAGTAAGTTCATCTGTTCAACTTTATTAGATATAAGTTTAAAAGATATAGTGTCAGAAGTTATTTGATTATTTTGATTCCATATGATAGGATCATTATACATTTTTATTAATGAATCATTAATATTAAATAAAATAGAATCAGATTTCCCGATAAAATTATTTTTATAAAACTTAACATTCTTATAGGCAAACAGGTTTTGTATTTCACTTTCTTTATCAACGGCTAGGATTGTGTCGGAAGATAAATAGAATGTATCATTCTCAATTATTTTTTTTAGTAGAGTATTTCCAAAGATTTTAGTAGTGTTATTCTCCTTTGAATATATTCCCTCATCACCATAAACATAATAATCAGATTCTTTAATTTTTAATTTCACATTTTTACTTGCGTAATAGATTGAGTTTTCATCATCAAAGTTTATAATATCTCCTTCTAATATATACTGCTCTGTTTCAATTTTGCTAGAATTTAATTTAGAATAGTTAGTCTCTTGTTTAAATAAACCACCATCAGACTCGATTATTATGCTGTCTTGTGACTGAATTTTAGTAAACCCAAATGTAATTGCTTCTTTTGATATTGAATTATATGTCATGGAGTCAGATAAAAGGACATAATTTTCACCAATTAACTTAACATTATCATAAAATATTGATAGGTCTTGGTCTCCATAGAATATGCCATTTCTGCTTGAAAGAGTATTTATTTCATCATTTAACTCTCCATCATCAAAGAAAATTCCCATTTTCATCTCAATGAAGTAATCTAAATTATTTGTCTTTATTTGTTCATCACCTTTTTTGTAAATAACATTATCTCTTAGCTTAGCTGTCTTACTTTCTCCATCATATGTTAGTTTCTCTGCTACTATTACAGATGAATCAGAATTAGTAATTATAATTTTTCCAAATGCTTCGAGTATGTTTCTTCTATTGTAAAAATTAGCTGAATCACACTTGATCTCAGTCTCACCTTGAGTAAACACCACATTATATTTTAATTTTCTTACGGGTTCCTTATTAACTCTTTTAAACTTTAGTTCATCAGCACTATAATTTATTTTTTCCTTTTTTTGACCAATTAAATTAAAAGAAATTATGCTCAGAAAAATTAAATTAAAAAAAAGAGTTTTCATTGTGTAAAAATAGATAGATAATTATTTTATGTTATGCAATTTTCAAATAGTTATTTTTGTTAAATGAAAACGAAAGATATAGAACTATATTTTAATGATTTCTTTGAAAAAGAAAAGTTAGATAAAAATAAAAAATATCTCTTAGCAGTTAGTGGTGGAGTAGATTCCATGGTACTACTAAATTTATTTCAAGTTTTTAATTTTAAGTTTTCAGTTTGTTCTTGTAATTTTTTATTGAGATCTGAAGAATCTGATGATGATATTTTATTAGTGAAGACTGTTTGTGATAAGAATAAAATAAAATTTTATAAAAAAAGTTTTGAAACAAAGAGTTATTCAAAAGAAAATAATATTTCAATTCAAATGGCATCAAGAGAGTTAAGATATGAGTGGTTTAATCAGCTTTCTAAAAAAAATAAATACGATTTTATCGTAACCGCTCATCATAGAGATGATAATATAGAGACTATCTTATTTAATTTCATAAAAACAACAGGGTATAAGGGTATTTTAGGTATTCAAAAAAAATTAAAAAATCTTATTAGACCTTTATTGGACTTAGATAAAAAAGACTTGATAAGCTATGCTAAAAATAAGAAATTAAGTTGGAGAGATGATAAGTCAAATGAAGATAATAAATACTCAAGGAATAAAATTAGAAATAAAATTATCCCCTTATTATCTGAGATAAATGACTCCTTAGGGAAATCCATATTAGAGTCATCAAAAAGAATTAATAAAGTTGAAGAGTTTATTGACCATCATCTAAAAGAGTTTACTAAAAAGTATGTAAATCATTCTTCTAATTTTACAGAGGTAAATAAATCATTTTTAAATAATAATCATTATGAGTTATTAATTTATGATTTTTTAAGAGGATATGGATTTAACTATGATCAGATATCACAGTTCATTAAAATTATTAAGAAGAATAATAATCAAAAGTTTTACTCAAAAAAATATACTTTATGTAATGATAGGTATTCATTTTTTATTGTTGATTCAAACATTAAAAATAAAGTTAATACCCAGATTAAATCAATAGGTGAGGTCTCCAAAGGAGGAATTCAATTATCTTTAACTAAATATGATAAACAAAATTTTATTTTAAATAATAATAGATCTAATGCCCAATTAGACTATGATAAAGTTTCATTTCCTTTGACTCTACGGAATTATAAAAAAGGAGAAAAATTTATTCCCCTTGGCATGAAAAAGCATAAAAAAATTTCAAGTTTCCTATCTGATGCTAAAGTTTCATGGTATGAAAAAAACAATCAGTTCATCATAGAAGATTCAAAGAAGAAAATAATTTGGGTAGTTGGTCATCAGATTAATGATGAATATAAGGTTATAAGTAGTACAAAAACAGTTTTAGATTTTGAAATAATTTAAATTAAAATCAAAAGTTTATTACTCATTATCTAATTTTACATAAAATTTAATATTATGAAAGTAACAGTAGTAGGAGCAGGAAACGTAGGAGCAACATGCGCAGATGTTTTAGCTTATAAAGAAGTATGTAATGAAGTTGTCTTAGTTGATATAAAAGAAGGTTTATCTGAAGGTAAGTCACTTGATATTTTTCAGAAAGCTCCAATTAATTTATATGATACTAGAACAGTTGGATCAACTAATGACTATTCTCTAACAAAAAACTCTGATGTCGTAGTAATAACTTCTGGTCTCCCTAGAAAGCCTGGGATGTCTAGGGATGATTTAATTGGAACTAATGCTAAGATTGTTCAGTCTGTTACAGAAAATATTGTAAAGCACTCACCTGATTCGATAATAATTATTGTCTCAAACCCATTAGACGTCATGACTTATCAGGCACATCTTACTTCAAATTTTAATAGAAATAGGATTATGGGAATGGCTGGAATTTTAGATACCGCTAGGTTTAGAGCTTTCATATCTGAGGAGTTGAATGTATCTCCAAAAGATATTCAGGCATTACTTCTAGGTGGTCACGGAGATACGATGGTTCCTCTTCCTAGATATACTACTGTTTCGGGTATACCTATTTCTGAACTGATTGAAGAAAAAAAGCTTAATGAAATTATCGAAAGAACAAAGTTTGGTGGTGGAGAGTTAGTTAAGTTGATGGGAACATCTGCTTGGTATGCTCCAGGTGCTGCAGCTGCACAAATGGTTGAGTCAATAATTAGAGACCAAAAAAGAATTTTTCCAGTATGCATTAAACTTGAAGGAGAGTATAATATTGATGATTGTTATTTGGGTGTTCCTGTAGTACTTGGATCTAATGGAATAGAAAAAGTTATTGAGTTAAAGTTGAATTCTGATGAGAAAGGTCTTCTTGAGGAGTCAAGGAAACATGTAAAAGAGGTAATGTCAGTTCTTGAAAACCTTTAATGGATAAAAATCAAATAGATAAAAGCAATTTAATTAGTAGAGATTTAAGTTGGTTAAATTTCAATCGCCGAGTTTTAGACTTAGTTAAAAATACTAATAGAAGTATTCTTGATAGGCTAAAGTTTTTGTCTATTGTAGCTTCAAATTTTGATGAATTTTTTGAGGTTAGAGTTGGTAGTTTATATAACTATATAGACAATAATAAGAAGAGAATTGATTACTCAGGGATGAGAGAGGACCCTTTTAGAGAGCATCTTTTAAATGAATCAAAAAAAATTTATAAAGACTTTAATAATCTCTTTTCTGAAAAATTAGTTTCTGACCTAAAAAAAGAAAAAATAATCATAGGTAATGTTGACATTTTAGATGAGGAAGGAAGAAAAAAAGTAAAGAAGTATTTTAAGAAGACTATTTTTCCGATGTTAACTCCAATGGTTTATGATAACCTACATTCTTTTCCAATATTAATGAATAAGGTTTTAATTTTTGGAGTAGTAACTAAGTCAAATGATTCTACTAATAAAAAGAAAATTTCATTTATTCAAATACCTATAAACTTACCACGCTACTTTGAGTATAAAGTTGGGGATAATATCTGCTTCATACCAATTGAAAAAATAATTGAAAAATACATACATAAGTTTTTTAGGAGTGTTATTATTAAGAGTGTAAGTTTATTTAGAATAATTAGAAATGGTGATTTTACATTAGAAGAGTCTGAAGATATTGAAACTAATTTTTTAGAGGAATTAAAACAAAAGTTAAAAGACAGAAAATTTAGTAGGGTAGTTAGGATTGAAATTAGTAACTCATTTGATGAGTACCTATTGGAGTCATTAAAAGAAAGATTTAATATAGATGATTTTAACATAATGAGGTCATCTCCTGATGCTATAATAGATCTTACTTCTCTCAATCAAATTATTGAATTTAATGAATTTTCAGATCTTCTTCCTTTATACCCATCTCCTGTAGATCCTATTGATATAGAAGCTAATTTTGATAAAAGTATTTTTGAGCTGTTATCTGAAAAAGATGTTTTTTTGCATCATCCGTATAATTCGTTTGATCCGGTAATTAAATTTTTAAATGAAGCTGCAGATGATCCTAATGTTTTATCAATTAAAATAACCTTATATAGAACTGCTAAAAACTCAAGAGTTATTGATGCTCTTCTAAAGGCAGCAGAGAATGGAAAGCATGTTTCTGTCTTATTTGAAGTAAAGGCTAGGTTTGATGAAGAAAACAATTTAAAAAATGGCTATAAATTGGAGAGAGCAGGGTGTTATGTTATATATGGAATAGGATCTTTGAAAACTCATACCAAACTACTTTTAATTGTCCGAAGGGAGGGAAAGAAGGTAAAAAATTATGCCCATATGGGTACTGGAAACTATAATGAGACAACTTCTAGATTATATACAGATATTAGTTTAATGACTTCTAATCAAAAATATACTAAAGATGCTTTAGAGTTTTTTAATGTTATTACCGGTCATTCAGTTCCTGATGATTACGAGAATTTAATAACAGCACCGATTTATATGAGAAATAAAATAATTGAATTAATTGAAGGTGAAATTAAAAACTCAAAAGCAGGAAAAGAGGCAAAAATTTGTATAAAAATTAATTCTCTTCAAGATAAGGAAGTTATAAATAAACTTTATGATGCGAGTAATTCAGGAGTTAAAGTTTGTTTGATTGTAAGGGGAATATGTTGCCTTAGACCTGCAAGAAAAGATTTAAGTCAAAACATTGAAGTGATATCAATAGTAGGTGATTATTTAGAACATAGCAGGTTATATTATTTTCATAGTTCCGGAGATCCAGTAATTTATTCTGGAAGTGCAGATGTAATGATAAGAAGCTTTAAAAGAAGAATAGAGTCTCTATTTAAGATTAATGAAGATCAAATCAAAAAACAAGCTATAACAATATTGAATTATAATTTAAGAGATAACTGTAATTCTTATATTTTGCAAGAAGATGGCTCTTATATAAAAAAAGAATCAGATGATAAACATTTTGATATTTTTAAAGAGTTTTACAATATGAATTCTAATAGAGTTGAAGCATCAATTATTCTTTGATTCATTACCATCATTAAAAAAATATTATTAATTTCTAAAAAAATAAAATAATGAAAAAGTTAAAAATGGGTATGATAGGTGGGGGATTAGGCTCATTTATCGGAGCAATTCATAGAAACGCTGCATTTCTTGATAATTGTATTGAACTTGTTTGTGGATCATTTAGTTCAGATTATAATAACTCTCTAGAAACTGGGAAAAATTTATATCTTAACCCAGAAAGAGTTTATCAATCTTACGAGCAAATGATTAGAGATGAATCTAAATTGGATATTGATGAAAGGATGGATATAGTTTCAATAGTTACTCCAAACCATCTTCATTTTGATCCTGCATTAAAAGCTTTAGATAACGGTTTTCCTGTCATAATAGATAAACCTTTATCTTTTGATTCAGCTCAAGCAAAAATATTAGTAGATAAAGTAAATGAAACTAAATTACCTTTTGCTGTAACCCATACATATACTGGTTATCCTATGGTAAAAGAAGCAAAGAGTTTAATATCATTAGGTAAAATAGGTAAACTTAGAAAAGTTGCTGTAGAATACCCTCAAGGATGGTTAACATCTAGCTTAGAAAAAACAGATAATAAACAAGCTTCATGGAGAACTGATCCAAAAAAATCTGGGAAGGCAGGAAGTATGGGTGATATTGGGACTCATGCAGCAAATATGGTAGAGTATATTACCGGAAAAAAAATAATTAAATTATTGTCTAAGGTTAATGTTTTTGTTGAAGGTAGACAGCTAGAGGATGATGGTAATGTTTTAATTTCTTTAGAAGATAATATTGAAGGAAATTTAATGACTAGTCAGATTGCCTCTGGTGAAGAAAACGATTTAAAAATTAGAGTTTGGGGTGATAGTGGAGGTATTGAATGGAAACACTCAACTCCAAATACATTACTTCTAAAGTTAAATGGCAAACCAAATCAAATTTATAGGTCAGGAGTTGATAATTCATATCTTTCTGATTTTTCAAGATCAAATTGCAGGACACCATCAGGACATCCAGAAGGTTTTATTGAAGCTTTTGCTAACATTTATCGTAATTTTTCATATTCAGTAAATAATTATCATAATTCTAAGACAGACAATCCACTATTTGATTATCCTACTGTAGAAGAAGGATATAGAGGAATGAAATTTATTGACGCAGTAATCGAATCATCAAAATCTTCTGTTTGGATAAAAATTTAAAATATGAAAACAATAAAGGGACCCGCAATATTTTTAGCTCAATTTATGGATGATAAGCCTCCATTTAATAATATTGATTCTATATGTAAATGGGCATCTAAACTTGGTTATAAAGGAATTCAAATACCAACATGGGACAGTAGATGTATTAATCTTCAAAAAGTAGCTACAGATAAAGTTTATGCCAAGGATTATAAGGATAAAATTAAATCATATGGGATTGAGATTACTGAATTAAGTACGCATCTTCAAGGTCAACTAGTTGCTGTAAATCCAGCATATGATAAAATGTTTGATGGCTTTGCTCCAGAAAATTTAAGAAATAGCCCAAAAGAAAGAACAAAATGGGCTATTGACCAATTAAATCTAGCTGCTAGAGCAAGTAAAAATCTAGGTTTAAACGCGCACGTTACTTTTTCAGGTGCATTGATCTGGCCATATGTATATCCTTGGCCACAGAGGCCAAATGGTCTTGTAAGTTTGGGATTTAAAGAACTCTCACAAAGGTGGCTCCCCATACTAAATGAATTTGATAGAAATGGAGTAGATCTTTGTTATGAAATACATCCCGGAGAAGACTTACATGACGGCATAACTTTTGAGAGATTTCTAGAGTCTACAGGAAATCATACTAGAGTAAAAATGCTTTATGACCCTAGTCACTATCTTTTACAGCAGATGGATTATCTAAATCATATAGATATATATCATGAATACATAAAAATGTTTCATGTAAAAGATGCTGAATTTAATCCTACTGGTAGGGCTGGTGTCTATGGAGGTTATGCTGATTGGAAGGATAGGCCAGGTAGATTTAGATCTTTAGGTGATGGTCAAATTGACTTTAAATCTATATTTTCTAGATTAACACAGTATGGTTTTGATGGTTGGGCTGTCTTAGAATGGGAGTGTTGTATTAAAAGTAATGAACAGGGAGCAGTAGAAGGCTCAAAATTTATTTCAGATCATATAATACAAGTTACAGATAAGACTTTTGATGATTTTGCTGACTCTGGATCTGATGATAAAGCTATTAAAGATATCTTAGGAATTAATTAAATCTTTCTTTTAAGATCAATTAGTTTTTTCTTTATATTTTCAAGTTCAGATATTATTTTATTTTCTTGATTTAATTCTTTTGATTTAAAATGTTTTTTTGCTCCTTCAATGGTGAAACCATCTTCTTTTAAAAGAGATTGGATTTTTTTTAAGATCTCAATATCTTTTTCAGTGTATTTTCTTAATCCTTTTTTATTTTTTTTTGGACTTAATACTTCAAATTCTGATTCCCAATACCTAATTAGAGAAGTGTTTAAACTTAATTGACCAGACACCTCACCTATCGAATAGTATTTTTTTTTAATTTCTCTTTCTTTATAAGGCATAAATCTAAAAAGTAGAGCCTAGAGCTTGATTTTCAACAGATGCTAATTTAATTACCTCTTCATATTCATTTGGAGTCAAATCATTAAAAAAGAAGTTTATTGGATTTAATTTTTTACCATTTTTATGTACTTCATAGTGTAAATGGGGGGCTGTTGATCTTCCGGAATTACCGCTGTAAGCGATTAATTCACCTCTTTTTACTTTTTGTCCTCTTCTAACATTAAATTTATCTAGGTGACCATAAACTGTTTTATATCCATTTCCATGATCTAAGTAGATATATTTACCGAATCCTCCAAATGAAGATTTTACGATACTTACCCTGCCATCAGCTGTTGCATATATTGGTGTTCCCTTTTTTATGGAGAAGTCTTGACCGTAATGCATTCTTCTAACTTTAAGAAAAGGATCAATTCTTGTCCCATAACCAGATGAGATTCTCTTAAGATCTTTATTTGATACTGGCTGAATTGCAGGTATTGCGGCAACTAATTCTTCTTTATTATTAGCCATATCGAGAAGTTCATCATAAGATTTTGTCTGTATATATAATTTTCTTTTGAGTTCATCAATTCTTGCGTAGTTATCAATAATAAGATCTTCTCTTTCTAAATTACCCTCAATCAACTCCTTATATCTATTTATTCCTCCAATTCCTGCTTGTCTGATGGTAGAAGGTATTGGTTCAGCTTCAAAAATAATTCTATACACATTATCATCTCTTTCCTCTAAGTTATCTAACATTTTATAAGCAATATTTACTTCTTTGTTCAGTATTTCATAATGAGTCTGAAGTTCTTCATTCTCTTTTTTAAGCATCACTATTTTTGGAGATTCAAAGTATGTATCATAAATATTTAATAATATAAAACTTGAAAACAATACTATTAATGTGAATATAGAAAACCTTAAAAAAATATCTTTTTTAGTTTTTTTAATTCTTTCGTACCTGCACGTTTCTGGATTATAATAATATTTATGTTTGCTCATAATTACATTAAAATAGCCTAATTTTGTTTTTTACTATGCAAAAATAAAAATATTCATTGACTTAAGCTTAAATGAACTCTAAAAAAATTAGAAATATATTTTTTGATTATTTTGAAAGTAAGGGACATAAAATAATTGAATCTGCTCCAATCACTGTAAAAGACGACCCTACATTAATGTTTACTAATGCGGGAATGAATCAATTTAAGAATATATTCTTAGGTGATGAGACTCCCAAAACAAAAAGAGTTGCTAATACCCAAAAGTGTTTAAGAGTAAGTGGAAAACATAACGATTTAGAAGAAGTAGGTATTGATAAATACCATCACACTATGTTTGAGATGCTAGGGAATTGGTCTTTTGGAGATTATTTCAAAAAAGATGCTATCCACTGGGCTTGGGATCTCTTAGTAAATCATTATAAACTTGACCCCAAAAGACTATACATAACAGTATTTGGAGGTGATAAAAATGAAAAATTGCATAAGGATACTGAAGCTGTAGATATATGGAAGGAAATAGTTAATAATGAAAAAATTATAGATGGATCTAAGAATGATAATTTTTGGGAGATGGGGGATACCGGACCTTGTGGACCATGTTCAGAGATTCATATAGATCTTAGAAGTAAAAAAGAAATTGAAAAATTACCTACCGCTGAGCTTATTAACAAAGATCACCCAGAAGTGATAGAGATATGGAATTTAGTTTTTATAGAGTTTAATAGAAGAAATAATGGCACATTAGAGTCACTTCCTAATAAACACGTTGACACAGGGATGGGACTAGAGAGATTATCTATGGCAATAGAGGGACTTAATTCCACATATGATACAGATTTATTCAAATCAATAATTGAGTCAATAAGTGAGTTATCTAATTTACAATATGGTAAAAATAATAAGCATGATATTGCATTTAGAGTAATATCAGATCATATAAGGGCAATTGTCTTTACTATTTCTGATGGTGCAATTCCATCCAATAATAAGTCTGGGTATGTTATTAGAAGAATTTTGAGACGAGCTGTGAGGTATGGCTTTTCAACATTAGAAATTAAGTCACCTTTCCTTCATAAACTTGCCAAATCTGTGATAGGAGAATATAAGAATGTATTTACAAATTTAAAGAGCCAAGAAAACTTTATTTTAAATTTAATATTAGAAGAAGAAAAAACATTTTTAAATACATTAGAAAATGGTTTAAAGAAGATTAATAAAATTAAAGAGGAATTAGATGATAAAAATAAATTAATTCCAGGAGATATTGTATTCGAATTATATGACACGTATGGTTTTCCTTATGATTTAACTGAACTTATTGCAAGAGAAAATAATTTACAAATAGATAAAAAGTCATTTGAAAATTATCTTGAAGAACAAAGAGACAGATCAAGAAAAAGCTCAGAAAAATCTTTGGATGAATGGCAGATTGTTAACAGTAATTTAGAGTCTGAATTTCATGGTTATGAAAATTACACAATGATGTCCAAGATAGTTAAGTTCAGAGAAGTTAATTCTGAGAATACTAAAAAATATCATATTGTTTTTTCAGATACTCCTTTCTATGCAGAGTCAGGAGGCCAAGTTGGTGATATTGGTTATTTCAGTTATGGAGAAGAAAAAATAAATATTGAAAATACTTTCAAAGAAAATGAATTAATTATTCATCTAGCTGATAGAATACCTTCCGATTTAAATTCTGAATTTAAACTTTCAGTAAATTCTTTTAGAAGAAAATTAATATCAAAAAATCATTCTGCAACACATTTGCTTCATTCTGCTCTAAGAGAAGTATTAGGAGATCATGTTACCCAGAAAGGTTCACTAGTTAATGATAAGATTTTAAGGTTTGATTTTTCTCATTTTACTAAAATCTCTGATAATGATCTAAATAAAATTAGTGATATAGTCAATAACAAAATATTTGATACTATAGGTGTTGAGATATTAAATGATTTATCAATAGATAAAGCAAAGAAAATGGGTGCAATGGCCTTGTTTGGTGAAAAGTATGGAGATAAGGTCAGGGTAGTTATAATTGATAAAAAATTTTCAACTGAATTATGTGGAGGTACTCACGTATCAAACACATCTGATATAGGACTTTTTAAGATTATTTCTGAAGGATCAATTTCTTCAGGAATAAGAAGAATTGAAGCTTTAACTTCAAGAGAACTAAAATCATTTTCTGATAAGCAGTCTAAAGATTTAACTAAATTAAAAGAGTTATTAAAATCAAATAATTTGGTAGAATCTGTTAGTAGTTTGTTAAAGAAAAATAAAATTTTAGAAGCTCAGATTAACAAATTTGATATTTTAAGGAAAAATTCTGTTAAAGATGAAATTAAAAAGAAAGTTAATTCAGTTAATAACTCAAATTTAATATTACATCATTTTCAGGATGAGAAAGTAGACTTTGTTAAGCAAATTGGTTTTGAATTGGAGAAAGAGTTTAGAAATATTATATTTTTAGCTACCACAGAATTAAACCAAAAGCCTTCTGTTGTACTATTAATTTCCAAAACTCTTATAAAAGACTATCAACTTGATGCTAGGATGATAATTAAAGATTTATCAAAACACATAGAAGGCTCAGGAGGGGGTCAAGATTTCTTATCTACAGCTGGAGGTAAGAAGATAGAAGGTTTGAAAACTGTTTTAGCAGAAGGTCAGTCATACTTTAATAAAGTTTTAAACAATTAATACAATTTAACGTTTCTTATTATTGAAAAAGAATTGATCTTATTTTCTTTGTAAAAATTAATTATGGTTAAAAATTTAATTCAAATATTTTTTATTGTACTTCTCTACTCCTGTAGTTCCTCTAATTCATCTGATAAAGAAATAAATATATCAATTAAAATTGATGGGAGTGATAGCTCAGGTGAAGTTCGACTTCAGAAGGTAAATTCAGATTACTCAATTGAATTGATTAAATCTGGTAATTTTATCAATAATAATGTAGAATTTGATGTTTATAACGATGAATCAGCATTATATAGGATTGATATCTTAGGTAAAAGAAGTGTAGATGTTATTCTAAAAGACAGTGATATTGAAATATTGATAGATGACAAAAACTCTAGTTTTACTACAAAAATTTTAGGTTCTACTGATACCGATGTGTTAATTGGGATTGGTGATAAAATTTCAAACTATAGATTAGAAATTAGAGAACTTAACATGGCATTTATTGATGCCAATAACGAAAAAAATATTCAAAAAATAAATAGCATTAGAGAGGAAGTCTCTTTTAAAAGAAATCAATTCGAATTATCGTTAAAAAACTATTTAGATAATGTAGATAATTCATTAGCGGTCTTGGTTACAGCAGGTTATTTGCCAATAGGAGAAAATATTTCTTTTTGGGAGAAAATATATGAAAGGTATCTTCCTGAATTTGAGTCTAATTCATATTTCAAAAAATTTGAATCAGATTTAATCAAATTAAAGGCAGTCTCAGTCGGTAGCATAGCTCCAGAAATTATTTTAAATGATACAACTGGTAATCCTGTATCTCTTTCTTCATTTAGAGGTAAATATGTTCTTCTAGATTTCTGGGCTGCATGGTGCAGGCCTTGTCGAGAAGAAAACCCAAATATTTTAAAAAATTATGAAACTTTTAAAGATAGGGGTTTTGAAGTTTTTCAGGTTTCTTTAGATAGAAGTAGAAAAGATTGGGTTAGAGGTATCAAACAAGATATGTTACCATGGGTAAATGTTTCAGATTTAAGATATTATCAGTCTGAGGCTGCTCAGTTATATAATATCAATAAAATACCTAGTGCTTTCTTGTTAGATCCTTCTGGTGAAATTATTGCAAAAGATACTCAGCTTAGAGGAGTTAATTTATATAATAAACTTCAAGAGGTATTTAATTAAAGATTGACTTTAATTCGTCGGCTTCTTCAGGTTTCATTTTTCCTGCTAAAATTAATCTTAACTGTCTTCTCCTTAGAGCCCCATCGTATAGTTTTTTCTCTTCTTCAGAATTAGGACTTACTTCAATAGACTTTACTGGTTTACCTTTATCATTTAACGTGACAAAAGTAAAAAATGCTTTATTAGTAATTATTGAAGTTTTTTTCTTCGTGTTTTGAGTAAGAACTTCAATATATATTTCCATTGAAGTTTGAAATACTCTGGTGATAAAAGCATTAATAGTTACTATGTCTCCCTTATAGATTGGGGACTTAAAAGTAATATTATCTACTGAAGCAGTAATCGCAACTTTTTTAGTGTTTTGGTGTGCACAAATTGCAGCTGCCATATCCATCCAATACATCAATTTACCCCCGAATAAAGTATTAAGGTTATTTGTATGGTTTGGGAGAACCATTTCACTTATACTAATTTTAGTTTTTTCGCAAGCAATTTTTTTATCTTTCATCAATTTATTTTATCTAACAAATTTAACTTTTACTTTTGCAAAGTAATATTATATTAAGGAATGTTTACTGGAATAATCGAATCTGTAGGAGAAATAAAATCAATAGTTCAAAATCAGAAGAATATTGATATGGAAATTTTAAGTCCAATAAGCGGTGAGCTCAGAGTAGATGAAAGCAT